>ERZ773108.130-NODE-130-length-79442-cov-6.130916_pt1 | contig 79442 bp, 76 predicted proteins | sample MGYA00580570_ERZ773108 | MGnify/ENA primary metagenome ERZ773108 (study PRJEB29015, sample SAMEA2737840) | human gut metagenome | biome: human gut; feature: human-associated habitat; material: faeces | place: China | collected 2012 ...
CTTCCGTATCCGGACGTCTTGGCGGTGCTGATATGGCTCGTACCGAGTTCTACAGCGAGGGCACTATCCCGCTTCAGACATTAAGAGCAGATATTGACTACGGTTTCGCTGAGGCAAACACAACATACGGCAAGACCGGTGTTAAGGTTTGGATCTACAAAGGCGAGGTACTTCCTGCGAAAGGAAATAAGGAAGGGAGCGATAAATAATGTTAATGCCGAAAAGAGTAAAGCGTCGTAAACAGTTCCGTGGTACCATGGCCGGCAAGGCGCTTAGAGGAAATGTAATCAACTACGGTGAGTACGGTTTAGTCGCTACAGAACCGTGCTGGATCAAATCCAACCAGATCGAGGCAGCCCGTGTTGCCATGACCCGTTACATCAAACGTGGTGGTAAAGTTTGGATTAAGATTTTCCCGGATAAACCAGTAACTGCTAAACCGGCTGAGACTCGTATGGGTTCCGGTAAAGGCGCACTTGAGTACTGGGTAGCAGTAGTAAAACCAGGCCGCGTAATGTTCGAGATCGCGGGTGTACCAGAGGAGACAGCGAGAGAAGCGCTTCGTCTTGCTATGCACAAACTTCCGTGCAAGTGCAAGATTGCTTCTAAAGCAGATTTAGAAGGCGGTGATAACAGTGAAAATTAATAAGTATGTAGAAGATTTAAAAGCTAAGACATCTGCAGAATTAAACGAAGAATTAGTAGCTGCTAAGAAGGAACTCTTCAACTTAAGATTCCAGAACGCTACCAACCAGCTGGATAATACAAGCAGAATTAAAGAAGTTCGCAGAAACATCGCTCGTATTCAGACTGTTATTACAGAGAAAGCGAACTAATTATCATAGATTCCTAAAATAGGAAAGGAGATATCTACCGTGGAAAGAAATCTTAGAAAAACACGTACCGGTAAGGTAGTAAGCAACAAGATGGACAAAACAATCGTAGTTGCTATCGAAAACCACGTAAAACATCCTTTAATCGGTAAGATTGTTAAGAGAACTTATAAATTAAAAGCACACGACGAGAACAACGAGTGCGGTATCGGTGATACTGTAAAGGTAATGGAAACAAGACCGTTATCCAAGGATAAGAGATGGAGACTCGTCGAAATTATCGAGAAAGCGAGATAATTTCTAAATCAGAAAGGAGTATTGGGCATGATTCAGCAGGAGACCAGATTAAAGGTTGCCGACAATACCGGTGCGAAAGAATTACTCTGTATCCGCGTTATGGGCGGCTCTACTAGAAGATATGCAAATATTGGCGATGTAATCGTTGCCAGCGTTAAAGATGCAACGCCAGGCGGTGTTGTAAAGAAAGGCGATGTAGTGAAGGCCGTTGTTGTACGTACCGTTAAGGGCGCACGCCGTAAAGATGGTTCCTACATCAAATTTGATGAGAACGCAGCCGTTATCATCAAAGACGACAAGAACCCGAGAGGAACCCGTATTTTTGGGCCGGTTGCCAGAGAGCTTCGTGAGAAACAGTTTATGAAGATTGTTTCCCTGGCTCCGGAAGTACTGTAGGAGGTGTCAGCTGTGCATAAAATTAAAAAAGGCGACCTGGTAAAGGTTATCACAGGTAAAGACAAAGACAAAACCGGAAAAGTTCTTTCCGTTAATGTAAAGAAGAATACAGTCCTGGTTGAGGGATGCAACATGGTAACAAAGCATACCAAACCGTCTGCAGCTAATCAGCAGGGCGGCATCATCCATCAGGAAGGCGCGCTTGACATTTCCAACGTTATGCTGGTAGTGGATGGCAAGGCTACGAGAGTTGGCTTCAAAGTAGAAGACGGCAAGAAAGTCCGCGTTGCTAAGGCAACCGGTAAAGTAATTGACTAATACAGAGAGGAGGAACGTTAAAATTGGCTAGATTAAAAGAAATGTATCAGAGCGAAATCGTAGACGCTATGATCAAAAAATTCGGATATAAAAATATCATGGAAGTGCCGAAGCTGGACAAGATTGTTATCAACATGGGCGTTGGCGAGGCAAAAGAAAATGCTAAAGTTCTGGACTCTGCTGTAAGAGATATGGAAATCATCACTGGCCAGAAGGCAGTTCTTACAAAAGCGAAAAAATCAGTCGCTAACTTCAAACTTAGAGAGGGTATGGCTATCGGCTGTAAAGTTACCCTGCGTGGCGAGAAGATGTATGAGTTCGCTGATCGTCTGATCAACCTGGCTCTTCCGCGAGTAAGAGACTTCCGCGGTGTAAATCCGAACGCATTTGACGGCAGAGGCAACTACGCTCTGGGTATCAAAGAGCAGCTTATCTTCCCGGAGATCGAGTACGATAAAGTAGATAAGGTAAGAGGTATGGATATCATCTTCGTTACCACTGCTAAGACCGACGAAGAAGCACGTGAGCTGTTAACTCAGTTCAACATGCCATTTGCTAAATAATAGGAGGATTTATCATGGCTAAAACTTCAATGAAGATTAAACAGCAGCGTCCGGCAAAATTCTCCACCAGAGAATATAACCGCTGCAGAATCTGCGGTCGTCCGCATGCATATTTAAGAAAATACGGCATCTGCAGAGTTTGCTTCCGTGAATTAGCTTACAAGGGCGAAATTCCGGGCGTAAAGAAAGCAAGCTGGTAGGCATTGAGCACTTGATGAGGTAGTTTCGAATCTAGTGCGAAAGCCCGTCCCGAGACTTAGTGAGTCAGAGTCGAAGACGATAGACGAGCTTAGTCGAGTGGACGATGCCGACGATGCCTATATTATAGAGGACACATCCTAGTGTTCCCAAAACCCACCGAAACCCACTTACAGTAAGTGGTAGTCAAATTATAAGGAGGCACACTCAAAATGACAATGAGCGATCCGATTGCAGATATGCTTACAAGAATCCGTAATGCTAACACTGCAAAACATGATACAGTAGATGTTCCGTATTCCAAGATGAAATTAGCAATCGCTGACATCCTGGTAAAGGAAGGTTTCATCAAGAAATATGACGTTGTTGAGGACGGCAATTTCAAGACTATCCGTATTACCTTAAAGTACGGTAAAGACAAAAACGAGAAAATCATCTCCGGCATCAAGAGAATTTCCAAACCGGGTCTGCGTATCTACGCAAACAAGGAAGATATGCCGAAGGTACTGGGCGGTTTAGGTGTAGCTATCATCTCCACCAACCAGGGCGTTATCACTGACAAGCAGGCAAGAGAACTCGGCGTAGGCGGAGAAGTTCTTGCATTTGTTTGGTAAGCCGAAAGCATCATCATCGGTTTAGACAAGGTATAGATACAACTGAAAACAGAGAAGCCGCTCAGGCTTCTCCGAAAATCTAAGTAGGAGGTAAAAGGCATGTCACGTATCGGAAGAATGCCAGTTGCGATTCCGGCGGGCGTAACCGTAACAATCGCAGAGAACAATTTAGTGACTGTAAAAGGTCCGAAGGGAACTCTTGAGAGAGAACTCCCGGTTGAGATGAACATCAAAGAAGAGGATGGTCATATCGTAGTTACCAGACCGAACGACTTAAAGAAAATGAAATCTTTACACGGTCTGACAAGAACCTTAATTAACAACATGATTCATGGTGTAACAGAAGGCTATGAGAAAGTCCTGGAAGTTAACGGTGTTGGTTACAGAGCAGCGAAGCAGGGCAAGAAACTGGTTCTCAGCCTTGGTTACTCCCATCCGGTAGAGATGGAAGATCCGGAAGGCATTGAGACTGTTCTGGAAGGACAGAACAAGATCACTGTTAAAGGTATCAGCAAAGAAAAAGTTGGCCAGTATGCAGCTGAGATTCGGGATAAGAGAAGACCTGAGCCGTACAAGGGCAAAGGTATTAAGTATGCCGATGAGGTTATCAGACGTAAAGTTGGTAAGACTGGTAAGAAATAATTAAGGAGAGTGTGAAGATGGTTAGCAAACAGTCAAGAAGCGAAATTCGCGTTAAAAAACACGTTAGATTACGCAACCGTTTTTCTGGCACAGCCGAGAGACCGCGTTTAGCAGTGTTTAGAAGTAATAATCATATGTATGCTCAGATCATTGATGATACAGTTGGAAAAACTTTAGTAGCAGCTTCCACTGCCGAGAAGGAAGTTAAAGCTGAACTGGAGAAGACGAACGATGTTGCAGCAGCAGCTCACGTTGGAACTGTAATCGCTAAGAGAGCGCTTGAAAAAGGTATTAAAGAAGTTGTCTTCGATAGAGGCGGATTTATTTACCACGGAAAAGTTCAGGCATTAGCAGATGCAGCCCGCGAGGCTGGTCTGGAATTCTAGTAGGAAGGAGAACATACACATGAAACGTACAAAAATTGATGCCAACCAGTTCGAGTTAGAGGATACTGTAGTGGCAATCAAACGTGTATCCAAGACCGTTAAGGGCGGACGTACAATGCGTTTTTCCGCTTTAGTAGTAGTTGGAGATAAAAACGGCCACGTTGGTGCTGGTATGGGAAAAGCTGCTGAGGTTCCGGAAGCAATCCGCAAGGGCAAAGAGGCAGCTGCCAGAAACCTGATGGAGGTTCCGTTCGACGAGAACAATAGCATCCCGCACGATTTCCTCGGCAAATTCGGAAGCGCTAACGTACTTCTGAAGAAGGCTCCGGAAGGTACCGGTATTATCGCTGGTGGTCCGGCTCGTGCCGTACTGGATCTGGCTGGTTACAAGAACATCCGTACAAAATCCCTTGGTTCCAACAACAAGGCAAACGTAGTTCTTGCTACCCTGGCAGGCTTAGGTTCTTTAAAGACTCCGGAAGAGGTTGCAAAACTTCGCGGTAAGTCTGTAGAAGAAATTCTGAACTAATAGGAGGAGATAAAAATGGCAGAGAAATTAAAAATCACATTGGTTAAGTCTCCTATTGGCGCTATCCCGAAGCAGAAAGCAACGGTTGCAGCTCTTGGTTTAAACAAGACTGGCAAGACAGTTGAGCAGCCGGACAACGCCGCTATCAGAGGCATGATCCAGAATGTTAGACATTTAGTTAAAGTAGAGGAAATCTAAGATATTTGCAAGGAGGTGCAGTCATGGATTTATCCAATTTAAAGCCGGCGGTAGGCTCTAAGCACAGCGACAGCTTCAGAAGAGGTCGTGGTCACGCATCAGGCAACGGTAAGACTGCTGGTAAGGGACATAAGGGACAGAAAGCTCGTTCCGGCGCTCCGAGACCAGGATTTGAAGGCGGTCAGATGCCGTTATATAGACGTCTCCCGAAGAGAGGCTTCACAAACAGAAATTCTAAGACCATCGTTGGTATCAACGTAAGCGCTCTTGAGAGATTCGAGAACGACACAGTTGTTACGGTTGAAACATTAATCGAAGCAGGCATCGTAAAGAACCCGCGTGACGGCGTTAAGATCCTCGGCAATGGCGAGCTGACCAAAAAGCTGAACGTAAAGGTTGATGCGGTAAGTGAAGGCGCGAAAGCTAAGATCGAGGCCGTTGGCGGAACCTGCGAGGTGATCTAATATGTTAAAAACGCTCCAGAATGCATTTAAGATAAAAGAGGTCAGAGAAAAACTCCTCTATACGTTCTTTATGCTGGTTGTGACCCGTATCGGATCGCAGCTGCCGATTCCCGGAGTTAATACAACATTTTTCCAGGAACTGTTTACAAGACAGTCCAATGATGCGTTTGGTTTCTTCAATACGATTACCGGCGGTTCGTTCACGAACATGTCGGTATTCGCATTGAGTATTACCCCGTACATCACTTCTTCCATTATCATGCAGCTTCTGACAATTGCAATTCCGAAATTAGAGGAAATGCAGCAGGAGGGCGAGGACGGAAGAAAGAAGATTGCGGAATATACGCGTTACCTTACGGTTGCACTGGCGCTGATGCAGTCCGTCGCTATGGCGATCGGTTTCGGCGGCAAGGGACTTTTAGTTGAGTTTACTGCCCTGAATGTGATTGTCGCTATTGTGACAATGACAGCCGGAAGTGCCATGCTGATGTGGATCGGTGAGCGAATCACCGAGAACGGCGTCGGAAACGGTATTTCTATCGTGCTTCTGTTCAATATCATTTCAACCATGCCAAGCGATATGATTACGCTCTATGAGCGTTTCCTGCAGGGCAAGATCGTGGCGGTTGCAGTTGTAACAGCCGTGATTATCGTAGCGGTTATCGTAGCGATGGTTGTATTTGTTATCATTTTACAGGATGCAGAGCGGAGAATTCCGGTTCAGTATTCTAAAAAGATGCAGGGACGTAAGATGGTTGGCGGTCAGTCCACAAGCATCCCGTTAAAAGTAAATACAGCAGGTGTTATTCCTGTTATCTTTGCTTCATCCCTGATGTCTTTCCCGGTGGTAATTGCTGGATTTTTCCAGGTTAATTATGACACCATCGGAGGAAAGATTCTTCTGGCTCTGAATTCCAGCTCCTGGTTTAATCCAGAGCGTCCGGCTTATTCAGTTGGTTTAATTGTCTACATCGCGTTGATTATTGTGTTTGCGTATTTCTACACATCCATTACATTCAACCCGCTTGAAGTAGCAAACAACATGAAGAAATCCGGCGGCTTCATCCCGGGCATTCGTCCAGGAAAGCCAACATCCGATTACCTGGATGGAATTCTGGAGTATATTATACTGATTGGTGCCTGCGGACTGATCATTGTCTGCCTGGTTCCGATCATTGTCTCTGGACTGTTCTCAGTGAGCCGTCTCTCCTTCGGAGGTACTTCTCTTATCATTATCGTAGGTGTAGTACTTGAGACAATCAAAGCAGTCGAATCACAGATGCTGGTTCGCAACTATAAAGGATTCTTAAACGACTAAGACAACTCGCTTTCTGGGCGGGAGCTTGCTTACTTTACGGCTGGAGGTGGCCGGAGACAGCTCCTGCCTGGAGGCGATTCTGTTGTATATAGGGAGATTGTAACCATTATGAAGATTGTTATGTTAGGAGCACCGGGAGCCGGAAAAGGAACACAGGCTCAGAGAATTGCAGAAAAATACGGCATTCCGCACATTTCTACCGGAGATATTTTCCGTTCCAATATCAAGGCAGGCACAGAGCTTGGTAAAAAAGCAAAATCGTTCATCGATCAGGGGCTTTTAGTACCGGACGAGGTAACGATCGGCATGCTTCTTGACCGGATCCATGAGGCTGACTGCAAGAACGGCTATATTCTGGATGGATTCCCAAGAACGATCCCGCAGGCTGAGAGTCTGACAGAGGCGCTGGCAGCAAACGGCGAGGCGATTGATTTCGCGCTCAACGTAGATGTGCCGGATGCAAACATCGTAAACCGCATGGCAGGACGCCGTGCGTGCTTAAAGTGCGGCGCTACCTACCACATCCAGTTCGCAGCACCGAAAAAAGAAGGAATCTGCGACAAGTGCGGTTCTGAGCTGGTGCTTCGTGATGATGACAAGCCGGAGACTGTACAGAAACGTCTGGAAATATACCATGACCAGACACACCCGCTGATCGAGTACTATGAGAAGAAGGGCGTTCTTCATACGGTAGACGGTACACAGACCATGGAAGACGTATTCAAGAACATTACGGATATTTTGGGAGCTTAAAACATGGCAGTGACGATAAAATCTCCCAGGGAGATTGAACTGATGCGTGAGGCGGGAAGAATTCTCGCCAAAACGCATGAGGAACTGGCGAAGAATCTTCGGCCGGGTATGTCCACCTGGGATATTGATCATATGGGAGAGGAAATCATCCGGAGTTACGGCTGCATTCCCTCGTTCAAAAATTACAACGGCTATCCCGCATCGATCTGCGTCTCTGTCAATGATGAGGTTGTACATGGAATCCCGCACAAGGAACATTTCCTCGATGAGGGAGACATCGTCAGTCTGGATGCAGGAGTGATCTACAAAGGATACCACTCAGACGCAGCCCGGACTTACGGCATCGGAGAGATCGACGATGATGCCAAAAAACTGATTGAAGTTACCAGACAGAGCTTCTTTGAGGGAATTAAATTTGCCAAAGCTGGCAATCATCTCAATGACATCTCTGCAGCGATCCAGAAATATGCCGAGAGTTTCGGTTTCGGCGTTGTCAGGGATCTGGTTGGTCATGGAATCGGTTCCCATCTGCATGAGGATCCGGAGATTCCGAATTTTGCAAGAAAAAGAAAAGGAATTCTCTTACAGCCCGGCATGACGCTCGCGATCGAGCCAATGATTACCGAGGGCAGCTACGAAGTAGTCTGGCTCGATGATGACTGGACCGTCATGACGGAAGATGGCGGCTGGGCTGCTCATTATGAAAATACGATTCTTATTACAGAGGGCGAACCTGAGATCCTTTCCTTATAAAGAAGAAGTAAGCTGGGGAAGTTTTTACGAAGACCTAAGCAGGCTTTCCGATTACAGTATGTACGCATCTTGAGGCAGATGTCCGAGCCGATCAATAAGGCGGGCAATGGCAAAAATTCTTTGTCGAAGACAAATCTGCATGAATTTTTGCCCTGTTTGCGAGCTAAGTGAGCAAATAGGCAAGCGAACAAACTGTAATCTGAGAAGCCTGCGGCGGGAGCGGAAACACCTGTCTACAGAAACGGAGATCAGAATGACGGAATATGGAACTGGCTGTCTGGTCCGCTCACTTGCGGGCCACGACAAAGGCACTTATTATATTATAGTCAGAGAAGATGCACGCTACGTGTATCTGGCAGACGGACGCACTAAAACCGCCGCCAAGCCGAAACGCAAGAAGAGAAAGCACGTGCAGTTCTCCCACAAATGGGATGAGGCGCTGGCAGCCCAGTTTGCGGACGGCGCGGCAGTCCAGGATGAAGCGATCCGCTATTTCATTCAGAAATCATTGCAGGGAGGTATATAGAATGTCGAAAGCAGATGTAATTGAGATTGAGGGCGTAGTAGCAGAGAAGCTGCCGAACGCTATGTTTAAGGTAGAACTGGAAAACGGACACATCGTACTTGCTACGATCAGCGGAAAACTCCGTATGAACTACATCCGTATTCTGCCGGGCGATAAGGTTACAATGGAAATGTCGCCATACGATCTCTCTAAGGGAAGAATCATTTGGAGAGATAAATAAAGACCAATCCATTTTTCTCAATAAAAATATTGAGAGAAGTGTAAATTTCGCTTGCATTATAGGATTTTAAATGTTATAATGCTTTAGCGAACTTTGTTGAAGCATCAGGTAAGATCCGCCCTTTTGTCCTCTCACGGCAGGGGGATGGAACGAGTCTGTTGTACCTGTAAGTCCGACACAGGACTACAATAGGTTATAAAAAATTGTATGTCCGAGATTGGACGGACTATTACGGAAAGGAGAATTGCTGTGAAGGTTAGATCATCGGTTAAACCAATTTGCGAAAAGTGCAAGATCATCAAGAGAAAAGGCAGTATCAGAGTAATCTGTGAGAATCCGAAGCACAAACAAAGACAGGGCTAATTTGATTTAGCACCTATTTTTTCGCGTGGCTTTCTATTATGAACCACTCGGATGAGTTGTTCAGTAGTTTAAGCAAATTTATACATTATCAACGAAGAAGTAAGAAAAACTAATGGAGGTGTACTACACACATGGCTCGTATTTCAGGTGTCGATTTACCAAGAGAGAAACGCGTAGAGATCGGCTTGACTTACATCTACGGTATCGGTAGAGCAAGTGCAGCCCGTATCCTGGCCGAAGCTGAAGTTAATCCTGACACTCGTGTTAAGGACTTAACTGACGACGAAGTTAAGAAGCTTGCGGCAATCATCGCTGACAGTCAGGTGGTTGAGGGTGATCTGAGAAGAGAGATCGCTATGAACATCAAGAGACTGCAGGAGATTGGATGCTACAGAGGCATCCGTCATAGAAAGAGCCTTCCGGTTCGTGGTCAGAAGACAAAGACCAACGCTAGAACTCGTAAGGGTCCGAGAAAGACAGTAGCAAACAAGAAGAAATAATTAAGTAACAAGGAAACTGAATCAGGTTAGGTTTAGCAACAGGATTCAATATTTGAGAAAGTAGGTTAGTTTAAAATGGCTAAAAAAGTGTCCACTGGCAAGAAAGTGACAAAAAAGCGTGTAAAGAAAAACGTTGAACGCGGACAGGCGCACATCCAGTCATCTTTTAATAACACAATCGTTACTTTAACAGATGCACAGGGTAATGCCTTATCATGGGCAAGTGCAGGCGGTCTGGGATTTAGAGGTTCAAGGAAATCTACTCCATATGCAGCTCAGATGGCTGCAGAAACTGCAACGAAGGCAGCTCTTATCCATGGCTTAAAGTCTGTAGACGTTATGGTAAAAGGTCCGGGATCAGGTCGTGAAGCAGCAATCCGTGCTCTTCAGGCATGTGGTCTGGAAGTAACAAGCATTAAGGACGTAACTCCGGTTCCGCATAACGGATGCCGTCCGCCGAAACGTAGAAGAGTCTAATTAGGAGGTGCAAGTAAAGTGGCAGTAGATAGAGTTCCTGTACTTAAAAGATGTAGATCTCTTGACCTTGATCCGGTTTATTTAGGAATCGACAAGAAATCAACGAGAAAATTAACAAGAGCCAACAGAAAGATGAGCGAGTATGCACTCCAGCTGAGAGAAAAGCAGAAAGCAAAATTCATCTACGGTGTGTTAGAGAAACCGTTTAGAAATTACTATGCAAAAGCATCCAGAATGAATGGTCAGGTCGGTGCTAACCTGATGATCCTTCTGGAGTGCAGACTGGATAATGTATTATTCAGAATGGGCTTTGGCCGTACAAGAAAAGAGACACGTCAGATCGTAGATCACAAGCACGTTCTCGTAAACGGCAAGAGCGTAAACATCCCGTCCTACTTAGTTAAGGCTGGCGATGTAATCGAGATCAAAGAGAAGTACAAATCTTCACAGAGATATAAAGATATCGCTGAGGTAACCGGCGGAAGAATGGTACCGGCATGGCTGGAAGTTGACGCTGAGAACCTGAAAGGTACTGTTAAAGAGTTACCGAGCAGAGACGAAATTGACGTTCCTGTAAACGAAGTGCTTATCGTCGAGCTGTACTCCAAATAATAAGAAGTATTACTATTATGTTAGTCCAGAATCTCCCATGTATCTGCTTTGGCAGCTGCTTGGGAGATTCCGAGACTACAAGAGTATGGCAGACCCTCAAAAATGTTCCCAAAAGGAGGGGCTATCGTGTTCGATTTTGAAAAACCAAAAATTGAAATTGCTGAGATTTCCGAAGACAAAAGATATGGCAAATTTGTGGTTGAACCGCTGGAAAGAGGCTATGGTACCACATTAGGCAATTCTTTAAGAAGAATTATGCTTTCCTCTTTGCCTGGTGCAGCAGTAAGTCAAGTGAAAATCGACGGCGTTTTGCATGAGTTCAGTTCTATCCCTGGTGTAAAAGAGGATGTAACTGAAATTATCATGAACATCAAGAGTCTGGCGATCAAAAACAGCAGCGAGACGAATGAGCCGAAGACGGCTTATATCGAGTTCGAGGGCGAAGGCGTCATCACAGCAGCTGACATTCACGCTGATTCTGACATTGAGATTTTGAATCCGGACCAGGTCATCGCTACATTAAGCGGCGGCGCGGACAGCAAATTCTACATGGAGCTGACGATCACGAAGGGCCGCGGCTACATCAGCGCAGATAAGAACAAGAGTGAAGATCTTCCGATCGGAGTTCTGGCTGTTGATTCTATCTACACACCGGTGGAGCGTGTCAATATGACCGTTGAGAACACCCGTGTGGGTCAGGTGACAGATTATGATAAGCTGACATTAGATGTATACACAAATGGAACGCTGGCACCAGACGAAGCTGTCAGCCTGGCAGCAAAGGTTCTGAGCGAGCATCTGAACCTCTTCATTGACCTTTCCGAGAATGCCAAGACCGCAGAGGTTATGGTAGAGAAGGAAGACAACGAGAAAGAGAAAGTGCTTGAGATGAACATCGACGAGCTGGAGTTATCCGTTCGTTCTTACAACTGTTTAAAGAGAGCCGGAATCAATACAGTGGAGGAGCTGTGCAACCGCACACCGGAAGATATGATGAAAGTCAGAAATCTGGGCCGCAAATCCCTGGAAGAGGTTCTTGCAAAACTGAAAGAATTAGGTCTGCAGCTCAACCCGAGCGAAGAGGCTTAAGATACCGCGTGGGTGGACGTGCTTTGCAGTGCGTCCCTTTCATGCAGATACGGGGACGGATAAGTCCGAATGGCACAGGTCCCTGCATAACCATCAAACAATTATATTTTATATAGCAGACATTCAGTAAGTCCAAAGGGCATGAGTGCCGGCTTCCGCAAATGGAGGAGAAAGAATCATGGCAGGATATAGAAAACTTGGAAGAACTTCCAGTCAGAGAAAAGCAATGCTGCGCAGCCTGGTAACCGCACTGTTATTCAACGGCAAGATCGTTACCACTGAGGCAAGAGCAAAAGAAGTGAAGAAGATCGCTGAGGGTCTGATCGCTCTGGCAGTAAAAGAGAAAGATAACTTCGAGACCGTTAAAGTTACCGCTAAGGTAGCTCGCAAAGACGAGAACGGCAAGAGAGTAAAAGAAGTTGTTGACGGAAAGAAAGTTACCGTTTACGACGAAGTAGAGAAAGAGATCAAGAAAGATAAAGCTTCCAGACTTCACGCTAGAAGACAGATGCTGAAGGTTCTCTACGATGTAACAGACGTTCCGACTGCAAGAGCAGGCAAGAAGAAAAACACTAAGAAGGTAGATATGCCGGCTAAGCTGTTTGATGAGCTTGCACCGAAGTACGCTAACCGCAATGGTGGTTACAGCCGTATCGTTAAGATCGGTCAGCGTAAGGGCGACGGCGCTATGGAAGTTCTGTTAGAGCTGGTATAATTTAGATAGATTCGTTTGTTTAAGTTGTATCAAATCTTCGTTCTTTTACGCAAGTTTTGAATCGTAAGATGATTTTATACCCCCGGTTTGGGAGACAGAGAAATCTGTCTTCTGAACCGGGTTTTTTGACGTTAGAATGGAATTTTTCAGGTTTTCCATTTACCTTGAGAAAAAGTCAGGGTTTTAATAACACTTGAATGAAAAAAATAGAAAGAATGGCGCAAAAATAGCAGACTGAATTTTACGGTTTTCCGCATACTAGGATTAAACGATTTTATCGAACAAGTTCTTGGATTCAAACAGAGTGTACATCTGCATTTCGTTGAGATTCGCCGCAGTGCGGAATCTACGGAACGGGGGAGGTACATAAGAGTAGAAGGAGGAAAAACCGTGCGAAAAAACTCTGGTATGTGGAAAACAATAAGTCGGAAGGAAAAACTTCGCCGTGTTCTGCTGATAATCTTTGGTGCGGGGGTCATTGCGCTTGCCGGCGTATCTTATCAATATGTGAAGAACGCGGTTCCCGACCGCATCAATGTGGTGGTGGACCGGCAGGAGCAAGTTCGCTTTGGGCTGCCGTTTCGGGCATTGCTGGAAAGTGAGAGTGAGGAGGTGCTTCTAAACAGCAGCTCTAAAATTCCGTCCGACCAGATCCATCTGCAGCTCAACCAGCCCTTTTCCATCTATTCTGAACAGGAGGGAACGTACCGTTTAAGTCTCAAACTCTTTGGAATATGGAAATTAAAGGATATCGAGGTAGATGTGTCGGATGTCCAGTATGCGGTTCCCTGTGGGCTGCCGGTGGGTATTTACATGAAATCCGATGGACTGATGGTGATCGGAACCGGAAGGGTAACGGCACAGACGGGGGAAGTGATGGATCCGGCGGACGGAATCCTGCGTTCTGGAGACTATATCGAGGCAATCAACGGGACGCCGGCGACGGACAAGAAAGATATGATACGGGCAGTCAAGGAAGCGGGAAATATGGCTCTGACACTTTCAGTGCGCCGCGAGGGAGAGACGATGGATGTACAGATGACGCCGGTACAGACGCAGGAGGGAGACTATAAGCTGGGGCTGTGGATCCGCGACGATACGCAGGGCATCGGTACGATGACCTATGTATGTGCTAACGGCGCGTTTGGAGCGCTGGGACACGGTATCAGCGACGGCGACACGGGACTTCTGGTGCAGACCTCCGGCGGCGAACTATACGATACGGAGATTCTGGGCGTGGAGAAGGGAAGTTTCGGAAAGCCGGGCGTGATGTCGGGCGTTATTTACTATGGAAATCAGTCGCGGCTGGGAAGTGTGGAGGCTAATACGGATCAGGGCATTTTCGGGACGGCAAATCCGCGCTTTTTAAGCCGGGTAAAGAACCCTGCAATTCCGATCGGTTACCGTCAGGACGTCAAAAAAGGCCGTGCCTGCATCCGCAGCAGCGTGTCCGGGGAATTGAAAGACTACGAGATTGAGATTCAGAAAATAGACCACTCCTCCAACCGCCACAACAAGGACATGGTCATTCGCGTAACCGATCCGGAACTTCTGTCCCTGACCGGCGGGATCGTCCAGGGCATGAGCGGCAGCCCCATCATCCAGAACGGAAAACTCATCGGAGCAGTCACGCACGTTTTTATTCAGGATTCGACGCGAGGGTATGGGATTCTGGTGGAGAATATGCTGGGACATTGAATCTGGATGCAAAGTAACTGTTTACAAGTGGGAATTTTCTGGACTGAAAATTCCATATGATACAGTTCTGGCAGCAGATTTTGCCGATTTTGAATACGCAGCATCGGCAAAATCCTGTTGCTGGGCACACGTGTGTGAACAGTAACATGCAAAGTACAAAGTTTTTGCTCTCTTTATTGACAGGATATAAAAAAAGCGTATATAATAGAGCAAATTACATATTTGGCAAAACAGTTGAAAAGCTGCGACGCAAAGCTATAGGGCCTGTAAAATGGCAGCCAGTTGCATTAACACGATAACAGAGTATGTTATAGTTGTATGGCTATGGCGTAACTCTGTTTTTTTATAGGAATTTATCGAAACTTGATCTGCAAAGATGGAATTTTCATGTTCAGAAACCGGTCGTGGAGGCTTTTTAATTGCGTGTATTTTGTGTGTCTTTCGACCGGAATCGGTAAAACGTGGTGATAAGGGATCGTTAGATAGGCGTATGGCGGCTGGGCGGTAGAAGGTTTATAGCGGAATCTTAACAGATACGGTTAGCTACAATACATGCTTATATATAGTTTGCATCTTGTGTAATTTATTTTGCATCAAAAGAATTGATAGACAAAATGAGCGTTGAGTGTCGAACTGCGCGATCAAAACGAGTTGAAACTTGTTAAAAAAAGAATTTATAATTATTTTAATCATCACAGGTGCCGAGGAGGAGAATATTATGGCAGAAATGAAGATTGCGATCGCAGAGGATAATCGTCAGGCATTGGATATGCTTGGAAATATACTGGAAAGTGATAAGGAGATTCAGGTGGTCGGAAAAGCGGAAAACGGAACCGATGCCTATAATATGATCGTAAAGACAAAGCCGGATATTGTATTTCTGGACGTAGTGATGCCGGGAATGGATGGAATTTCGGTTATGGAGCGCATCAAGACAAATCAAGACTGTTCAGCTGACACTTCCTTTGTTATGATTACAGCTGCGAGCAGCGAGAATCTGACAGCGGATGCTTTTCGGATGGGCGCCTGTTATTACATAGTAAAGCCATTTTCGAAGGAGGCGGTTTTAGACAAGGTACATCGCCTGAAGAATTACAGGAACCGCGCTTCGACCCTGGCGGGCAACCGGAAGGTGGAGCCGTATATGGTGTCGGCGGAATATGAAAGACAGAATCTGGAGAGCGATGTGACGCAGATTCTGCATGAGATTGGGATTCCGGCTCATATTAAGGGATATCAGTACCTGCGGGATGCGATTATTTTGTCAGTCAGTGATAAAGAAATGCTCGGTTCTGTGACGAAAATCCTGTACCCGACCATCGCCAAGAAGCGCCAGACCACTTCAAGCCGTGTCGAGCGGGCAATCCGCCACGCGATTGAGGTCGCATGGAGCCGCGGCAAGATGGACACGATCAACGATCTATTTGGATATACCGTCAGCACAGGGAAAGGAAAGCCGACCAATTCGGAATTTATCGCATTGATTGTTGACAAGATTTGCCTGGATTATAAGCGGGATGTATAAAATCGTGCGGTGCTTTTTGGAGCCGAAAGTGCTGTAAGCCTTTTTAACACGATTGTAACACATTTATGAAAGTGACTGATTGCATGGGTAAATGTGTGTATGATAAGATAAAGGGGAAATAAAAGATGCAGGACTGAAAAACTGCCCCTGTATAAAACAGCTGGACAGAGAGGTCAGGAAAGCAGCTAAAAGAACGGAGAATTGCCTATGAAAAAAAAAGTACCGGCGTACAATGGAACCCTGCGGGATCACACGATTATGTGTCCGTATTGTATCAGTGAATGTTCAGGAATCCGCATCTTTGGAAAGCGTATCAAATCGATCGCCTTCTCAACGGATGTGGCAATCATCAAAAATATCAACGCGGATGCGATCATCGCAGTTTATCCGTTTACTCCGCAGGCAGCTATCTCACAGTCGATCATCAGCATCTCGGATGTGCCGGTGTTTGTCGGGGTCGGCGGCGGTCTGACCGGAGGAAAGCGTTCCGTCCGTCTGGCGCTTCAGGCAGAACATCAGGGAGCCTACGGTGTAGTGGTCAACGCGCCGATCGCGGATGAGGTCATCACGGAGATCAAGCGGGTGGTTGACATTCCGGTCATTGCGACGATTGCTTCGGTTCACACGGATGTCCGCCGCAAACTGGAGGCGGGAGCCGATATTTTAAATGTATCAGGCGCTGCCGCCACCGCATCGATGGTAGCCGAGATCCGGAAGGAGTATCCGGACGTTGCCATTATCGCGACCGGAGGACCGACTAATGAATCGATTTTGGAGACGATCGAGGCAGGAGCCAATGCGATCACGTACACGCCGCCGTCCAACGGCGAGCTGTTTGCGCGGACGATGAAGAAATACAGGGAGATCAATCCCTGATTATACAAAAGCCGGGGCCGAAGAGAAAACATAATTTTCTTTTCGGCTCCGTCTTTTATTTTTGTTTCATAGGAAATTGCGTCCTATGAAACAAAAAAACGCTCCGCGAGGATGCGCACTCGCGCGAAGCAGAAACATGTCGCAAGCGACCGCGCTCGGCGCGAGAATGTGCCAAGGCACATTCTTTTTCATGCGGTAAAATTTATAATTCATCCGGTACTATGCAAAATATCCAATTCAGAAAATACAGTCTGCAAATCGGAACTATTTGTCATATATTTCCCGATTTTTTTCTCTGTCGCCTACTTTCTAATTCCCTGATTCTATTGTATAATAATTTTAATAGGGTGCCAGATCGCGAGCGGGCACGGTTGGGAGGTAGTAGCTATGAAGAATATTCTGTTTATTGCATCGGAGGCGGTTCCATTTATCAAAACAGGAGGTTTGGCAGACGTTGTCGGATCCCTTCCAAAATGTTTTGATAAGCAGTATTTTGATGTGCGTGTCATGATCCCGAAGTATCTGTGCATCAAAGAGTCATTCCGCAATGAAATGAAGTATGTGAACCATTTTTATATGGATTATCTGGGACAGAACCGGTATGTGGGCATCCTGGAATATGAATATGAGGGCGTGACCTTCTATTTTATTGATAATGAGAGTTATTTCTGGGGTGATCGCCCGTATGGGGACTGGTATTACGATCTGGAGAAGTTTTCTTTCTTCTGCAAGGCGGCTCTCTCATCCCTGCCGGTGATCGGCTTCAAGCCGGATGTCATCCACTGCCACGACTGGCAGACGGGACTTATCCCGGTGCATCTCAAGGACAAATTCCACGGCGGCGAGTTCTTCCGGGATATCAAGTCCGTCATGACGATCCACAACCTGAAATTCCAGGGTGTGTGGGATGTGAAGACAATCCAGCATTTCTCTGAGCTGCCGGACTACTATTTTACACCGGATAAGCTGGAAGCTTACAAAGACGGCAATATGTTAAAAGGCGGCATCGTATACGCGGATGCGATCACGACGGTCAGCAACACCTACGCGGAGGAGATTAAGACTCCGTTCTACGGCGAGGGACTGGACGGTCTGATGCGTGCGAGAAGCAACAGTCTGCGCGGTATCTTAAATGGTATTGATTACGATGAATTTAATCCGGAGACAGATAAACGGATCGTACAAAATTATAACGCAAAGACATTCCGCAAGGAGAAATCCAAGAATAAAAAGGCGCTGCAGGCGGAGCTGGGACTGGCGCAGGACGAGAAAAAGTTCATGATCGGTATCGTCTCCCGTCTGACCGACCAGAAGGGACTTGACCTGGTACAGTGTGTGATGGATGAGATCTGTACGGAAGATGTACAGCTGGTTGTGCTGGGAACCGGAGATGAACGGTATGAAAATATGTTCCGCCACTATGACTGGAAGTACAATGATCGTGTTTCCGCTAATATTTATTATTCGGAAGATATGTCGCATAAGGTATATGCAGCCTGTGACGCATTCCTGATGCCGTCGCTGTTTGAACCATGTGGGCTGAGCCAGCTCATGGCGCTTCGCTACGGAACCGTGCCGATCGTGCGTGAGACGGGTGGCCTCAAGGATACTGTATGGCCATACAATGAATACGATGGAACCGGAACAGGATTTTCCTTTGCTAACTACAATGCACATGAGATGCTCGACTGCATCCGCTATGCAAAATACATCTATTATAATAAGAAGCGCGAGTGGAACAAGATCGTAGACCGCGGCATGGCGGCTGATTTTTCCTGGCAGACATCGGCTGGAAAATATCAGGAATTGTATGACTGGCTGATAGGATATTAATGACGAACCGAGTGATTTAGGACAGTGGCATATGTGTGGAAGAAAACAGAGGAATTAAGATAGTACAGGAGAGAAACATGACTTTTTTTCAGGAATTGACATCAAACCAGACGCTGATGACCGGCGTGACCGGGTGGGTGGTCGCCCAGGTGCTCAAGACGATTCTGGACATCGGGCTGAACCATTCGTTCAACCCGGAGCGTCTGATTGGCTCCGGCGGTATGCCGAGTTCCCACTCATCCACTGTATGTTCGCTGGCAACGGCGGCGGCGCTGCGGTACGGAGTGGGAAGCTTTGAATTTTCCATCAGCTTTATTCTGGCGATGGTTGTTATGTATGACGCGATCGGTGTCCGGCAGGAGACAGGAAAGCAGGCAAGAGTTCTGAACCGCCTGCTTTTCGATGATTTCCTCAAGCTGGACGGCGTGGTATTACAGGAAAAATTGAAGGAATACGTGGGGCATACGCCGATACAGGTAGCAGCAGGCGCGATTTTAGGCATTTTGATTGCATTTATTCTCGATCCGATGTTCATATAACGAACATCGGATCTTTTCATTTTGGCTGATAGATGGTATAAATATAGGGATAACGTGTATCTAAGCGTTAAATGAAACTGAGGAAATGAGAACAGAACAATGGAACAGAGAAGAGACATAGAAAATATCAAACCAGCCTGCCGGTTAATTCTGGCGAGTGCGTCTCCGCGCCGCAGAGAGCTTTTGGAGCGGATTGGGCTGAAACCGGAGATTCATCCGAGCACTTTGGAGGAAAATCCGCTCTGTACGGAACCGGCGCAGGTTGTGATGGAACTGGCGGGACAGAAGGCGCGCGATGTGATGGCGCAGGTGCGTGAGGAGGCGCGGACGACGGAAATCCCATTTTCCGGGATTATCATTGGTTCCGATACCGTTGTCAGTGTGGATGACGAGATTTTAGGAAAACCGGCGGATCGGGATGAGGCGCTTGAGATGATCGGACGGATCCAGGGGCGCAGCCACCGTGTATACACGGGCGTGGCGATCCTGACTGAGGATCGGGAGAGCTGCTTTGCGGTTGAGACGCGGGTGGATGTATATCCGATGAGCGATGCGGAGATCGAGGCGTATGTAGACTGCGGCGAGTCGATGGACAAGGCGGGCGCATACGGGATTCAGAACATCGGCGCTTTGTTTGTCGAGGGCATAAAGGGTGATTATTTTAACGTTGTCGGGCTTCCGCTTTGCAAGCTCGGACAGGTTTTAAAAGAAGAATTCGGTTATGAATTATTTTAACAAACGGGAGGAAAACAATGGCTGTTGATTTTGGAATAGATTTGGGAACGGCGACAACATTGATTTGCAATACAGAAGGAGAAATTTTGCTTAACGAACCGTCTTTGGTCATTAAAAGTGACACAAGCGGTCAGATTGTGGCAATAGGCGAGGAGGCAAGCGAGATGCTTGGCAGAACGCCGGAGGGCGTGGCAGAGGTTGCGCCGATACGCTGCGGAGCTATAACGGGATTTAATGCAACCGTTTCTATGCTTAAGCAGTTTATGAAGAGAGTAAACAAGGGTTCGTTCTTCGGGGCACGCGCTGTGATAGCCGTTCCCTGCGGAATAAGCGATGTTGAACGCCGCGCGGTATACGAGGCGGCGCACAACGCAGGCATTAAATCAACGGCGCTTATGGACGCGCCGCTTGCCGCGGCCGCGGGCTGCGGAGTGGATGTCGGCGCTCCGCACGGCAGTATGGTTGTAAATATCGGAGCGGGTATCTGCGAGGCGGCGGTTGTGTCTCTCGGCGGAATAGTGGTGTCACACTCGATTCGCACGGCTGGGTCAAGCTTTGACAATGCGATTGTTCAGTATGTTAAAAAGCAGCATAATGTTGTAATAGGCGACAGCACCGCAGAGGGAATAAAAATCAGTATCGGCTCTGTCTTTTCGGGCATAGAAAGAGAGAGGATAGAGGTAAACGGAAGAGATATGGTTACGGGTCTTCCGAAGACGGCTAAGGTGACAACCGATGAAATAAAAAGCTGTCTCAGCGAGACCGCCGAGGCGATAGTGGACGCGGTAAAAGTGACGCTTGAGAAGACCCCGCCCGAGCTTGCCGCGGATATAATAGAAAGCGGAATAGTTTTAACGGGAGGCGGAGCAATGCTGCGCGGACTCGGCAGATTAATAAACATCAATACCGAGATTCCGGTCTATATAGCCGAGAATCCAATCGAGTGCGTGGCAATAGGTGCGGCAAAGGCGGCTGAATTTATGCTTAACGAAAAAGGCAAGGGAATCTTTGGGAGATAAAGGTGATTTAATTGAGATTTATAAAAGAACATAAGCTTGCCGTGTTTATTATTGCGGCAACGCTTGCGGCGGCGATAACGATAGGCGTTCTCGGTGCGAAGAGCGGCTCGGCATCTCCGGCAGAGCGCGCGGGCGGAGATGTTGTGTCGGTGCCGCAGGGAATCGTATCAAAGGTCGGCGGCTTTTTCGGCGGACTGACGGGGTACTTCGGAAATGTTAAATCCCTGAAAAATGAGAACGAGGCGCTTAAAAACGAAAACACCAATTTGCAGAAGCAGATAAAGGATATGCAGGGACTTGAAGATGAGAATACAGAGCTTCGGCAGATGCTTAAGCTTCAAAAGGGTCAGACCGATATAAATATGACGGCGGCATCGGTTGCAGCAAAGGATCCGTCCGATTGGTACGCAACGCTTACCATCGATAAGGGCAGCCGCGACGGAATAAAAGAGAATCAGCCTGTTGTAAATTCCAACAGAGAATTGATAGGACAGATTTCAAGAGTGGGAGACAACTGGGCAGAGGTAATAACGATAGTTGACCCTCAGTCATCGGTGGGCGCGCTGATAAAGCGCTCTAAGGCGATAGGTATTATAGAAGGAAATTCAGAGCTGAGATATGACGGCAAGTGCCGCTTTGGATATATCTCGCGCGATACGGATATACAAGAGGGAGATTATATAGAAACATCGGGACTTGGCGGAATATATCCGAAGGGTCTTATAATCGGCACAGTAGAGAGTATCTACGAGGACAATTCCACTATGTCAAAGGCAGCGACGGTTAAGCCCTGCGCGAATATCGCGCGTACCAACGAGGTGTTTGTTATTATCTCTTATAAACAGGCGGATTTGTCTGACTCTGAGACAACAACAAAGAAAAACGACGATAAAAAAGATGATAAAAACAGCTCCGATACTTCGGAAAGTTCAAGCAGTTCGGGTAGCTCGGGCAGTTCAAGCGGCTCATCGGATGACGATGAATAAAAAATATATGGCGGAATTATGCGAAAGGGGTTGAAATTCAGTGAAGAAGTTTACATTTTTGTTTTATTTCATATGGCTGCTGATAATCACGGTGTTTCAGCCGACGCTTGTGCAGTGGATAGGAATTTTCGGCACGGGACCTGATTTGTTTTTGATATTTGTGATATGTGCCGCGATGCTTCGTGGTATGTGGGACGGTGCAATCTGCGGATTTGTATTCGGACTTGCGTTTGATATGATTATCGGCAGAATGGTAGGAATGAACGCTGTTTTGTATATGTATGCGGGGCTTCTGGTCGGAATCGTAAACGGCAGATATATAAGCAGTGACAGTGCGTTGACAAACGCTTTCTTTGTTTTTGCGGCATCGCTTATATGCGGAATACTATACTATTCGGCTTATAATATGGTATGGGGCGACCTTGGGTTTATCAAAGCGTTTTTAAGAACAATACTGCCAAAGTCTGTTTACTCGGCGGCGCTTGCATTTGTTTTGTTTGTTCCCGTAAGAAAAAGCTTTGGATTAATTAAGGTTAAGCGGCTGTTTTAGCAGACCGGAAGCGGCGTCAAGTATATAAAGAAGGAGACGGATAGTTTGAGGGATTTAGGCAGAAGACTTAATATAATAGTTATATTTGTTGTTTTGCTTGCGCTTGCCTGCACGGTAAGGCTTGTTGACTTGCAGATTGTCAAGGGCTCGCAGTACGAAGAGCAGTCTAACCGCCGCCTTGTGCGCGCGTATTCAATTGCTGCGCCCAGAGGCGAAATTGTGGATAAAAACAGTAAGCCGCTTGTAGAAAATCGAACGGGCTATACCGTTCGGGTTCAAAAGGTTGATATTTCTGATGATGAACTTAACGAGAATCTTTATAACGCAGCAAAAATCATTGCGGAATACGGAGACGAGATAGAAAGTGCCTTTCCGATTGTAATGGACAAAAAGACGGGAAGCTTGGCGTACGATTTTACCATAGAGGAAAACGGCGGTACGCGGGAGGTAGAAGGAGCGGTTCTTAACAAAAGCGCAAAAGCGGCAAAGGATAAAGAAGAGATGTCAAAGAATGATGATGACTCTTCAGAGACAGATGCCGATAAAGAGGAAAAGCAAAAAAAGGAGCAGGAGAAGCTTGAAGAATGGAAAAAATCCAACAAGCTTACCGATATGACCTCTGAAAAGCAGATTCTTGAATACTATAAAAAGAAATATTCGGTTTCATCTGACTATGATGACAAAAAAGCTTTGGCGGTAACAGCTATCAGATATGCAATGGATAAGGCGCACTTCAGCGAGAAGAACCCATATACTATGGCGCGCGATATTGACGAGCTTGCCGTTCAAAAGCTTAAGGAACAGTTTATGGACTTCCCGGGGATAGGCGTTGAGATTGAACCCGTGCGTTCGTTCACGCGCGGAACAATGGCGGCGCACATTCTTGGCAGAACAGGGCGGATTTATGCCGAAGAGTACGCGGTTATGAAAGACCAAGGCTACGGAATGAATGACATAATAGGTAAGGACGGTCTTGAAAAGGTTCTTGAGCCGTATTTAAAGGGCAAGGACGGATACAAAAGTGTTGAGATGAACCGCGGCGGCATAGTGACCGAAATTTTGCAAAGCCGCGAACCGCAGCCCGGAAATTACGCAAAGCTTACGCTTGACAGCGACCTGCAGGAGGCGATGGAAAAGTCGCTTAAAGAAAAGATTCTTCAGGCAACAGGCAGCGGCGGTGCGGGTGCAGCGATAGCGGTTGACCCAAAAACGGGCGGAATCCTGGCGATGGCGTCATACCCGACATATGATTTGTCTACATTTAACGAGGACTATGACAAGCTTATAAAGTCTAAGTCCAAGCCGCTTTTGAACAGAGTTTTAAGCGGAACATATTCGCCCGGCTCAACATTTAAGCCACTGACATCTATTGCCGCTCTTGAATCGGGAGTTATAACCCCCGATTCTTATATTACGGATAAGGGAAAGTACACATATTATCCGTCGTACCAGCCGACGTGCCTTGTATATTCTTCATCGGGAGCAACGCACGGAACAATCAATGTTTCAGAGGCGATAGGGGTATCGTGCAACTACTTCTTTTACGATGTGGGACGCAGAACGGGAATAGAAAATATCGACAAGTATGCCTCAGACTTTGGACTGGGTCAAAGTACGGGAATCGAGCTTTCCGAGAGCACGGGAGTTCTGGCAAGCCCCGAGGAGAGAGAGAAGGCGGGCGGAACCTGGTATCCGGGTGACGTTTTGCAAGCGGCGATAGGTCAGTCGGATAACTTGTTTACACCCGCACAGCTTGCATCATATATCTGCACGGTTTTAAACAAGGGTAAAAGATATTCGCTTCATTTGGTAGATGAGGTGTTAAGCTACGGCAGCAACAGCGTTGTCTATAAAAAAGAACCCGAGATTATGTCAGATAATTCTATATCCGATTCAACTTATAATGCGGTTAAGGACGGTATGAGACGCGTTGTATCCTCGGGAACGGCATCGGCGGCGTTTGCAAGTGCAAAGTATAAGGCGGCGGGCAAGACGGGTACGGCAGAGGTTCCCGGCGGAGCGGACAATGTTTTGTTTGTTGGATTTGCGCCATATGACGACCCCGAAATTGTAATAGCGGTTATAATAGAACACGGCGCAAGCAGCGGCTTCCCCGCGGGTGTTGCGCGCGATGTGTTTGACGCATATATGCAGATAAAAGAGGGCAAGTACAAGTCAGCCGATACCGAAGACAGCGAAAAGAGCGAAGAGCAGCAAGACGCGGCGGCGATATCGGGAAGAGCAAATGAGAGGTCGGGCGCTTCGGATTCTTCGGGCGGGCCGCGGAAACAGTCTGATAAAGCAAGCGATGACACCTCTGTAAACCGGAAGCCGAAGGGGAAGCAGCCCGATTCCGGTTCAGCCGAGACCAATTCAGCGGAAGGAAACGGCACATTATAATCCTTTTTTTAAAAAATTTTATAAAAAAGCCAAAAATTTATAAAAATAACTTTGACTTTTAGTTATTTTTGTGATAAAATGTATTTGTATCGAGTAAAATGCTTCTTTGGCGAATATTATTTTGACGTATTCGTCCGTCAGACAGCTTTTGAATATAATTTTATAGAAAAGGGTGAAGGTTTACGATGAACATTGCGTTAATTGCACACGATAAGAAGAAGGAGCTTATGGTAGATTTTTGTATTGCATACAGCGCTATACTTAGACAGCATAAGTTATTTGCAACAGGGACCACGGGTAATGTTGTTGAGGAAGCAACCGGCTTGCCTATTAAAAAGTTTTTGCCGGGTCCCGAAGGCGGGGATCAGCAAATCGGCGCCAGAATTGCGTACAACGAGATAGACGCGGTTTTGTTCTTTCGCGACCCTCTTACCGCGCAGCCGCAGGAGCCGGATGTGAACTCTATTTTCAGACTTTGCGATGTGCATAATATTCCGCTTGCCACAAATGTTGCCACGGCGGAGGTTCTTGTTATGGGAATCGACCGCGGCGACCTTGGCTGGAGAGATATAGTAAACCCTAAAGATTAATAAAATTAAAGGAGCAGCCGCTTGTCATACGCGGTTGCTCCTTTGCGGATTTTAATGGCTTTTGGTTATGAAATAACCTCGTACATTGTGCGCGCGGCATCTTTAAAAGCGGTATCTTTTACTTCAAGAACTCTTACCGAAAGCGGCTTTGCGCCAAATGTAACCGTGATTTCGTCGCCGGGCTTTACATCGTATGATGCTCTTACGGGCTTTCCGTTTACGCTTACGCGACCGCTGTCGCACGCTTCATTTGCAACGGTTCTGCGTTTAATAATCCGCGAAACCTTTAAATATTTATCAAGTCTCATATATATTCCTCATTTCTTGTTATATTCATCGGAGAGCCGCGCCTCTGCGATTATTGATTTTGCTGTTTTTAGCGCGCCTCTGCCGAATTTTTGCTTTATATTGAATACTGTATTTCCCAAAACATCGTTTTTGTCGTCATTATCTTCGCCGAAGGAAAGCTGAACATACGCTTTGTCTGTCAGATTTGACGCGGTTACGCCTATCAGGCGCACGGGCTTTGTAAGGTTTTGAGAGTTTAAAATATCGTTTGCCGCTTTGTATATCTTGTCGGCGCTTTTAATATATTTGCCCGAGGATGCGCGCGTAATGCTTTTCATATCCGAAAATTTTATTTTAAGCGTAACGGTTTTGCACCACAGACCTTTAAGGTAAAGGCGATAACTCACGTCCTCGGCAAGCAGAAGCAGGGTGTCACGCAAAAGATTTTTGTCGTTTGTGTCTTTTAAAAACGTTGTTTCTCTGCCGATTGATTTTGGTGCGGAATTCGGTGTTACCTCGCGGTTATCGATTCCGTTTGCGTGCGCTATAAGTTCTCCTCCGGACGGACCCAAATTTTTCAGTCTCTCTATCGGCTGATTTGCAAGCTGCCCTATGCTTTTGATTCCCATAAGAGACAGCCTTTCTGCAGTTTTTGAGCCTATTCCGTAAAGCTCGCGCACGCTTCGCGGAAACATAAGCGCCCGAAACTCTTCGGGAGAGGATATGACAAAGAAGCCGTTCGGCTTTTTCTCTTCGCTTGCGCACTTTGCGCTCATCATAGAATATCCTACCCCGACAGAGCAGGTAACGTTTAACGTCTCAAATACGCGTCTTTTTATTTCTTTTGCAATCCCTTCGGCAGAACCAAATAAAAATTCGCTTCCCGTTACATCCATATAACCCTCGTCAAGAGATACAAACTCAATTTTATCGGTATACTCTGACATAATTTTGTGAACCTCTGCCGATGCCTCTTTGTATTTTGAAAAGTGAGGATGCACAAAAACGGCAGAGGGACACCTGCAATACGCTTCGGCACTGCTCATAGCCGAATGTACCCCATATTTGCGCGCGATATAATTACAGGTGGATACCACTCCTCGCGTTCCGGGTTCAGCGCCCACAATTACGGGCTTACCCTTAAGCTTAGGGTTGTCCCGCTCTTCAATTGAGGCAAAAAACGCATCCATATCCAAATGAATTATCTTTTTCATAACATCATCAGCCTTTAAGCATTATTACCGCGCCTTGTCTGCCTGTGTGCTCTTTCTGACATCGGTAAGAGTAGTATTTGCCGCCGCTGCACACGGTGCACACCTTGCTTATATCAATATTGCCGCGCAGAACCCCCGCTTCTTCAATTGTGTCGGATATCATAGCCCATAAGTCAATCATAAATTTGCCGTTTGATTTTGGGGTTTGATACTTCTTTTCAAAATATCGGGGCGCATCGCTGCCGAATTCAAAGCAGCACGGACCGATGGACGGACCGACAGCGGCGAGTATATTTTTGGGGCTGCAGCCGTAAACATCTGACATAACTTCGATACAGCGTGCCGAAATTTTTTTGACCGTTCCGCGCCAGCCCGAGTGCACGGCGGCAGCAACACGATTTTTGGGGTCATAAAACAGAACGGGTATACAGTCGGCTGAAAAGACAACAAGCGCAATGCCCGAAATGTTTGTAACAAGCCCGTCTGTGTCCTCTATATCGCTTGCGCGCACAATTCCCTTGCCGCAGTCATCCTCGGTCACTATCCGTATGTTATCGGTATGCGTTTGTTTTGCAAGAACCGTTCGGTTTAAATCTATATCAAGGTCGCATTCAAGCAAACGGTAGTTTTTCCTGACGGATTCTTCGCTGTCATTTACCCTGAAGCCAAGATTAAATCCCTTGACCGCACCGCGGCTTACGCCGCCGAGAGCGGAGGTAAACCCGTGCGATACCTCGCCTGCGCTGAACAGAGATGATTTAAGATACACTCTGTCATCGCATTTATATTCATAAAAACTCATATCGCTCACCCTATATCAAAGGCGGCTGAAACGAAGCCGCTCGACCGCGGTCGTCTTTCCGCTTTTTTCGTCTATATCAAATATGCAGGCGTTAAAACAAGCGTCACCCTGTGCCTTTTCAAAGCGAATACGCTTTACGGGCATACGCATATGCTCGATTATAATTTCTTTTTTAACGCCGAGGACAGAGTCCTCAACGCCGGTCATACCAAGGTCACATATAAATCCCGTTCCGCCGGGAAGAATCCTCTCGTCCGCTGTCTGGACGTGCGTGTGTGTGCCGAAGACCGCGCTGACTCTGCCGTCAAGAAAGTTGGCAAATGCCGTCTTTTCGCTTGTTGCGTCCGCGTGGAAGTCAACCGCAACAATGTCCGCGTCAAGCTTCGGCAAAAGCTTATCCATCGCGTCAAACGGACTGTCAACGGGCGGCATATTGATTTGCCCCGATGCGTTTACCACGGCAATTTTTATACTGCCTGTGTCGCATACTGTATATCCCATTCCCTCTGCCTCGGACGGAAAGTTTAAAGGTCTGATAACACGGCTGTTGTCCTCCAGAACCGATGCCGATTCCTTGTTGTCAAATGTGTGGTTTCCCATAGTAATCACGTCAACGCCGCAGCCGATAAGCGTATTTGCTATATTGTGCGTAATCCCGTTCGGCTCTGCCGAATTTTCGGCATTGGCAACGCAAAAGTCAATATTATATTTTTTAAGTATTCTGCCCAGAGTGTTGTATACAAACTCTCTGCCGCTTTCGCCGTTTATATCTCCTATTGCCAAAAGTCTCATTTTTTATCTCCCGTCATTTTATTACGCTGTCTTACCGCCTCATATAAAAGAACGCCTGCCGCAACCGAGGCATTAAGCGACTCTGTCTTGCCAAGCATAGGAATTTTCACTAAAAAGTCGCAATGCTCGCGCACCAAGCGGCTCATTCCTTCGCCCTCGCTGCCGATAACTATTCCGAGAGGTCCCGTTAAGTCGCTTTCAAAGCAGTATTGCTCGGCCTCAAGAGCCGTCCCCGCAATCCAAAGACCCTCTTTTTTAAGAAGCTCAAGCGTTTGCGCAATGTTGGTTACCCGTGCCACGGGCATATGCTCTATCGCCCCGGCGGACACCTTTGCCACGACGGAATTAAGCGATACGCTGCGGTTTTTGGGGATAACAACGCCGTGAGCACCTGCCGCATCGGCAGTTCTTATTATGCTTCCGAGGTTGTGCGGGTCGGTTATACCGTCGGCTATTAAAAGAAAAGGAGGTTCGCCCTTTGCCTTTGCGGCGGCAAGAATATCGGAAAGCTCTGCATACTTGTGTGCGGCGGCAAGAGCGGCAACGCCCTGATGATTTTCGCCGTCGGTCATTCTGTCAAGCTTTCGTTTGTCAACAAACTGATAAACTATTCCGCGCTCTTTGGCAAGGTTTCTTATCTTGCCTATCTGCGAATGGCGCAGCCCTTCCTGAATCAGAATTTTGTCCATTGTGTGGTTGGAAGTAAGCGCCTCTATTACAGAGTTGCGCCCGTATATAATATCCTCGTTCATAAAAGATGATTTCACCTCGTCAGTATTTTAATACTATCTATTTTATCATATTTAATGTAAATTTGCAACCGCCAAATGTTATAAAAGCTTGCTTTCGTCAACCGAGGAAATTACGCTGAGTATCATATTCTCGGTTATTTCAGCTATTTTGCGCGGCGATTCTTTCATTCCGCCGTTAAGCCACGCTTCACATATGCCTACGCTGCCCATCTCGATAAAGTGGTACAGATACGCAAACTCAACATCGTCTTTAATCTTAAGGTCAGAGTAAACCTTTGCCACATACTTGTCTCTGAGAGCGGCTTTAAGCTTTTCGACAAAGGCCGCATCGCCATTTCTGCCTATCAGGCATTTGGCAAGAAGGCTGTTGTCGGCAAGAAATTCAAAAAATTCGGTTAAAAACGTCTGAAAGCTCTCTTGCTCGTACGACGGTTCGTAGCTGTTGATTATTTCATTAAAACGTTCAAAAGCCTCGGTTTCAAGCTTGTCAACCATATCGTACACATCGCGGTAGTGCAGGTAAAATGTTCCGCGGTTTATATCCGCAATTTCGGCAAGCTCGCGCACGGTTATGCTTTTCAGCGGCTTTTCGGCAAGAAGCGCCGCCAGACTGTCGGTCAGCATCTTTTTTGTCTTTCTTATTCTTCTGTCCTCTTTTTTGTTTTCCATTATTCTCTCCATGTTAATAGACACAATTCTTTAAATATGTCTATTAATGTACAAAAGTAATTTAATTGGGTATTGAAAATTTTTTTAAAATATTGTATTATATAAATAGTATGTTTAATGATATAATACACTAATTATAGACAGTTGTCAATTATTTTATATAAATCAAATTAAGACGAAGGGAAAAGGTGAGGCGTATGGCATCAAAGAATGGCGGAAAGTCGCCGATTGAAAGAGCAGCGGCGTTTATAGTGGATAAGCGCAAGGCGTTTTATCTTATATACATAATAGCGATAATATTTTGTCTGTTTTCTTCAAACTGGGTTAAGGTAAACAATACTTTGACTGATTATCTTGCGGACGATACAGAGACGCGCCGCGGACTTACCATTATGGATGAAGAGTTTACTACTTATGCAACCGCGAAGATAATGGTTGACAATATATCATATGACGATGCGGAAGAGCTGTCGAAAAAGCTTAACGATATTGACGGAATAAAAGAAGTTGACTTTGACGATTCAAAGAAGCACTATTCCGATTCATCGGCGCTGTTTTCGATTACCTTTGACGGCGGAACGGACGATGAAATAAGTGAGACGGCGCTGGATGCGGCAAAGGATATGCTGTCTGAATATGACACATATGTTTCGGCGGAATTGGGTGATACAAAGGCAAATACGATTGCCAAGGAGATTTCGCGGGTTATGGTGATAGTATGTATTATCATTGTCTCGGTATTGTTTTTTACTTCAAGGACGTATATGGAGATACCGACGCTTTTGCTTACATTTATAGCTGCCGCGCTTTTAAATAAAGGAACAAACTTTATGATGGGAACAATCTCGTTTGTTTCAAACTCTGTTGCGGTGGTGCTTCAGCTGGCTTTGGCGATTGACTATGCCATAATTCTGTGCCACCGCTATACCGAAGAGAGAGAAACAAAGGAAGCGAGAGAAGCCGTTATATCCGCGCTGACGCAAGCCATACCCGAGATATCAGGCAGCTGCCTTACCACGCTTTCGGGCTTGATGGCAATGACGTTTATGCATTTCAGAATCGGTTATGATATGGGCGTTGTGCTTATAAAATCGATTTTTTTAAGTATTCTTACCGTGTTTACGCTTATGCCGGGGCTGCTTCTGTCATTCAGCAGTCTGATTGACAGAACGCATCATAAAAACTTTGTGCCCGAGATAAACCATTGGGGCAAAATTGTCGTAAAGCTTCGGTACATTATGCCCGCGGTCTTTGGGGTACTGCTTATCGCATCGTTCTTTTTGGCAAACAACTGCCCTTATGCTTACAGCTACAGCCTGCTTTCAACATTTGCGAAAAACGATTCGCAGATTGCGGACGAGATGATTTCGGACACGTTTAAAAGCAGTAATATCCTTGCCGTTCTTGTGCCTGTGGGCGATTATGATAAAGAGAAAGAGCTTGTGAAAGACCTTGAAAAGTATGACCAGATTGATACAATAACGGGGCTTGCAAACACAGAAGCTCTTGACGGATATGCTCTTGCCGACCGCCTTGAACCGAGGCAGTTTTCAGAGCTTACCGATGTTGACATAGAGCTTGTCAGACTTTTGTATTCCGCCTACGCGGTTGAGAAAGAGAACGTCGGCAAGATAATAGGCGGAATCGATGACTACGGCGTTCCGCTGATTAATATGTTTGATTTTGTTTATGAAGAGGTTCAGAACCACACCGTTTCGCTTGACGCCGAAATGGAAGATAAGATAAATGAAATAAATGATAAGCTTTCCGACGGAAAGAAACAGCTCCTCGGCGAGCATTACAGCCGTATTGTGCTTGACCTTAATCTGCCCGAAGAGAGCAGCGAGACATTTGAATTTTTGGATACGCTGCGTGATGAGGCAAAGAAGTATTATGGCGATGACGTTTTGCTTGTGGGTAACTCGACCAGTGACTTTGATTTGTCATCGACCTTCGGACAGGATAATATTTTGATAAGTATATTGTCGGTTTTGTTTGTAATGCTTGTTCTGCTGTTCACATTCTGCTCGGCGGGAATACCAATAATATTGATTTTGGTTATTCAGGGAAGCGTATGGATGAACTTTTCGTTCCCGTTTATAGAAAGCAAGCCGATGTTCTTCTTAAGCTATCTGGTTGTAAGCTCTATTCAGATGGGCGCAAATATCGACTATGCCATAGTTATAACAAACAGATATACACAGCTTAAAGAGGTTATGCCGCCAAAGCAGGCGGTTGTAAAGGCGATATCGCTTGCCTTTCCGACAATTCTTACATCGGGAACAATTCTGGCGGCGGCGGGCTTTATCATTGCGCTTATGTCGTCTGACGCGGCGATTGCGTCAATCGGACTAAGCCTCGGACGCGGAACTCTTATATCGATTATTTTGGTTATGGGAATCCTGCCGCAGCTGCTGCTTTTGGGTAACTCGATAATAGAGAGGACATCGTTTAAGGTTGCCGTTCCCGTTAAGAGTTTAAAAAACAGCGGTAAGACAGCGGTTGACGGACGTATACACGGATATATAAACGGCCGCGTAGAGGGTACCTTCCGCGGAACGGTTGACGGAAGCGTTGACGTGAATGTTGTCGGAGGAGAGCTGAAAAAAGACGATTCGGGCGGCTTTGATGAAGGCGGCGCGGAAATTTCCGATGGCAAAGGTGAAAGTAAGGAGGAAAGCGAAAATGAGAAAGCGTAAAATAACTTCTTATATACTTTTGGCGGTTATGCTGACGGCGCTTGTTCTTCCGATTGCCTCTGTGGTTTCGGCGGATGAAGATACGGTGATAGTTTCATCGGCAGACGACTTGATTCTGATTGCCAAAAATTGCACGCTTGACACGTGGTCACAGGGCAAAAGAGTCATTCTGGCAAACGATATAGATTTAAACCGTTCGGACTTTAAAAATATTCCGACCTTTGGCGGAACTTTTGAAGGCAACGGGCATAAAATATCGGGGTTCTCGTACGGTGACGCAGGCTCTTATATCGGCTTCTTCAGATATATTCAAGAGGGCGGAAGAGTAAATGACCTTCATATATCGGGCTATGTTCAGCCAAGCGGAAGCAAGAATTATATCGGCGGAATAGCGGGAAGCAACTCGGGTATAATCTCGGGCTGCGAATTTGAGGGCTCGATCGGCGGAACCTCGGCGATCGGCGGAATAGCGGGCATAAACAACGATAAGGGTCAGATTTTGTACAGCACCGTATCGGCATCGGTCAGCGGTGAAAAGCTTGCCGGCGGAATAGTGGGTAAAAATACGGGACTTATCCAGAATTGTTCAAACAGCGGAAACGTAAATAATTCCGAATATAAGAAGAAAAACGACCTTTCGAATATAGACACCGATATAAACTCTGCGCTTGAAAGCGCAGAGACAAAGAAAGATGAAGAGAAGGGCGAGGAATCGGTTCTGCCGTCATATACAGATGTGGGCGGCATTGCGGGATTCTCAAGTGGAGTTGTTCAGGGCTGCAAGAACTACGGCAGAGTAGGATATCAGCATATGGGATATAATATCGGCGGCGTTGTCGGCAGACAATCGGGATATATTATCGGCTGTGAAAACTACGGTTCGGTTTACGGCAGAAAGGATGTCGGCGGCATTGTCGGTCAGGCAGAACCGTACATTCTTCTTGATGTGACGGAATCGGCGCTAAAAAATCTTGATGACGAGATTGATAAGCTGCAAAAAATGGTCAATAACTTTACAAGCGATACCGATGCGACAAATAACGAAGTTTCGGCACAGCTTAAAAAGCTGTCAGGCTCAACGGGAAGCGCAAGAGACAGCGCAAAAGAGATGATGGACAGTCTCTCCAATTATATCGAAAATGACGTAACGGGATTTATAAATGACAATGTAGCTGAAATTAACGCAAAAGCGGCTGTTCTTACCGATGCCGCTGATGACTTAAGCGCGATTTTTGATAAGCTTAGTTCGGTCAGTGACGATTTAAAGTCCGCGATTGACGATTTTACGGAAGCAATTGATATGATTGAGATAACGCGCCCCGACCTTGACGAGGCGTATGACGAAATGCAAAAAGGCTTAAGCGACCTTGCCCTTGCAAGCAGCGGGCTTGCGGACGCTTCAAAGGACGCGTCAAAGGCGCTTTCAATACTTCAGGACGCGGTTGTAATCAGAGATTATAACGCTGTTGCCAAAGCCTTAGAAGATTTGGGCAACGCAATCGTACAGCTTTCGCAGGCAAAGCAGGCGGCGGTTACGGCAATTAACAAAATAGTTAATATTATATCACAGGACCCTAACTTTTGGATGAACGATGAGTCAAAGCAGCAGATACTTGAGGGACTTAAAGAGGTTGCCGCCGCGGTTGACGCCTCAAATAAGGCAACGGAAAAGGTTAATACGGCGATAAAGACCATTCTTTCAAACGTCCGTATAGACTTTGACAGTATACGTGACGGAATCAGCTATTTAAAAGAAGCGTGCGATGATATCACGCACGCGATGAAGAAGCTGACAAGAGGAGTGGGCTATATCAGCAATGCGTTAAACGCCGCCCACGATACGCTTAAAGATTATATAGATGCCGAGAGCGATAAGATAGACCAAATTTGCGATAAGCTGAGCAGCGGTTCCAAAACGCTTTCGGGGGCGGCAGATGAGCTTAGCGTTATTTCGCAGGATGCCGCGGACGCTTTGAAAAAGGTTACCGATGCCGGACCGATTAATTTTGTTAAGTTGAATGACGATTATCATTTGTCAAGCGATGCCTTGTTTGACAGCCTTACCGAGATTTCAAACGATGTAAGCAAGATAGAGGACAGCGTTAAAAACGGCGGCGACAAAATGACGTCGCATATAAACAAAATAAGCGAGCAGATAAATGTGATTCTTCGCTTGTTCACAGATGAAGCCAAGCAGATAGATGACAGAGCAACCGACTTTTCTATATCAGAGCTTATAACCGATGTCTCGGACGAGGATATAAATAATACAAAGCAGGGTAAAATCGACAGCTGTACAAACTATGCGCAGATAGAGGCGGACAGAAACTTAGGCGGTGTTGCCGGAACAATGGCTATTGATTATTCAAGCGACCCCGAGGAGGACATTGAAAAACCCGACGCGCTTAACTTTACCTATAAAACAAAGGCGGTTCTGCAAAAATGCGTAAACAGCGGCAGCATTATCGGAAAGAAAGACGATATCGGCGGCGTCTGCGGACGTATGGACTTGGGAACAATTTTGGGCTGCGAGAATTATTCGTCGGTAAAAAGCGAGAACGGTAATTATGTCGGAGGCATTGCGGGCTACAGCAATTCCTCGGTCAGAAAGAGCTATTCAAAAAGCTCGCTTGAGGGCGAGAGAGGAGTAGGCGGCGTTGCGGGCAGGTCTGATGTTGTGACGGCTTGCTACAGTATAAGTGATGTAAACGGAAGCGAGAGTATCGGCTCTGTTTCGGGCGAGGCAAAGGATACAGACGGTGTGCGCGACAGCTTTTTTATCGATAAAGGCGTAGGCGGAATCGATGCGATAAGCTATTCAAATCACGCAGAGCCGATAAGCTATGAAAAGCTGTCGGCACTTGACGGTATTCCACTCAGGTTTTCGGGATTTACGGTTAAGTTTGTGGCGGACGGAGAGGTTCTTGAAACACGCGAGGTTGAGTACGGAAAGCCGACAAGGGATATAAAATGCCCCGATATTCCGTCCACCAAAGACTGCTTTGGCGTATGGCCCGACTTCCCGACAGAGTATGTTGACGGCGATATAGTGCTTGAGGCAGAGTATAAGCATTGGATAACTACTCTTTCAAGTGTTGAAACAAATGAGAGGGGAACGCTTTCTCTCGGCTTGGCGGAGGGAAAGTTTACGGATAAGGCATCCCTTCATATCCAAAATTCAGACGAGAACCCGGCGGCTCAGCCAAAGCTTGAAGAAACGGTTGTTGTATGGAAGGTGTCATTAAACAATGCGGATATCGGCGATAATGATACGGTTCCCATACGGCTGATTAATGAGAAGAAGTCTAAGTATACAATCTGGCAAAAGACAGACGGCGGCTGGACAAAGATATCCGCAAAATCCCGCGGCAAGTATATAAAAACAGATATGCAGGGCAGAGAGGCAACATATTGCATATTGTACACCCCGACAAAAGCATCTGTTTTGTTTATCGTAATATGCGTTATTGCAATAGCAGCGGCGGGGGTTGCAATCTTCCTTGTGAGAAGAAGAATTAAAATAATAATCAAGCATATCGCAGAGAAGTACAGAATAAAGCGATAGGCGGCATCATTTTCCGCGGTAAATAACATTTACCGCGGAAAATTTTAAATTTTTTTAAAAAAGGTATTGACAAACCGGTTAAAACGTAGTATAATTAACGAGTTGGCTCTGATAGAGCCGATATGTAGATGCGAGCATGCTGGAACCGGCAGACAGGCACGTTTGAGGGGCGTGTGCTTATGGCGTGTGGGTTCAAGTCCCACTGCTCGCACCAATTATTTTGCCTGATAGTGTAATGGTTAGCACAAGTGACTCTGACTCACTTTGTCTGGGTTCAAATCCTAGTCAGGCAGCCAAAGAATCGACAAGTACGATTAGTGCTTGTCGATTTTACTTATTACTTATTACATATTCACTATTCACTATTCACTATTCACTCTTAACTTGAATTTTATGTGCCGATTTTTTTGGAATGTAATAAGTAATAGTGAAAAATGAAGAAGTTATGTAAGAAACATCCCGAAAAATTTCGGGATGTTTCTTAGGTTATGCTTAATAAATCACAGCGTCATCAGCTGTAAAATCGCTGAGTGAATTTTCTTTTGCTTGACTTTATTTTAACACCGTATACACTCAAAAACAAGTACGCACTTATAACTGTATACTTTTTTCATCGGTTATTCTATAACCTTCATTTCTTTTATAACAATCGGGGTTTCAGGCTTGCCGCTTTTGTCGCGGTTAATTTTTAAAAATCCGTCAACCGTGTCCATTCCGTCAATAACCTTGCCGAATGCGGCGTACTCGCCGTCAAGCGAGGTCACATCGGCATAGCAGATAAAAAACTGACTTGAAGCCGAATCGGGGTCGCTGCTTCTTGCCATAGATACAACGCCGCGTGTGTGGGAAAGCGTGTTTTGGTCGAATCCGTTTTTGGCAAATTCGCCGTGAATTTTATCGCTGCTTCCGCCCGTTCCGTCACCCTTGGGGTCGCCGCCCTGGGCAACAAAGTTGTTTATGACGCGGTGAAAGGTTAAACCGTTATAAAAACCGTCGTTTACAAGTTTAATAAAGTTTTTGCAGGTTTCGGGTGCATACTTGGGCTCGGTTTGAATTGTAAAGGTACCTCCGTCCTCCATAGTAACCAAAACCTTTTGAGATTCCTCTGCGGCAGAGTTATCCTGTGATGCGTTTTTATCGGAACATCCGCATAAAAGCGACATACAGATTAAAACCGCTGCCAAAATCAGTCCTGCTTTTTTCAGCATATCAATACAGTCCTTTCTTAACCCGGGTAAGGGGTTTGAATAGTTAATATCACGCTATGCATATATTATACGATATTCAATAACATAAAAAATTATGTAAGCAATATTTATCGGTTTACAGCTTGTCGGCAATATCGGGAAGATACCTTTTTTCTGATATTCTGCCAAATAAAAGCAGAATTATACAAATCGCCGTCAGATACAAAATATCGCTGCACGGCGGAATATCTGTGTTCAGCAAGGCGTGCCGATACAGCCCGACGATGCCCGCCGCAGGGTTAAACTTAATCGCAAGTGCCGCAAAGCCGCTTACGTTTTTCGGGTTCCAGAAAATCGGAGTTATCCAAAAACCGATGTTTAAAATAATGCCGAGGGCGTTTAAAACATCTTTGTATGCGGCGCATAATAAAGCGAGAATCCTTCCCGCCGAGTATATAAAAATATACGCTGCCGCTGCACCGATTATCAGATATATAAGCCGATCTGCCGAAAATGTTTTGTTTGCAATGCACAAAATTATAACAAGCAGCAAAAAGATAATATGAGACAGCATTGCAGACATTGCTCTGACCGACGGAAGCACGCTTTTGTCAAATCTCATCTTTTTAACAAGAAAAGAATAATCGCGGAAGGCCGCCGCTGTGCCATAAAGCCCATCGGAAATAAAAAACCACGGCGCTATTCCCGCAGAGAGCCACAAATAGTACGGAATCCCGTCTATATCGCTGCCGCCGAAGGCGACCGAGTATACAAACCGATATATCAAAACGGTTATAATCGGCTCTGCAAGCGCCCAGACAGCACCGAGAGCCGAACCTGCGTATTTGGATTTAAAGTCGTTAAAGGCAAGCCGTGCGGTCATAAAAAACCGCACGACAAATTTGTTATTTTGCATTTTATAAACCGTTAATTAACTCCGTCCGTTTCGGCGGAATCATTGTCGGAGGCAGAAACCGCGCTGTCGGCAGATTCTGCATTATCTTCAATATCGGCATCTTCGGCATCGTCTTTTTGAACGCTTGCACCGCTGATAACCTTTACTCCGTCGGCAAGCCTTACAAGGCGAACGCCCTTTGTTACTCTGCCGTAGGTGCTTATATCCTCGGTATCGATTCTGATAATTACACCCTCTGAAGTGATAAGAATAATATCATCATCGGGGGTAACTATTCCCATACCCGAAACATTTCCCGTTTCCTCGCTTATGCGATAGGTAAGCATACCCTTGCCGCCTCTGCCCTGACGCTTGTATTCCGAAAGTTCGGTCTTTTTGCCGTAGCCCTTTTCGCTGACGGTAAGCAAAGCTCCACCCTCTTTTTCTGCGCACATACCGATGATATAGTCTGTGTCGGAAAGCTTCATCGCACGGACTCCGCGTGATACACGTCCCATATTTCGTACGTCTTCTTCGTTGAATCTGATGACCTTGCCCTCAGCCGAGCCGACAAAGATATCACTGTCGCCCGAGGTCATAATTACGCCGATAAGCTCGTCTCCGTCATCAAGTCTGATAGCAATTTTACCTGCCTTGGGGGCGTTCTCGTATTCCTTTAAATCGGTCTTTTTGATTACGCCCGCTTTGGTGCACATAATAAGGCTCATATTATCCTCGTACTCGCGGACGGGTATAACCGTTGTAATCGATTCCTCGGGGTCAAGCGCGATAATGTTCACTATCGGCGTTCCCTTTGCGTGCCGTCCCGCTTCGGGGATTTCATACGCCTTTATGCGATACATTTTACCTTTGTTGGTAAAGAACATAATATGCGCGTGCGTTGACGAAACAAACATAGTTTTGACAAAGTCCTCTTCCTTGGTCTGAAGACCGAGGATTCCTCTGCCGCCGCGCTTTTGGCTTTTATATGTGTCAACGGGCAGACGCTTTACATAGCCGTGGTGGGTTATGGTGATTACGTTATCCTCTTCAGCGATAAGGTCTTCTATATCTATGTCATCGGGAACAGGTTCTATGCCTGTCCGTCTTGAATCGTTGAACTTCTCAAGTATGCCCAAAAGCTCTTTTTTAATTATATCCAGAACCATATTCTCGTCTGCCAGAATCTCTGTCAGGTGCTTGATAAGCTCTATAAGCTCGTTATACTCTTTGTCAATCTTTTCGCGTTCCATTCCCGCAAGACGCGCAAGACGCATATCAAGTATTGCCTGAGCCTGAATGTCGGTCAGCCCGAAGCGGGACATCAGCTTTTCTTTTGCATCGTTATAGCTGCTTCTGATAACATTGATAACCTCATCAATGTTATCAAGCGCAATCTTTAAGCCCTCAAGGATATGAACCCTTGCCTCTGCCTTTGCCTTGTCAAACTTGGTTCTGCGGACGATAACATCCTCCTGGAAGTGAACGTAATGCTCAAGCACTTCTTTAAGGTTAAGAACCTTAGGGTCGGTCTGATTTACAAGGGCGAGCATAATTATGCTGAAAGTATCTTCAAGCTGTGTATACTTATAAAGCTGATTTAATACAATCTGCGCATTTGCGCTTGTCTTAAGTTCAATAACTATCCGCATACCGTCGCGGTCGGATTCGTCGCGCAGGTCGGATATTCCGTCAACTCTTTTATCGTGAACAAGCTCTGCAATCTTTTCGATAAGCCGCGACTTGTTTACCATATAAGGAATCTCGGTTACGACAATGCGCTGTCTGTTTTCCTTCCAGTCCTGAATCTCGGCTCTTGCGCGGATTCTGAGCTTTCCGCGGCCTGTGTGATATGCGGCGCGGATGCCCGACATACCCATAATAAGACCGCCCGTCGGAAAGTCGGGGCCGGGGATATGCTCCATAAGTTCGTCAATTGTGATATCGGGATTATCGATAAGCGCGATTATTCCGTTAATAACCTCGCCGAGGTTATGCGGAGGAATATTGGTCGCCATACCGACCGCGATACCGTTCGAGCCGTTAACCAAAAGGTGAGGAATACGCGAAGGAAGAACAACGGGTTCTTTTCTTGTTTCATCAAAGTTTGGCATAAAGTCAACGGTGTCTTTTTCTATATCGGTCAGCATATTAAGCGAAAGCTTAGACATACGCGCCTCTGTATATCTGTAAGCGGCAGGCGGGTCTCCGTCAACCGAACCGAAGTTACCGTGACCGTCAACGGTCGGATATCTCATTGAAAAGTCCTGTGCCATACGAACGAGAGCGTCATATACCGACGCATCGCCGTGCGGATGATATCTACCCAGAACATTACCTACGGTGGTGGCACATTTACGATATTCCTTATCGGGGGTGAAGCCGTCCTCATACATTGCGTAGAGGATTCTTCTGTGAACAGGCTTAAGACCGTCGCGAACATCGGGCAGAGCTCTGCCGACAATGACGGACATAGCATAGTCTATGTAAGACTTTTTCATCTCGCTGTTAAGCTCAACAGGGATAATCTTAAGCTTGCTTTCGTCAAAAATTCCTTCAGGCATTTTTTTATCTCCAATCAATCAGTTGTATATTGATTCGCGCCCAAAAGACGCCGAATCATTTTTATCTATCCTTTTTATATTCGACGCAAAGTTTAAATTTCCTTTTTTAAGGACCAAAAATAAGTCAAATATTTAATTATTATCCTTTTTTCCTTTTTTTATCACGATTAAGGTGACAACAATTAAAAGTATAATCGGATAAATGACGGCGGACAGAAGCCCAAGCTTTAAGTTGTCGCCGAAGTAACCCGATACCGTTCCGACCAGACCGGGACCGACAGTACAGCCGACATCCCCCGCGAATGCCAGAATCCCGAACATAGCCGTTCCGCCGCTCGGAATTTTTGACGCGGCATAGCTGAAACTTCCGGGCCAGAAAACGCCCACGCAGAAGCCCGTTGCCGCACAGCCGATAAGGGCGATGACGGGGCTTTGCGACAATGACGCAAGCAGATATGAAATTATGCAGAATGCCGCGCATACCGCCATATACTTAATCAGGTCAAATCTTTTGACAAGGCGTGAATATATTACCCTGCCCGTACCCATTAATATTGCGAACATAAAAGGACCCATAAGGTCGCCGACGGTTTTGGAAACCTTAAGTCCGCTTTCGGCAAACGCCGATGCCCATTGGCTCATAGCTACCTCTGCCGCACCGCCTGTAATCATCATAATTATAAAAACCCATATGATTTTATGCTTAAAAAGCGCGGCAAGACCGTCGCCTGCCGCATCTTCCGAGTGGCTTATGGGGACTTGCGTGAAAAATACGGCGTTGACAAGCGGCAGTATAGCCCAAAGCATAGATAAAATGCGCCAGCTTGATATGCCGAATATGTTAAAAAACACGGTCGATACAAGTATCACCAAAGCCGTTCCCCAGCAGTAGAACGAGTGCAAAAGCCCCATAGCCGACGCCTTATGCTCGGTCGGGCACGATTCTACAATCGGGCTTACAAGAACCTCAATCAGACCGCTGCCGAGAGAATAGAAAAAGCACGCGGTCAGGATTCCGTAAAACGGGTCAGAGAACATATCGGGCAGACAGCCAAGCATAATAAAGCCTGCCGCCGCCAGAATATGCGCGGCAACGGCGCATACCCGATACCCGATTTTATCGACAAAGTTGGTTGAGGTAAAGTCAACAATCATCTGAAGTATAAAGGTAAACGCTATCAACACGCTCAGCTGTGTCAGAGTTATTGAATATGTGTTGCGGAAGGTTACAAATAACAGCGGTGCAAAATTAACCGATATCGCCTGTGTTATGTAAGCAATATAGCACGCGCGCAATGTGTGTGAATAATTATTTTTTAAACTCATAATATCACTAAGCTCCAATAAAATTTATTTCTGTTAAATCATATGCAATGCGAAACAAAATTGTTAATTCTATCCGCAGATAATCAGTTCCTTCGGCGATGAGGCAAGGTTTAAACAGCCGTCTTTTGTTACGGCAACCATATCCTCAATCCTTACGCCGCCGAAGCCGTCAACATATATTCCCGGCTCGCAGGTAACAATCATATTTTCGCATAGGGTAATATCGGAAGATGGCGAGAGGTTGGGAAGCTCGTGTATTTCAAGCCCCACGCCGTGTCCCAGCGAGTGCCCGAAGCAGTCTCCGTACCCTGCGTCGGATATAATTTTTCGGGCAGCGCTGTCGGCGTCCTTGCCCTTTATACCCGCCCTTATGGCGCAAAGCCCCTCAAGTTGGGCTTTAAGTACGGTGTTATATATTTTAATTTGCTTATCGCTTGCCGTCTCTATGACAACGGTTCTTGTCATATCAGAGCAATATCCGTTATATACACAGCCAAAGTCCATTGTTACAAAATCGCCGCGCTCAAGCTTCTTGCTGCTCGGCATTCCGTGGGGCATACTTGATTTAACGCCCGATACCACGATTGTGTCAAAAGAGGTCTTGTCAGCGCCGCGGCGACGCATTCTGTACTCAAGCTCGGCGGCGATTTCGCATTCAGAAACGCCTGCTTTAATCATAGGAAGAACCTCGGCAAATGCCATATCGCCTATGTCCTCTGCGGCTTTCATAAGCCTTATTTCTTCGTCTGTTTTAATCATTCGCAGCACAGTAAGCCTGTTGCCGAGGCCTGTCATAGTCTTTTGGTTCAGCTTTTCGCGGTATGTCTCAAATTCCGCTGCGGTCATTTCGCGGTCTTCAAAGCCGAGGTTTTCGATTAAATGTGCAGAGAGCTTTGAGTTGATTTCATTGCATAGCTTGCCCCCTTTATACTCTATAACCTCAAAGTCACGCGCCTCGGCTTTTGCCGCGACCGTATACCGCGAGTCAACAAAGAGGTATCTGAAGCCGTCGCCTATAAGGCATACCCCTTCGCCGCCGCAAAAGCCGCTGAAATAGCGAAGGTTCGGCGCGGAGGTAATCATCACCGCGTCAACTTCATTAAATATATCTTTAAGTCTTTTCCACATAAAAATCACACTTTCTTTTTAATATAGCTTAAGTATAATCTTTTAAGCTCTTCCGCGTCTTTTGTCTGCGTGCCTGCCGACTCACAGATTATACGCGGAGCGGCGCCGCGCTCTGCCATAATCTGTGCGATAGGTTCAAACTCGGGTTCAAACTCGGTTTCGGAATAGGTGCGGTGCTTCTTTTCGCCGGCGTTGGTATATTCTATTCTGCTGTAGTGAATGTGAAAGCTTTGCGCGCGCTCTTTGCCAAGCTTGTTTTCTATCGCGTCAAAAACCGCCTCAAAATCAGCTTTTTCCTTAAGACCGCCAAGCGTCATAGCGTTAATATGTCCAAAGTCCATAGTTGGTATAAGTCTCTCGTCAAGGCTGCACAACTTTATGACCTCGTCGACATTGCCGAGCTGTTTGACTTTTCCCATTGCCTCGGGACAGATGTGAATGTCACCAAAGCCGTTATCGTCCGCGGCTTTAAGGGCGGCTTTAAGCGTGTCCGAGGCAAGAGCCAAAGCCTCGCGGCGGGTTATGCTTCCGCACGAGCCCGAGTGAACAACGATTCTGTCGGCATTCATAAAGCTTGCGGCGCGAAGAGTTTGAAGGATATACTCTACGCTGTTTTTGCGCTTTTGCTCGTCTGTCGATGACAGACTTATATAGTAAGGGGCGTGAACCGAAAGCGAGATGTTATATTCATCGGCGTTTTTGCCGAGAAGCCGCGCCGCGTCCTCTGAAATTTTTACGCCTCTGCCGCATTGATATTCAAAGCAGTCGAGATTATGCTCGCTCAGCCATTTTGGCATTTCAAGCGCGGATTTGCCCCCCGCATCGTAAAATGCCTCGCAGCACCCTGCCGTGCCGAATTTTGCATACATAGTTATCCCCTCCGTTTATTTAAAATTTGGCGTTTGTACCTATTATAAAGCATTTAAGGCAAATGTCAAGGGGTTATTTATAAAAATCGGATTTGTGTAAATAATAAAATCAAAATTAATGTACAAGACGGAGAAAAGATATGAGATATAATAATTTAAACAGCCTTTTAAGCGGCAGCCGAAGCAGCAGAGCGTACTTTTTATCGCTCCCCGTTTCGCTTCAAATCGAGCTTCACAAATACGAAGATTATATAGAAACGGCGGCGGATCTTCACGAAACCGCCGCCCGAATGAGCAATATAATGCGCGTCGATAACTTATAGATTATATATCGGCGCTTAAGCATACGGGGTTAACCCCGTATGCTTAAGCTGATGTCAGTTTACATATTTATAGCCGGCTCTTTCAACTATGGCTTTAATCTTTGCGTTGTCAAACGGCTGTTTTGAATAGACCTCGGCAAGGTTCTTTTTAAGATTTACTTTTGCAAAATATCCGTTGTTGTTAAAGGCGTTTTCCACGCGCAGCTTGCAGTGCGAGCAAGTCATACCGTCTATATGTACGTCCGCCTTGTACGGATAGTGTGATAAATCGCTGTCATCGGGCTTTATGCGGATATCGCCGCCCCCACCGCCGCAGCATCCGCCTTTCAGCTTTTTGACATAGCTGAAGATTGCGTATATACATATCGCGGCGATAATTATACAAATTATAATTGTTGACATATGCCGTCACTCCTTAATACTTTATAATGTGGTTAGATTTAACTAACTATATTATAAAACTTTATTTTACGGTTGTCAATAGCCGCAAAGAATTTTTATTAAAATCGGGTAAATTTTTTGTGCGGAGGAGTGCGGGTAATACTTTGGTATTAGATTTAATAAAATTTTACAAAAACTAAAAAAACAGCTTGCTTTTTAAATTAAATATGTTATAATTGGTATATAAACCATTTTGAATACGGGAGGTGATTTTTATAGCGAGAAGATATAACAGCGAAGAGTCAAAAAAGCGTATACTTTCGGCGTGCGTCAGGCTTTTTATCGAAAAGGGGTATCACAGCACAACCATTTCCGAAATCTTAAAGGAGGCGGATGTTACCGCGTCCACTTTTCAGAATATTTTCCACACCAAAGATGGTGTTTTGATGGACTTGACCGAGTTTATGTTTAAAATTCAGTTTGAGACGGCAAAGAAGCTTGTGGGGGCAGGCTTAAAGCCTATTTACATATACGCGGTCGAAACATCGATTCAGATGACTCTGGCAGAGTTTAACGAGAATTTGAGAGACGTATACGTTGAGGCGTATTCAAACGAACAAACGTGCGAGTATATTTTTGAACATACTTCAAAGGAACTGCATAAAATATTCGGGACGTATATGGGCGAGTGTACCGAAAGCGATTTTTATGAGCTTGAGATAGGCTCGGCAGGGATTATGCGAAACTATATGGTGAAAAAGTGCGATATGTACTTTACGCTAGAGAAAAAGCTTGAAAGATTTCTTATGATGAGTTTTTGCGTGTATAATGTGCCGAGAGAAGAGGCAGAGGAGGCTGTCGCCTTTGTGCTTAAAACCGACATAAGAGAGACGGCAAATCAGATTATGCAGGATTTGTTTAAAGCCCTTGCGATGAACTTCGGTTTTGAGCTTGGAGAGGAGTTATAATAATAAATTTATATAAACTAATATAAACTAAAATCAAGGAGGAAATTTAAATGAACAGAAAAATAGTATCGGTGATATTATCGTTTTGCCTCATTATTTGCGCGCTTCCGCTTAATATTTTTGCGGCGGATGACCAATATGAAACGCTTACCCTTAACGGCGGCAAAACACTTGTTCTGCAAAATGAGTACATAAGCTTTTATTTCTACGATTTGCAATACCAAACCTATACGGCAACGGTTCCTAGGGCGATTGCAAAGGAGATAGCCGAGCCTTTTACACAGGATCTTCAAGCCCCCGGCTGCGAATTTAATGTTTTTACCGGCGGAGGAAATAAGAAGACAACCTATCCGTCTGTCACACTGCAAAAGGCGGAGTTTGTATCCGAAACTCCGAACAGAAAAAATCCCGCAATTAAAGCAGAGTACGGTCTGGAAATAGGTTTGTACGGATTGAACGACATTAAAGACGGCACAATAATTCCGGCGAAAACAACGGTTTATCACGAGCTTGTAAAGCTTGAAGAGAACAGCAAAACGGCTTGGGGCGTTTTGACAACCGTCGGCGAAATACAAATGAACAGAAATGATTTACCCGAAAGGTTTGACCATGATTTTTATTTCGAGTGGAGTTATGGGATGAGCAACTTCACCGGTATGGGACACGATGATATCGCAAACAGCCCCGGAGGTCCGGCGATTAAGATGGATCGCACAACAGTAACCGAAAGCGACGAAAAAACAACGAAAAGCTCGGTTGTAACAGGCAAAATCGATGATATGTCAACGAAGCACGTTCCAAAAGGGTATACCTCTTGGGGAGATATAGACGGCGTTTATGTTAATGAGCTTTATACAGACGCCTATCCGTGGGCAAATCCGTTTGTCGGTCTGTCCGATTACTACGAAAAGTACGATATTGTGTACTGCGGAAAATCTCCGCGGCGTGTAAGTCTGCCGCAGACAGTTACTGTGCAGCCAAACGATTTCCCCATCAGAACATATGTGGAAAGCAAAAGCTACTGCGGTTTTGACATTGACGGAAATACAGGAATGTCGGTCGGTGCACAGTATCTGTGGGGATTTCGTGATTTAAAAACGCTGAGCGAAGAGCTTCCCACAAAGCCTGACGAAATATCATCAAGCTTTTCCGCAAAGCGCCTTGCGGCGTTTGAGTCGAACGGCGCAATTACCGTTGAATACGTTTCGGATGACGCTGCGCTTGAAAAGCTGAAAAAGAAATATAACTCGTCCCCCGTTGCGCAAATCGGCGGAGAGTATGAAAGCACAAACGGATCTTCCTTTGTGTTTACGGACGGTGCGGCAATGCTCACTCCTTCCGTGACGGCGACATGGAACAAAAATGCCGGCGGAAAGCTGATTATTCACAAGGACGGACGTATCGAGCAGCACGGTGTTAATTTGAACGCTCCGTCATTCAAATTCTATCAGCCGCAAAACGGCGCGGAAGACTCTTTAAAAATTACACTTTCAAAAGAAGGCTTTGAGTTTGATATCGAGGCGGACAAAAATGACGCGATAATTTTTGTTGATATTCCGTATGCAACCGCAAAGCTGGAAAAAGCGTCTGCGGATGCGGACGGCAACCTCGTTTTCAATGGCGAAATCGGGTTCAAAACAGTATTTGACGGCGCTGAATTTTCACTTGAAAAATTGGGCTATGGATTAAAAGAAAAGGTAGTGAACGGCAAGAAAACATATGAGTTTAAGGTGAACGGCGTAAAAGCAAAGGGCAGCTTTGACACCGCCAAGATGATGGCATTAGAGCTTGCAAAGGTTGAGGGTGAGGTCAACACCTTTAAGGGTGAGGAGCTGTATGCCTTCAGCCTTGAACTGAATGCCTTTGACCTGTTTGAAACCGAGGCTTCGCTTGCTCTTGAGCGCAGTAAAAACGGCGCTCTCATTCCCGATGAGTTATGGTTTTATGTAAAAGCGTCACCCGGAATTGTGCTTGTTCCGCCTATTCCGATAGGGCAGCTTAACGGCGGCGGTGCAGGCTTTAAAGACCTTGCCGCAACGGTAAACGGAAATTATATTGCTATACCTCCGATTAAACTGCGCGGTGCGCTGACGGGCACATATCTTCATCTTATAGAGGGAACGGGCAATGTTGTTCTGGGACCGAGCGAGATTTCATTAAAGGCAAACGATGTTAACATTGTGGGTGCCGGAAAAGCGACCCAGATTATCGACAGCTTCGGCTATTCCTTAAAATTAAACGGACAGGAACGCAGCTACAAAGGAAATACATATACAGGTATATATTTTGGCGGTTCAAAAGAGCTTGCATTAAATCTGCCGAGTAAACAGATAGACGTTATAGCGGTCAACACGGCCATTGAGATGGGTGCATTTGGCGGCGTGAACGCTGCCAAAAATCAAGTGTATCTCGGCATCGGCGCGAACGGCACGGTTGCAGGCAGAGTGCAGATTCCAAGCAACAGTCCCATCTTGGCAGGCAAAGGATTTAAAGTCGGAAACGTCAATCTTATCGTGGGCGGTCAGACGACCTTCCCAATCAGAGGCGTCAGCGTCGAGGAAGGTATGAGGCAAGCCTTCCGAAATGTCGATGTGTACCTCGGCGCGGTTGCCGAGGTGGGCGGCTGGCTTGCCAGCGCACGGGCGTGGGTGCTTGTGCCGAAGATTGTGGAGACCAACTTCCACAAGGGCGGCGGCTGGAATATTGAGTTTAAGGTGTGCGGCTATATGCCCGAATGGAACTGGGCGGATAAAGGTGTGACGCCGGTTGTGACTCTGCTTGCGGAAGACGGCGGTGCAAACTTTGCGGCGGTTCGTGAGGAGAACCTTGCGCTTGCAAGCGTTGGCGTGAGCCGGACGGAAATCACCTCGATGAGCGACGGCGAGGACGAAGCACCGTATATCGTACTTGCCTTTGACGGAAACCTCACCGAGGAGCAGATCAAAGACAACCTGAAGATTTTCAATGACAGCAGCGAAAAGCTTGACATCAACTGGATGACTGACGATAACTATGATAAGTTTAACCCTGAAGCAGCTGTTAGCGCGACAACTGTCGGGGATATGGAGAAATCGGAAAATGACGGCAAAAAATATCGTCTGGCTCTTCTGCGGCTTAAAGAAGGCGGCAAGTACACCGTTGACGCAGGCGGGTTGACCTTTACCGATGAGAAAGCTTTTTCCGTTGAGCCCTTTGAGAAATTGGCTCTGACACTGAACGGCAATCAGATTTCCGGTAAGGTGAAGTATGCCGCGAATGACACGAAATATGTTCTGCGCACCTATCTTGCCAATGCTGAGGGCGGCGCGGACTATATGATTTCCGAACAGGAAATCAGCGATACTTCAAACATTGCGCTTTCCGTTCCATCATCGGGTGCACTGGTTCCCACCGGAGAATATTATGTAACCGCCTTTCTTATGACAGAAAAGCAAGCGGATATGAACGGTGACGGAATAGAAGAGGAGGCATTTATCGCCATTGACAATCAGGCATTTGATAGTAAGGTTTCGTATACCAATATAAACGAGCCGTCCGCACCGGCAAGCGTTACCTTGCAGGCGTCGGGAAATGAAGTAATGCGTGCACAATGGGATAAGGTAGACCGCGCCGACGGTTATGCCGTGAAGATTTATGAGAAAAAGGACGGCGTATGGACGGATACAGGCTTTGGATATGATTTGGATGGCGATACGACAGAAATCGATATGGCGCTCACAGTAGGCGGAAAGGCTGAATACGTCAATGAGGACGAAACGGCGGCGGAGCCTGTAGGTGCAAAGAATTTGTCGGCGGACAAATTCTACAAAGTAGGCGTAAGAGCGTACAAAAATGACGGCGGCGGAAAGTATTACAGCAGAGAAACCGAATCCTTGGAAAAATATCTGCCGAAATATACGCCTGTTGAAATAACGCTTTCGGTTAACGGCAGCGAGTGTACCGCCGATGAAAACGGCGTTTACCATGCGTATGTCGGCGGAGGAAACAACACCCTGACGGTAAGCGGTTCGGACAGTAGCGCATCGTTTAAGGTAACAAGAATGGATTCAAATGCCGAGATATCGAAGGAAGACGGCAACTTTGCAATTCCTGAATTTGAAGGAAGCCTGATGTTTAAAATTGACGGCATTTTAGACAAGGATGTAACAAGCGTATTCCTGCTTGTGGATATGGATAAAGAGCCGCCTGTGCTGACCCTTTCATCCGATGTATTCTACGCCGACAAGGAAACCGGCGAATATACGATAACCGGAATGGCGGATGCGGGCAGCAGAATCGTATACGGTAAAAATGAAGAGGTTCTTGCCGGAGCAGACGGAGGCTTTGCTGTTTCAGGACAGCTCTATGAAGGGGAGGCAAGCGCCGTTATAATGCTGTATGCGCAGGATATTGCCGCAAATACCTCCTCGCCGCAGACGGCTATTGTAACAAAGAAAATAACAAGCACCGTAACGGTGAACGGCAGCTATGCGGAGATTTCGGGCAGCGGAGAGTATTCAACCGGCGAAACGGTAACGATTAATGCAGGCGAGCGCAGCGGCTATACTTTTGGCGGCTGGACAACAGATGATGTGCAGCTTGCAGACAGCAATGCGGCGGAGACAACCTTTACAATGCCTAATAAAGCCGTAACAGTAACCGCAAATTGGACTAAAACAGGCGGAAACGGCGGAGGCGGAACATCGCGCTATACTGTAAGCTTTGATTCAAACGGCGGAAGCACGGTAGAATCACAGCGTATAAAGAAAAACGGAACTGTGACAGAGCCGCCCGCACCGACCAAAGACGGATTTAAGTTTGACGGCTGGTATACAGATAAAGAGCTTATCGACAGGTATAACTTCGGCAGCGCGGTAAACGGAGGCTTTACGCTTTATGCAAAGTGGACCGAAGTCGGCGGGCAGACGCCCGATGATGGAGAGTGGGCAAACCTGTTTGACGATGTAAAGCAGGGTGATTGGTTCTATGATTATGTTAAGTATGCAGAGAAAAACAAGCTGATGAACGGAACGTCCAAAACCACCTTCGAGCCAAACAGTATGCTCAGCCGTGCGATGCTTGTTACAATCTTGTGGCGTGCGGACAACAGCCCATACGTAAACTATGCAATGAAGTTTAATGACGTTGGTGAAAGTGAGTATTATACAGAGGCTGTTCGCTGGGCGGCAAGCGAAAAAATTGTTGAGGGCGTGACCGAGACAGAGTTTGTGCCGAACGACAATATAACAAGAGAGCAAATCGCTGTAATTATGCACAGATACGCAAAGTATAAAAACTACGATGTATCTGTGGGCGATAATACAAACATTCTCTCTTATGACGACTTCGCCGATATATCAGAGTACGCGATTGAGGCAATGCAGTATGCCGCGGGCACGGGTCTGATTAAAGGCAGAAGCGCAAGCACTTTGAACCCCAAGGACAATGCAACCAGAGCCGAAACAGCGGCTATACTTGAAAGATTTATAGAGGGTAACAAATAAAAGTGCGGTAAAAAAGAGGGGCCGAAAATCGGCTCCTCTTTTTATGCTTTACAGATTTTAATTCCGCCGTCGTATGACATAAGCCGCGTGTTATAAAACTCCGTCACAACTTTAACCATATGCGATGTGTCGGCTGTTCCCGCTGTTTCGTATGCAGAATGCATAGCAAGCTGGGCAAGCCCGATATCAACCGAATTTACACAGGTTTTTTCGGCGGCAATGTTACCGAGGGTCGAGCCCCCCGCAATGTCGCTTTTGTTTGCGTACACCTGATAAGGAGTATCGGCGTTTTTGCATATCCTTTTAAAAACCGCCTCTGAGACGGCGTCGGTTGTGTACCTTTGCGCGGCATTATATTTGATGACAATGCCGCCGTTTATAACGGGATAATTTGAGGCGTCATATGCATCGGGACGGTTCGGGTGAATTGCGTGAGCGTTGTCGGCAGATACCAAGAATGATGAATTAAGGCACTGCATATGCTTGCCGTAAGACAGACCGAGGCACATACTTATTCTCAGCAGAACCGAGGATAAAAAGTCGGATTTTGCGCCTTGCTTTGTTCCGCTGCCGACCTCTTCGTTATCAAATACGCATAGCGTCTGTACCGTGTCGGCGCTGTCGCCGCATTCCGCAAAGCCCTTTAAAAGGGCATATACGCACTGCAAATCGTCAAGACGCGGAGCGGAAATAAACTCGCCGTTTTGACCCCATATCCGCGCGGGCTCGCGGTTGTACAGCATAAGGTCACAGCCTGTTATGCTTTCCTTGGGAATGCCGAGGGTGTCAGCCGCCTCTTTTAAAATGCCTTTGTAACCGTTTGAGAGAGCGTACATCGGCGGCATATCGCGGCGGATATTAAGGCTGTTTGAGCCTTCGGCTCCGCGGCTGAGATGGGGCGCAAGGGACGGAATGATAAGAGAGTCTCTGTCGATATTTACAAGGCGAAATGATAACTCGCCGCCGATATCGGCAACTATTCTGCCCGATACCGAAAGCGGTCTGTCAAGCCAGCTTGACAAAATCATTCCGCCGTATGCCTCAACATTAAGTCTGACATAATTTTTGTCCGTAAGCTCGGGGATGGCCTTTATCTTAAATGAAGGCGACTCTCCGTGCGCGGCGGCAATCATATAGCCCTCCGGCAAAGATTTAGGAATTTTAAACGCCGTCACGCTTGACATATTCCGCGTGACATAGTACTTTCCGCCGTTTTCAAGCTTCCAGTCGGCGCCTTCATCAAGGCGGACAAAACCGATAGAATCAAGTGTTTTGCAGACCTCCTGCGCGGTGTGCCAGCAGTCGGTGCAGCTTTTAATAAAATCTGTGATATTTTTCATAAGCGATAATCACTCCGATACAAATTTATGTTATGATAAGATAATAACAGATTTTTATAAAATATTCAATAGTGCGCACAATAAAAATGTGATTTTAAGCGTTTCGTTAAACGGCGCTTATATACAAATAATAAAAATCCTAAAATTTTTTAAAAAATTTTAAAAAAATGCTTGACAAACATCGAATAAAGTGATATACTAACAAAGTCGCTGATAGCTGACAAGTTAATTTAATACGGAGGGGTTCCCGAGTGGCCAAAGGGGGCAGACTGTAAATCTGTTGCTTCTTGCTTCGATGGTTCGAATCCATCTCCCTCCACCAAAACGTTTAAAGCACCGATTATACGGTGCTTTTTCTTTTGCTTACACGATTTTGTTAAGAATTTCAATAGCGCGTTCTTCTTCACGTGGATATAGGTGCGAATATGTGTTCCACGTCATTTCGATATTTGCGTGTCCCAAACGCCGCGCAATCTCTTGTATGTTGATTCCCTCATTACCCAAAAGCGACACGTGGCTGTGCCCCTATGGTATAATAAAGACAAACGGTGAAAGCCGCATAAAATCAAGGGTTTAGCCATTTGTCTTGTTATATTTCAGTTCTTTTCCACACGAAATTTACAAGACTTTCGTCTTTCAAAACAGTAATGTTAAGTTAAAGACAAAAATACACCCTGCAAAAAAGGAGGTCAAAATTAAATAAGATACCAACCGGAAACGCTTTATTTTAACATAGAGCGTTCTTTTTATATACTCAAAAAATCACATAGAAAGGAGCATTTGATTATGTCAATACAGTTTGAATATTTTTATGGCAATGAAGCTGAACAATTTACATTTTACAGAATACCAAAAATACTTGTAACTTCCCCCACTTTCAAGCGAGTGTCGGACAGTGCAAAGCTGTTATATGGTCTTATGCTTGACCGTATGGGTTTATCTATACGCAATGGTTGGGTTGATGATGAAAACCGGGCATACATATTGTTTACAACAAATGATGTTATGGAGCAAATGTGCTGCGGAACAGAAAAAGCTACAAAGCTGCTTGCGGAGCTTGACGCTGAAAAAGGTATCGGTCTTATTGAACGAAAAAAGCAAGGATAAGGCAAGCCTGCAATTATATATTTGAAAAAGTTTTATATAAGCGAAAATAATGACCAAGATTTAAGACTTTCGGAAACCGAAATTCCAGACTTTCGGAAATCGAAAGTCAAGACTTTTGAAAATCGAAATCCAAGACTTTCGGAAACCGAAATTCCAGACTTTCGAGAATCGAAATCTAATTATAATAAATATAATAATACTGATTTTAACTATACTGAAAAGAATAATACTGAATCGAGCGATACTGAAATCATATCATATCCTATCCTATCAATCGTGGAAATGAGAATAGCTCTCCTCCCTTGCCTGCACCAAAAGGCATTGATACGATACGATACGATGGATAGTGAACTATAGTCAAGTAAGTAGACACAAAAAAGCGGCAAGGCAAGCTGCCAAACAAGCGAAAGAGGTTGCTCAGAAATCTGCACAAGCCGCAAAGGCAACCGCAAAAGCGGCGGTTAAAATTGCGGTTAAAGTCGCTCAAATGGTTGCGGCGGCAACAAAAGCCGTTGTTTCGGCACTTGCCGCACTCGGCGGCTGGGCGGTACTGTTGGTTGCTTTAATTATTGTAATCGTGGTTGCGGCTATTGCCGCAAGCCCTTTCGGGATATTTATTTCCGATGAAGCGGCGGATAATGACAGTATTCCCATTTCCTCTATCGTTGCCGAGTGCAATATGGAGCTTTCAAATAAGCTCGATGACATAGAAAATGCCGCAGCGGCTGACCGAAGTGAGATTATCGGAGAACAGGCAAATTGGGACTTGGTGCTTGCCGTCTTTGCCACAAAGGTTGCGGGTGTGGAAGATGATACGGCCCTCGATGTAGTCGTTATCACGGAGGATAAAAAGCAAAAGCTCAAAAATGTGTTTTGGGATATGCACGAAATCACCTCACGCACCGAAACGGTTATAAACGGCGATACCTCTGAGAAAATTGTGTATATCACAATTACGACCAAAACCAAAGATGATATGATTTCAAAACACAATTTCACACGCAAGCAACAGGAAGCGCTCGATACGCTTTTGGAGCAAGATGAGGTGCTGATTTTCATAGCGCAGTCGCTCGCAGTGTCAGACCGGGCCGCACAGGATATTTTGAAAAATTTGCCCGATACTCTGTCCGCGGAGCGAAAGAAGGTTATAAAAGCCGCCTGCTCGCTTGTAGATAAGGTTAATTATTTTTGGGGCGGTAAATCGTCTGCTAACGGCTAGGACTCAGAATGGGGCAAGCTGAAAACAGTATCGGCAGAAGGCAGTAAAACAACCGGGACAAAAAGACCTTTCGGACTTGACTGTTCGGGTTTTGTTACTTGGAGCTTTATCAATTCCGGATATAATGCGTCTACAATAGGATACGGGACACAAGGACAAATTGTAAAGTGCAGCCGAATATCTTGGAGTAACGCTCAAGCCGGGGATTTAGCCTTTTACGGGGATTTATCTCACATCGGAATCGTTGCCGGAAATGACGCTGGCGGAAACATTCTTGTTATCCATTGTTCAAGCGGCAGGAATAATGTCGTTATTACAACAAACAGCGGTTTCGGTTTCGCGGCAAGACCGAGATGCTATTAAAAACAAAAGACAGCGGGGAGCATTTTGGTATGCCTTTCGCTGTCTGTATGAAATAGCCACACAACCGAGAATTATTCTCTGCTGTGTGGCTCTGTTATTATTTTTCCCGTGCATACAATGCCGCAAAATTAAGAAGCTGCTTTTTTGAGGAAACGCCGAGCTTGCTGTAAATATTGCCGTTATGGTATTTAAGTGTACTCTCTTTAACTTCTGCAATCTGTAAAATTTCAGGAACGGTTTTTCCCTCCAGATAGAGGTCAAATATTGTTCTCTCCTTGGGAGTAAGGCTGCGTAAACCCGAACAGAAATGATCATAATCATCCTGTATGATGATATTTTTATGCTCTTTAATCAGACGCTTGTTTTCGGTTCTGATGCGTTCAATCTCGCTTTGCAGACTCTCGTTTTTTTCGGAATGCTCATCGAAGATTTTTTGATATTCGTTATCCTTTCCGGCAAGAAATGCAAAAAGGTCGTCAATTTCCATAATACCGCTTTGACTTTCGTCGGAATATGTCTTTTCGGATTGCTTTATTTTGTCAAGCGATTTTTTTATCGGAAGGATAAATCGTTTTGAAAAATACAGGCTAAGGCTTAAAACAGCAAATCCCAAAATCAGAATTATGAGTATAAGCTGTATGGTGTTTTTCGTTTCCAGCCCGGAATAATCCGCATACGGCATCATAACCGTAATAGAATAAGGTGTGTTTTCGGAATAAAGAGTTGTGTTTCTCGTCATGCCGATATATGCGCCGTATTCATTTTTTAAAGCGACAAGACCCTTTTTCAGCGGCTTGATTTTGAGGGAATCCTTAGGTGCAAGAAAATATCCGTTTTTTGCTCCGCAGCTTAATCCCTCTTTGATATTGATTTCTTTATCGTCAGAGCGGGAGAATATGCAGGTTATGTGCGGAAGCGTGGACGGCTGTGCGTGTGCGGACTTAAAAACGCTTTCGTTTACTTCAAAGCCGCAAATGCCGTAAACGCGGCCGCCGTTGCCTCTGATAGGAAGCGCTACAAGCATAACACGCTCCGATGTTCCGGGAAGCGTTATAATATTACAAATGTGAGAGGCTTTTTCAATCGGCTCGGCGGTATCCGAAAGAACTTCTTCAAAATTCGGGAATACCCCGGTGTCAAATTCCAAATGCCATTTACGGTGAGGCATAATGCCTTTGTTTATTGCAGCCTTCACATTTCCCCTGTAAAGAAGCATTGTTTCCTTGTCCGTTGTTCCGAACAGATCCTGATTAAGATACACGCCTGCTTTTGAACCGCCTTCGCCGGTTTGAGATGCGTTAATCAGAATAAAAGCGCCGGAACAGCTTGCCTTTAAAAGCTCGTTCTTCAATAAATCAATATAGCGTTCCTCAAGAGCGTTGATATGCAAAGAAGAATTCTGAACGACGCCAAAATCTGTATTTTCTGAATTGAGATATTGCTCGGTAAGCTGTGCGGCTTTTTCGGAAAGCTGTGCGCCGCGCAAGGTAATATCATTGTAGTAAGACGTCATTTCACGGTCGAAAAACTCAATCTGAAGGCTTAATATATCCGATATTTTATCCTCGGTTGTCGAAAATCGTCCGAACAGGAAAAGAAAAGCCGCAAATATAAGCAATAAAACGATAGCCAGGATAAACATATATCCAAACAGCTTTTTTTGCATAGATTGTCTTTTGTTTCTTACCGATATTTGCATAACAATCCCCCGTCTATTTTTCGCAGAGCTTTTGCCAAAGTCCCTCGGCAAGTGCTTCGGGCGGCGTGCTGCTTAATATAAATTGTTTCTGTTCGTTTCTTAAATAATCGTAAAATGCGTAAACTCTGCTGTAATATTCGGGACTTTGCTGTTCCGAAAAAACCTCCGAGCTTTCCTTAATTTTTTTTAGGGTTGCATAGAGTTTTTCATAATCGGCTGTCTTGAAACGGCAGTCGTCTATTTTGTCAAACGCACCGTTTGTAACCGGCATATAACCTGTTTGGCATACGAACTCAAGATTTCTCTCCGGCTCGGTGAGCCATTTGGCAAAAATCACTGCAGCCTCTGCTTTTTGACTTGATGTTTTATATGCGCAAAGACCGACTCCGGCTTGCGTGATATACGGCTTTTTTCCGTTTTCAGCGGGCAGAGGCAGTATCTCCAGATCCATCGGCTCACTCGTTCCGTCCTCATATGTCACGGTATCATTATAGTAAAGAATTGCGGCGGACGAGCCTATGCCGGCTACAACCTCGCCTGTCATCACCTGTGTGTTTGAATAGAGATTTGAAAGCATAATATGCCCTTTTGCAAGCGAATCCGCAAATTTCATGAAGGTTTGCTTAAAAATCACGTTTGACGGGTCATAGAATCCGTTGTCGGCAAAAATATTTCCTGCGCCGCTTTCCATAGCTGCAAGCTCAGTGGCGCGCAGCGGATAATCAAGAGCGCAGAACGGTTTTCCGCCCGACCAGTCATAATATTTCGCGGCAGCATCGAAAAACCCATCCCATGTGGACAGTGCTTCATATGTAACGCCCGTATCGGCTGAAAAGCGTTCAAACTGACCGCCTGCAATAAACAAAAGATGCGTGGATTTAGACACCGGGAACACGGACAGCTTTCCGTCTGCCGTGCCGTCCTCCAAAAACCCCGGAACGTATGCCGAAAGCTCTTTTTCGGAAAAATATTCGTTCCAGTCAATTAAACAATCCGTTCCAAGCTCCAGCACGTTGCTTTTGTGTGCAAAGAAAAGGTCGGGCATTTCGGCGGAACCGGGAATCTTATTATGTGCGTCAAGCAGTTTTTCGCCTATTTTGGAGGCATTCGACATTGCCGTGACATTGATAATAATGCCTTTTTCCATACCAACTGTCTCGTTAAATTCGTCAATAAGCCGATTCATCGGCGAATCCGCTTGTTCTCCGTAAACGTGCCACATTGTAAGCGTAACGGGTTTGTTTTTATTAAGTTCCGATTTTTTGCAGCCGGAAAGGCAGCATATTGATATGCTGAAAATGAGTAAAAGCAAAAACAATTTTCTTGCTGATTTCATATTTAGATTCCTCCGTGATATGATTGGCTGATTTTTTCCGTTTCTCCTGTTTTATGCCGGTAAATTGCCAACAGATGTAATCAATCCTATACTTTTTCCCCTACTTTTTCAAAAAAATTTAATTTTTTTTGAAATTCATCCTATACTTTTGGCAAAAAGTATGGGGACGAAAAAGATATTTTTATGTATAATGTAAACATGTAAAAACAACAATTTGCAGTACCGGAAAGAATCGTCTGCAAAAAACAAAGATAAAGGAGCATCCTTTTACGTATGTGTTTCAACATATTATAGAGTAATCGCATTATAAAGTAATCGCAGTTTCTTAAATAAAAAGACGGGTTCTTTTTTAGCAGACATATCCAACACGAGTATATCACATTTTTGGCAATTAGTCAACGGCTTGCGGATAATTTGCGTAGGTTTGTGAAAAAGAAACGGGTTTACAAGTTTTTCAGAGAGGAGGCGAGGCGTATGATAAATGAGAAGCATAAAACGGCTGCATACAAAATTATTCCGTCACAGGGCGGAAACCGTTACAGCTTTTTCTGCGAATTGTCGGGGATACTTGTCTGTACCACAGGAACGTATTATGCAGACGATTTCGAGGCAGAGCTTTCGGCGGCATGGGAAGCGGAGGGCAAGAAAAATTTTAATTTATGCCACTTATGCGGCAGATGGGTTGATTCGATTGTATATAATCCGGATATGCTTATGTGCGTGAATTGTGCTCCTCTTGAGGAAGGAGCAAAGTATTGCAAGCACTGTGGAGCAAAAGCGAATAACGGAGATATAATTTGCTTTGTATGTGGCAAAAAACTATTATATGGAGGAGCTGATGAGAATGACGAGATATAGACCGTTAAGAAAAGATGTTTTGGAGCATTTCGGTTTTGGCACCCAAAATATGAAAAGGTTTAAAATCTGCCCGTACTGCGGAAATGCGCAGGCTGCAAAAAACAAGTTTTGCAAAGTTTGTCAGACAAAACTTCCGGAGGAAACAGTTTTTGATATTTACAAAGCAAAGCATCGTTGCTGCACCAAATGCGAAAATGTTCTCCCTAATGATGCGGAGTATTGCCCTATGTGCGGGTCAAAACAAAATAATGAAAGAGAGTCAATATAAAGATGTTAAAATTCCGGAGGATGTAACGCTTGATGCGGGCGACAAAATATTTCTTTGGGAAAATCTTAAAACGCTGAGACCGCTTTGCGATGCGTTTACGATAAACAAATAATTTAATTGTAATATCCATTTTTAAAATGTGGATATAAATAAAAAATTTTAAGGAGGTTCATTATGAAAGGAAGAAAGTTTTTGAAGGTTACGGGTATTCTGATGATTATCGGAGGAGCATTTGGTATCATCGGAGGGATTGTTGCAATGATCGGAGCAGGAGCTTTGGCGGCAGTTCTTGAAACGAGTGCCGGCGGGCTTATGCTTGCAAGTGCGCTGATTCTGGCAAGTGCAGTATTTCAGCTGATTGCCGGAATTATGGGTGTAAAAAACTGCGATAAACCCGAAAAGGCTCAAAGCTGCCTGGTTATGGGTGTCATTGTGGCAATTTTAAGCGTATCCGGAAACATTATCTCAAATGTGCTTGGCAGCGATTTTAACATTTTCAGCTACGCTACCGGCTTGATTATTCCTGTTCTGTACATAATTGGTGCGGTAAAAAATAAAGAGCCGGCATAAGTAAAATATCCGAATGCTCCCGCCGTCCTGTTTTTGGCAGCGGGAGCATATGTGCCAAAATTTAAGAGGTGATTTTTATTAAAAAATATATTGTTTTTTTAACGGTTTTATTTCTTTGATTCCGGGATGTTTTCAATGTTTGCGCTGGACGGCTGCAACGGTGTAAGCGTAACAAACTCGGCAATTAAAAATAACAACAGCTCGGAGGATTCGTATTTTATAAGCGCTTACGATTGCTCGGGTATTGAATTTTCTGACTGTGACTTTTCAAACAATTCTTATTATAATTTCTGCAGCGGCGATGCTGTAAAATTTATCGGATGCAAATTATGATAAGCATATTAAGGGAGTGAAACGATGGAAACAGTACAAAGCTATAAGTGTCCTTGCTGCGGTGCTTCGCTGGTTTTCCAAAACGAGTCGCTGCACTGCGATTCCTGCGGAAATGATTTTGAGCTTGACGCTATGCAGCAAATGGACGATGCCGGAGCACAAATGCAGGGCGAATCAAAATATGACTGGGAGCATTACGAACCGAGAAGTTATGAAACAGACGGAGAGATTGAACTCGCAAGCTATACCTGCCCCTCCTGCGGTGCGGAAATAACCGGTGACGATACAATGGGATCAACCGTTTGTCCATACTGTGGCGATGCAGCGGTGATCAAGGGACAGTTTGAGGGTACCCTCCGACCTGACTATATTATTCCGTTTAAGACAGATAAGAAGGCGGCAATGGAGGCATTTGAGGCAGATTTCAAAAATGCGCCGTTTTTACCGGATGAATTTAAGGTTAAAAAGAAAATAGAAGAAATGGCGGGTGTTTATGTGCCATTTTGGATGTTTGACTGCGACTGCAGTGCTGCGATAACTTACGGTGCACAAAGAACCACAAGCTGGAGTGATTCTAATTATAATTATACAAAAACAGATTATTACAGACTTTTCAGAAGCGGCAGTGTGGGTTTTGCCAACATTCCTGTTGACGGCTCAAAAAAAGCAGATGACGCATATATGGAGGCGGTAGAACCCTTTTGTTATGATGATGCAGTGGAATTTAACGGTGCATATCTTTCGGGGTATATGACGGATAAATATGACGTTTCAGCGGAGGAAAGCATAGATCGGGCGAACGAACGTGTAAAAAATTCAACGGTTTCGGTATTTAAGAAGACAACGAGCGGTTACGCTGCGGTGATTCCCGAAAGTACAAAAATCAGCTTTTCAGACGGTAAAATAAGGTATTCCCTTCTCCCGGTTTGGATGCTCAATATTAAATATATGAACAATACATATAAGTTTGCTGTCAACGGACAGACCGGTAAGGTTGTCGGTGAATATCCTATTGATAACGGAAAAAAATGGAGATACTTTGCGAAAATTGCAGGCTTCTCATATATAGCCGCCATCGCAATAGCATATTTTCTGCTGCGTTAGGGGGTGAGTGCGATGAAAAAAATTGCTATACTTATTACAGCTGTCTTTTGTCTTTTGTCAGTGCTTCCCGTCTATGCGGAATTTGAACGGCCGCCGATTACGGATTTGGCGGGATACCTTACCGAAGAACAGAATGAGGAGCTTACGGCGCAGTTTAACAGTATCCGTGAAAAATACAGCTTTGACGTTGCGTTTGTTTCGGAAAAAAGCCTCTCTGCCGTTGATGCACAAGCGTCGGCAGACGACATTTACGATTATAATGGCTACGGTTACGGTGAAAATTATGACGGAATACTTTTTTACATAGCAGACTACGAAAGAAAATATCATTTTTCCGTCTGCGGCAGCGGTGAAACGATATTCAACGAAAACGGTCTTGCCTATCTTGAAAAAAAAGTTGTGCCGTTTCTGAAGGAAGATAACTATTATGCGGCAGTCAAATCCTATGCCGAGCATACGGAAGAGCTTTTGGAGATGGCAGCAGAGGGTAAGCCGTTCAACAAGAGGCAGCACAGCATGAAGTATATCCTGTGTGTGGTTGCCGGGGCGCTCCTTCTTCCCCTTATTCTTGCGTATTTTATGATGCACAAAAAGCTCTGCGCAATGAAAACGGCGGTCAAAGAGGACTATGCCGGCAACTATATGAAGCCGAACAGTATGAATCTTGACTTTTCAAGGGATATATTCCTTTACAGCACCGTGACAAAAACGGAAAAACCGAAATCGGATTCCGGCAGCCATACATCGTCTTCCGGCAGAAGTCACGGTGGAAGGGGCGGAAGTTTTTAAAAACAAATTTTAAGGAGGAAAGAATTATGGGAATAGGTGATTTTTTTAAGAACATTTTCGGTAAAAAAATTTGTGCATTATGCGGCAAGGAATGCGGCATGATGCATCGTTCGAAAATCAGGAACAAGGAATTTTTATGTGACGATTGCGGAAATCTATGTTCAAAGTACATTAGGCTGAGCGAGCTGACATTGGACGAAGTCAAGGGGCATATAGAATATATGAAAAGGCAGAACAGACTTTTTGAGGAGGTCTATTCCAAAGAAGGAAAGAAAGACACATACCCTTCGTCGCTCAAGGAAATGGGCATTGAATTTTGCGATGATTTGGGAATGTTTCGGATTAAACACAGAAGCAACACGGGCAGAGGCAAAATGAACGAGCTTTTCCGCTACGATCAGGTGGCAAGCTATGAGGAATACATAGATGAAACACCGGCAACCGAGCCGGGAAAAAATCCTGAATTTAAGGAATGCGGATTAAAAATCAAGCTTTTGGGCGGAAATATGAGCAAGGTTAATACAGACAACAAAAAAGGTCTTCGTCCTCATCCGTATATTAAGCATGAAATTAAAGTTTGTTTCAGCAAAAAAGACCGTTCGGATTTGCAGTATGCACACAATGCAAAATGCAAGTTTGATTATATTTTCGGCGTTCACGATGACGAAAGAGGCTTGTTCGGCTTTGGCAGAAGTAAGGCAGAAAAAAGAGAGGATGCGGCAGCGATTGGAATGGCGGCGGCATTCGGAACGGCTTTTAAGGCTGCAACAAAAGGTGAGGAAGCCGTAACGGAGGCGGACAAAGAAAAACTGAAGGAAGGCATAAATGCCATGAATGACGCAGCGACCGGCGGCATGGCGGTTTACACAAGACGCGCGGACGATGCGGAAGCCAAAATAAAGTAACGGGAGGTGCGAAGCGTGAAAAAATTATCGTTATTGCTTGCAGCACTGCTGATTTTAAGCAGCACTGTTGTCTGTGCGGAATGGGAAACATTCAAATCGGCAGACGGTATGTATGAATACACAAAGGATGGAGTAATTACCGCTTATTACGGTGATGAATTTGCCTTTTTCCCGGCAGAAATAGACGGAACAAAAATCAATGAAATCGGTGTTATGGCTTGTTTTGACTTAGGACTTGAAGCCATATCCGTTGCCGAAGGAATTGAATTGATAAACACAAATACATTTGAAGGCTGCAATGCCGAAAGTGCATATATTCCGTCAAGTGTGAAAAATATCGGTGAGCGTGCTTTTGCCAACTGCGCAAATCTTAATGAGGTTACATTGAATTCAGAGGAAATAACGTTTGATCTTGATGTGTTTATCGGAACCGGATTTATACAGTTTTATATCCCGTGCACGGCAGATGAGCATGTGATGTACGAAAAAATATCCGATGCAAAGGGTGACGGGAATTTTAGTTTTTCACTTATGCATACTGCGCTTGTTGAGAGTATGACGGAAAAGGATATTTTCGGTGAAAACATGGTATACTGCGAGGACTGCGGTTTTAAAGGAAGCAAATATCTGGAGGATACCTCTCTGCCGTTTGCGGACATATCGCCGGACGCATGGTACTATTCTTATGTGCAGACGGCGTACAGCTTCGGCATCATAAACGGGAAAAACAAAAGGGAATTTGACCCGAATGCAGGGCTTACCTGCGCGGAAGCAGCCAAAATTGCCGCGGTAATTCACAATAAAAGCCAATACGAAAGAGAGGAAGTTGAATTCCAAATGACCGGTGAAAACTGGTATGATGTTTATGTGGATTATTGCTATGACAATGCAATACTTGAAGATTATATTATCTTCGATTGGGAGGAAAACGCAACGCGTGCACAGATGGCATATCTGTTTTCGCGGTGCGACGTCAATCCGTATTTTATAAACGATGTTCCGATAACCGATATTCCGGACGTTTATGACACAACGCCCTTCGCATATGAAATTTTGGATCTTTATAATAAAGGGGTCACAGTGGGAAGCAATGAATACATGGCGTTCTATCCGGATTCACAGGTAAAGCGGAGCGAAGCTGCAGCGCTTATTTCGAGAATACTTTGCTATGATATGCGGATTGAATTGCCGAAAGGGTGATTAAGGTGAGGCTGATGAAAGCAATTGCGATATTTACGGTTATTGCCGGTCTTTTCGGGTGCCAGTCTCCCGGAGAAAAGCCTTTTATGCTTGACGGACCGGGCATGGTGTATGTTGACAGTGAGCATCGCACAGAATATGCAAACACTCTTCCGTTCGATGAAATCGATGACTATCCCTATTGGGCGGTCGCATATCTCGGAGAGGGAGAAAACGGCAGGCTTATATCTACACCCGATATATGGGATATAACAGAATATAAAGAATAAAAAATTTGAAAGGAGAACAGAATTATGGGACTTTTAAAAGCAGGAGCAGGGGCGCTTGGCGGCGTTTTAGCTGATCAATGGAGAGAATTTTTCTACTGCGAAAGTTTGGATGCCGACACACTTGTGGCAAAAGGCGAAAAACGAGTGGGAAAAAGAAGCTCCAACAAAAAGGGAGACGACAATATTATTTCAAACGGTTCGATCATTTCGATAAACGAGGGTCAGAGCATGATTATCGTGGAATCGGGCAAAATTGTTGAATTTTGCGCCGAGGCAGGAGAGTTTGTCTATGACAATTCAACCGAGCCGAGCATTTTCTGCGGCAGCCTGGGAGAAACGGTTAAACAAAGCTTTGCGCAGGTAGGCAAGCGTTTTACTTTCGGCGGCGAACCCGGTAAGGATCAGAGGGTTTATTATTTCAACACAAAGGAAATAACAGGAAATAAATTCGGTACGTCCTCACCCGTACCCTTTAGGGTAACGATAGATGAGTCTATGAACTATAAGCTGTCGGTGGATTTAAGGTGTAACGGCGTGTATTCCTATAAAATAGCCGATCCCGTTATGTTTTATACGAACGTAAGCGGTAATGTCGAATATGTATACAGCCGTTCGGAAATTGACGAAATGCTAAAGAGTGAGCTTTTGGACGCTCTCAGACCGGCATTTGCGCAGATTTCGGCAATGAAAATAATGTATTCCGAAATACCGGCGCATACAAAAGAGGTTACGAAGGCTCTTTCGGAGGAGCTTAAAGCCGAGTGGAGGGAAAAGCGCGGGATCGAGCTTTTCGCCGTAAGCATTAACGGCGTGTCTATCCCCGAGGATCAGAGAAAGAAGATTACCGAGTGGGAGGAAAACGTTATGACAACCAACCCGAATATTGCGGCGGCACGCATTGTCGGCGGTCAGACGGACGCTATGCGAACGGCTGCGGCGAACGAAGGCGGAATGGGCGCAATGGGCGGATTTTTCGGAATGTCTATGGCGCAGAATGCAGGCGGCATGAATGCGGGCAATCTCTTTGCCATGGGTCAGCAGCAACAGCAGCCTCAGCAACAGGCGCAGCAGCCTTCCTCGGTAGGCTGGAGCTGTGAATGCGGTCAGGCGGGAAATAACGGAAAATTCTGTATGAATTGCGGAAAACCGCAGGCTCAAACGGACGGCTGGACGTGTTCGTGCGGTACGGTAAACAAGGGTAAATTCTGTCAAAACTGCGGAAATCCAAAGCCTGCGGGCGCGCCGCTGTATAAATGCGACAAATGCGGCTGGGAGCCTCAGGACCCGCAAAATCCGCCGAAATTCTGTCCGGAATGCGGCGACGTATTTGACGATAATGATAAACAATAAAATAATGGGAGGAACTTTAGATTATGAAAAAAATATTAGCGTTCATTTTAGCGGTAGGAATGGTATTTTCGCTCGCTGCGTGCGGCGGTGAAAATACCGGAAAAGAAACCGAAACAAAGCAGGAAACCAAAAAGATTGACTACGCAAATATGACAGAGGACGATCTGATAAAAGGGTTTATTAAAGATGAGCAGAATATAACCTTGGATGAATTTATAGACCTTGCTTCCACATATTCATATGCAACAATCAACAATAAGCTTGAGCTTGATGAAAATATAACAGACAAAGCAATAAAAAAGCTTAAAGAGAATAAAGCAAATCTGCCGGCGGCAAAGGAATTTGTTGAGCCTCTTTTAAAAAGTGACGCACCGCAGGTAAGAGGCTATGCTTTTTCAAACATCGCCACATTTTTCGGGGCAAGTGATTCGCATAAAGCGTCGGCAAAGGAGATTCTGAAAACCGAAAAAGAGCCTTATGTTATTAAATGTGCGGTAAAAGCTCTTGGAAATGAAGGCGGCAAGGATGCAGAAATCGGCAAATTCCTGCTTGATGCGGCAAAGAATGAAAACGCAGTTGTAAGAAGGCAGGCGGCGGTTGCTCTCGGAAGCGCATGGAACAAGACTCTTAACGGAGCGGTTGATACAGAGATTGAGCTGATGAAGGATTCGGATAAAGAGGTTCGGAAAGCAGCGTATGAGTATGCCGGTCTCCTCGGTGATGACAGGGTGGTTGCGCCTATCTCGGAAATGCTGAAAAACGAGGCTGACGCAGACCTTCATTCAAGCGGTGTAAGAGGACTTGTTTGGCTGTGGTATGATTATCCGTCACACGAAAACACAAGCGAGGCGGCATACAGAGCCACGATAGACTACTTTAAAACCACACCGGGCAGCGACAAAGTTCCCGCATGGGCAGCCGTAACAAGCTTTACCAACAAATCTGAAAAAAATTATGCCGCATGGAAGGAAAAAGCAACATATTTCAATACGGATGAGCTTTATGAAGTTATGCTCGGACTTGTAAAAAACGAAAATTTAGGACGTATGACGCGCGGATATGCCTGCAAACCCATTGCGGTGCATTGCACAAAAGAGCAGTTTGAAGCGTTTGGCGAGGTTGTAAATGCTCTTACCGATAAGAATGCGAAATTTATACAGGACGAGTATCAAAATCAGGCAAAAAAGCTTGAATAGCCACAGAACGGAGGAATGACTATGAAAAAAATAATCGGCGTTATACTGATTGTAGGAGGCTTGCTCTTTGCTTCGCTTGCCATAAAAGCTCTTGTATCAGCACCGCAGTCCTACGAGAAAATCAGAGCTGCGGCAACGATTAAGGACGGCAAGGTTATCCCCGAAAACGAAGGGAAGCTTGTGGTTGTTTCGGGAACTCTTAAACCTGCCGAACAGCTTCAGGATCCCATAACTGGTGTTAAGCTTCCCGGAGTAACGGCGAAAAGAACCGTTTGGACTTATAAACGGGATACCAACAGCGATGATGAACAGGTGTGGGACTGGAGGCCTGAGAATACCGACTACAGCGAAAAGGCGAATTTCGGAATCAATGCCGAGATACTTACAACAACCATGCTTGCCGCGCCTACATTACTCGGTGAGTTTAAGGTGGAGAGCGAGCTGCTCAATCCTCTTATAAGAAACACGGAATTTAAGCAATATGACGAGAAGAGCCTCAATGCGGGCTGGAAGGTGCTTTCGGGCGGAAGAGAAAGCAGCTACTGCGTTTCAAAAGAACATTGGCTGCCGAAAAAATCAACAGGTACGTACTCAACGACGGGATATGGAGCTCAAAAAATATCCTACGGTATTGTTTCGCCCGACGATCCGCTCGAATATACGATTATCGGCGTACAAAAAGGCGATACCCTGATAAAGAGCGAAGATGTAGATTCTGTTACAACCGTTAAGGGAATTATGACGGCGGAAGAATTTGCCGAGGAGAACAAAAAAGGAGTGCGCGGCGGCTCGATTTTCGGCATCGTGGCAGGAATATTGCTTGCAATAATCGGTGTTGGAATGATGGCATTCCGGAGGTAGTGAAAATGAAGACGAATACAAAATTATTCTCCGGCGGCGGAACCTATATTTCAAAAGTGGCAATTGCAAGGCTTACATTAAAAAAACACATACAAATGATTATAGGCGGATTCTTCACAGCGGTTTTTCTGTTCGGAATTATTTCGGGGGTTACGGGGTATAACGAAGAACTTCGTGATAACTTGATTACCAATATAGTCATGCTTGTTCCGTCCGCACTCCTTTTGTTAAACGGCATTAAAAACGGAACAATGGCGGCGCGTGCATATCGCTACAACTCAATCTTTATGTGCGATATTGACGGCACAGTAACAATTGACGAGCTTGCAAAGCAATCCGGAAAACCGCCGTTCAGGGTGCTTTCCGAGCTTGAGAAGCTTTTTGATAAAGGAGTGTTCTGTGACTGCACTCTGCAAAAGCAGGGATTGCCCTGCGTGATTCTTTCGGGCAGAGAAAACAGTAAAACAAGCTTTGTTAACGTTGTATGCGAAAAATGCAACGGAACAACAAGGATCCGCGCCGGAAGCTCCGGTAAATGTGAGTATTGCGGAAACGCAATCTCAAGCCGCAATATCGGATAAATGCAAAATCCAAAATAAAGGAGATGCTAAGTTATATCGAAAGATATTAACGCAGACAAAGAAATCTGAAGTTCGGATTATACTGTTATGTAATCCGATACATTCCGGCAAATTTTGCAGAGGAATGTAAAATATCACATCAAAAAGAGGATATAAATGTGAAAAGGACAAGACAATTTTTTCTGTTTTACTGACACTGGCAATGCTGCTTACGCTTGTGCCCGCCATTGAGCTTACCGGCCTTACCGTTGCCCCGGCAAAGGTAAATCTGGATATCAACGACACCTATCAGCTCTCCGCCGTGAAGGAGCCTGTCAACGTAGCGGGCAGCCTGACTTGGACGAGTGACAAGCCCGCAGTCGCGGAGGTTGATACTACCGGCAAGGTGACTGCCAGGGCATAGGGCACGGCAATTATCACAGTCACCTGCGGAACCAAATCCGCTACCTGCACCGTAACGGTCGGCCATACCCACGATACTGACGGGCAGGATTGGGTGTACATGGACCCCGGCACGCATATCAAGACCTGCACAGCGGGCGACGATTTCAAGGTGGAAGCCCACGACTTCTCCGCATGGACAAAGGTTGATGATACCAATCATAGCCGTACCTGCTCCAAGTGCAAGAAGTCCGGCGAAACCGCCAACCACAACTGGCAGTGGGTGGCAGTAACCCCCGCAACCCCCAATGCAGATGGCAAGCAGCATGAGGAGTTCAAGGTCTCAACTTTCATTTAACTTAACAAAATGCCCGAAAAGGCTAAAGTCTCCCCATCTCCCTCCACCAAAAAATCCGTACGCGAAAGTGTACGGATTTTATTTTTTCACTATTTCCCGATAATATGGCTGCGGCTCGGTTTTTCTGCCGTTTTGCAATAACAAAAATATTCCTCTTGCAAGATAAAAATATATGTGATATAATCTATTGTTAAGGCACATAAAAAAAGGGGGAGATTTCGGAATGGATTTTCAGATTGTTTCTAAGTATAAACCAAGCGGAGACCAGCCGCAGGCAATAGACAAGCTGGTCAGAGGCATAAGAAACGGCGACAGGTTTCAGACGCTCCTCGGTGTTACGGGAAGCGGAAAAACGTTCACTATGGCAAACGTCATCGCCAAGGTGAACAAGCCAACGCTTGTCCTTGCCCATAACAAGACATTGGCGGCTCAGCTTTGCAGCGAGTTTAAAGAAATCTTTCCGAATAACGCGGTAGAATATTTTGTATCATACTATGATTATTATCAGCCTGAGGCATATATAGCAAGTTCTGACACGTATATAGAAAAGGACGCGTCAACGAATGAAGAGATAGACAAGCTTCGCCACAGCGCCACATCCGCGCTTTTCGAGCGCAGAGACGTAATAATCGTTGCAAGCGTATCCTGTATCTACGGCTTGGGCGACCCGATTGACTACAATAATATGGTTGTTTCGCTGAGACCGGGAACAATTCGCGACCGCGACGATGTGATAGCCAAGCTTATCGAGATAAAATACGAGCGCAACGATATAGATTTTTCAAGAAACAAGTTTAGGGTTCGCGGCGATGTGCTTGATGTCTTCCCTTCGGATTCGAGCACGGTGGCTGTCAGAATCGAATTTTTCGGTGACGAGGTTGAAAGAATTTATGAATTTAACCCGACAACGGGCGAGCCGATTGCCGAGCGCAGTCACATTGCCATATACCCCGCATCGCACTATGTTACCACCCCCGAAAAGAGAGACAGAGCGATAGAAAGCATAAGAAAAGAGCTTGCGCTGAGGCTTGAAGAATTAAAAAAGGAAAACAAGCTTATAGAGGCGCAGCGGCTTGAAGAGCGCACGAATTATGATATAGAAATGATGCTTGAAACAGGCTTTTGCAACGGAATAGAAAACTATTCGCGGCACATAAGCGGAAGAGAGGCAGGAAGCCCGCCGTTTACGCTTATGGACTATCTGCCGAAGGACTTTCTGCTTTTTGTTGACGAATCGCACGTAACGCTTCCTCAGGTGGGGGCGATGTACGCGGGCGACCGCTCGCGCAAGGAGAGTCTTGTTAAATACGGGTTTCGGCTTCCGTCGGCTTTTGACAACAGACCGCTGACATTTGACGAGTTTTACGAAAGAATAAATCAGGCGGTTTTTGTAAGCGCAACCCCTGCCGCGTTTGAGCGCGAGCATTCGGCAGAGATTGTCGAGCAGGTTATAAGACCTACGGGCTTGCTTGACCCGATTGTGGAGGTAAGACCGATTGAGGGGCAGATTGACGACTTGTACAGCGAGATTCAAAGCAGAATCAAGCGCGGCGAAAGGGTTCTTGTCACCACTCTTACAAAGAAAATGGCAGAGAGACTGACCGAATATTTTGAAGAAATGGACGTAAAAGTCAGATACCTTCATTCGGACGTTCATACAATAGAGAGAATGGAGATAATAAGAGATTTGCGTCTTGGTGTGTTTGACGTGCTTGTGGGAATCAACCTTCTGCGCGAGGGATTGGATATCCCCGAGGTATCGCTTGTGGCTATTCTTGACGCGGATAAAGAGGGCTTTTTAAGAAGTGAAACATCGCTTATCCAGACAATAGGCAGAGCGGCGCGAAACGCCGAGGGAAAGGTAATAATGTATGCCGATACCGTAACGGGTTCTATGCAGAGGGCAATTGACGAGACAATGCGCCGCAGAGAGATTCAGGCGGCATATAACGATAAAAACAGAATTGTTCCTAAGACAATTAAAAAGAGCGTCAGCGAGGTAATAGAGGCAACCAAGGCGGTAACGGTTCCGCGCAAGGCGGCAACCGATAAAGAGAAAAAAGCGGCGGATATCCGCGGCAAGATAGCAGAGCTTACCACAGATATGCGCAAGGCGGCAGAGCTGCTTCAGTTTGAGCTTGCAGCACAGATAAGAGACGAGATTCGCAGACTTGAAGACGAACAAGGAGAAGAATAATGAACAAAAATATTATTATCAAGGGTGCAAGAGAAAATAATTTGAAGAATATATCGCTTGAGATACCAAGGGATAAGCTTGTTGTCATGACGGGACTTAGCGGCTCGGGCAAATCATCGCTTGCGTTTGAGACGATTTATGCTGAGGGTCAGCGCAGATATGTAGAGTCGCTTTCGGCTTATGCGCGGCAGTTTTTGGGGCAGATGGACAAGCCCGATGTGGATTTGATAGAGGGGCTGTCGCCCGCCATATCTATTGACCAGAAGACGACGGGCAAAAACCCGCGTTCAACGGTGGGAACGGTAACCGAAATCTATGATTACATCAGGCTTTTGTATGCAAACATCGGTATTCCCCATTGCCCGAAGTGCGGCAAGGAGATTGCTCCGCAATCGGTTGACCAGATAGTGGACGCGGTTTATGCGCTGCCCGAAAAAACAAAAATTCAGGTAATGGCGCCGATTGTCCGCGGAAGAAAAGGCGAATATATAAGAACCTTTGAAAAGGCACGTAAAAGCGGATTTGTAAGAGTGCGTGCCGACGGCGAGATTTACGAGCTTACGGGCGAGCCGATTAAGCTTGACAAGCAGAAGAAGCACAGCATCGATATAGTGATTGACCGTCTTGTGATTCGCGACGGAATAAGCAAAAGACTTACCGATTCGATTGAAACGGCACTTAAAATGGCGGACGGACTTGTTCTGATAGATGTAATCGGAGGGGAAGAGCAAATGTTCAGCCAGAACTATGCCTGTGATGGCTGCGGAATAAGCATACCCGAGTTTACGCCCAGAATGTTCTCGTTTAACACTCCTTACGGCGCGTGCCCGACCTGTATGGGGCTTGGCACGGTAACGACCGTCTCGCCCGATTTGGTTATTCCTGACAGAAGTTTAAGCATAAACGAGGGTGCAATCGCCGCCTCGGGCTGGACGGGAACAGAGAAAAACAGTATATCCAGAATGTATTACGAGGGTATGGCTGAAAGGTACGGATTTAGCCTTGATACACCGATTGAAGAGCTTCCCGACGATATAATCGATATTCTTCTTTACGGAACAAAAGGCGAAAAGCTTAAGCTTACCTATGACAGACGGTACGCAAAGGGCGTTCAGTATGCCAAGTTTGAGGGAATTATCCCGAATCTTAAGCGCAGATATGAAGAAACAACGTCAGAGTGGGCAAAGGCGGATATAGAAAGCTTTATGGTAAGCGCCAGATGCCCCGACTGCGGAGGTGCGCGCCTTAAGCCCGAAACCCTTGCGGTAACGCTTGACGGGCTGAATATAAACGAACTGACAAAAATGTCGGTTGCGGACGCGCTTGAATTTTTTAAACAGCTTGGCGGAAAGCTTTCTCAAAAGGAAATGATAATAGCCAAAAACATTTTAAAAGAGATTATAGGACGTCTGGGATTTCTGTCGGATGTGGGGCTTGAATATCTTACTCTCTCGCGCAGTGCGGGCACACTGTCGGGAGGAGAGGCACAGCGTATACGCCTTGCCACGCAAATCGGCTCAAGCCTGATGGGCGTTATCTATATTCTTGACGAGCCGAGCATCGGCCTGCACCAGCGCGATAACGACAGGCTGATTGCAACGTTAAAGCGGCTGAGAGATTTGGGCAATACTTTGCTTGTGGTAGAGCACGATGAAGATACTATGCTTGCCGCCGACCATATAGTAGATATAGGCCCCGGTGCGGGAATCCACGGCGGCGAGGTTGTGGCACAGGGAACCGCCGAGGAAATTATGAAATGTGAAAATTCAATCACGGGTATGTATTTAAGCGGAAAGAGAAAGATACCTGTCCCCGAAAAGCGCAGAGAGGGCAACGGCTCGTTTATAGAAATCAGAGGCGCGGCAGAGAATAACCTTAAAAATATTAACGTTAAAATTCCCCTCGGTACATTTACTTGTATAACGGGGGTTTCGGGCAGCGGAAAAAGCTCGCTTATAAACGAGATTTTGTATAAGGCGCTGGCAAACGAATTAAACGGAGCAAAAAAGGTTCCGGGTAAGTATAAAAAAATTATCGGAAGTGAAAATCTTGACAAGATAATAGACATCGACCAGTCGCCCATCGGCAGAACGCCGCGCAGCAACCCTGCAACATATACGGGACTTTTCGGAGATATAAGAAACCTTTTTGCTATGACGGCAGAGGCAAAGGCGCGCGGCTACAGTGCGGGCAGATTCAGCTTTAACGTAAAAGGCGGAAGGTGCGATGCGTGCAGCGGTGACGGAATAATAAAAATTGAAATGCACTTTTTGCCCGATGTGTACGTTCCGTGCGAGGTGTGCGGCGGAAAGAGGTATAACCGCGAAACGCTTGAGGTAAAGTACAAGGGCAAGAATATATTTGATGTGCTTAATATGACGGTGGAAGAAGGGTGCGAATTTTTTGCGAATATCCCCAAAATTCAGCGTAAGCTTCAGACGTTATATGATGTGGGGCTTGGCTATATAAAAATCGGTCAGCCGTCAACCACTATGTCGGGCGGAGAGGCACAGCGCGTTAAGCTTGCGACAGAGCTTTCCAAGCGAAGCACGGGCAAGACGATTTATGTCCTGGACGAGCCGACGACGGGTCTGCACGCGGCGGATGTACACAAGCTGACAGAGGTTTTACAGAAGCTTGTTGACGCGGGAAACACGATTGTTGTAATAGAGCACAATCTGGATATGATAAAGACGGCGGACTATATAGTTGATTTGGGACCCGAGGGCGGCGAAAAGGGTGGCGAGGTTGTTGCCTGCGGAACGCCCGAAAAGGTTGCACGGTCAAAAAAATCGTATACGGGCAGATATTTAAAGAAGTATCTTTCCGCCGCGCCGCAGAAATAAAATTTTATGCGCTTGCTGTGCTTGTGCGGAATATTTCCGTCCCGTCACGGCGGGCGCATCGGCATTTTTGTTGCAAATGTGCGAAACTGTTAAAAAAGTTCAAATAGTGGTACAATTATGTTTAAATGATATATTGAATTATTAAAAATTTTATGCTATAATCAAGTTGCTATAACTGAAAAGCGGAGGATTATATATGGATTATAAAATTGTGCCAAAAAAATACAGACCCATACCTTTTTGGTCGTGGAACGAAAAGCTTGATGTAAGCGAAACAAAGCGTCAGGCAGAGGAAATGAACCGAATAGGAATGGGCGGTTTTTTTATGCACGCAAGGGGCGGACTTCAGACCGAGTATATGAGTGACGACTGGTTTGATAATATAGAGGCGGCGACGGCACAGGCGGAGAAAGACGGACTTGACGCCTGGGCGTATGACGAAAACGGCTGGCCGAGCGGCTTCGGAAGCGGAAAAGTAAACGGCCTCGGCATTGATTATCAGCAGAAATATCTGCGCTTTGAAGAGGGCGAAAACAATACGGATACCACAATCGCAAATGTTGACGGAGTTCATTTTTATTACGAGGTTAATCCGTTTTATGTTGATACGCTTGACGGAGACGTTACGCAAAAATTTCTTGATGAAATATATCAGCCGTATTATTATAAATTCAAAAATCGTATATCGGGATTTTTCACTGACGAGCCGCAGATTTCAAGGAACGGAATCCCCTGGAGCTTTGTGATGCCCGATACATATAAAGAAATGTATAACGAAGAGCTGACCGCGCATCTTATCGAGCTTTTCAAGCCCGTGGGCGATTATAAGCAGACGCGCATAAAGTTCTGGAATATGGTGACCGGGCTGTTTTCCAAAAACTTTATGAAGAAGATATACGACTGGTGCGATGAGAGAGGGCTTAAGCTTACGGGACATCTTGTAAGCGAGGATTATTTGTCAAGTCAGCTGTACAGCAACGGGGCGTGTATGCCCCATTACGAATACTTTCACATTCCGGGGGTTGACAAGCTGTGCCGCAATATAGATAACAGCCTTGCGGCTTTGCAGATGGGCAGCGCGGCGATGCAGACGGGCAAAAAGCAGACCATAACCGAAAGCTATGCAATGTGCGGACATAACGTAAGCTTTTCAGAGCTTCGCGGTCTGACCGACTGGCAGATGCACAGAGGGGTCACCTTGCTTTGCCCGCATCTTGAGGGATATTCTCTGCGCGGAATAAGAAAGCGCGACTATCCGCCCGCAATGTACGAGCAGCAGCCCTGGTGGGAGGATTATTCAAAATATATCGAGGCTATGTCAAGAATAGGTATGATTCTGACAGAGGGCAGCGCAGAGTATAACACTCTTCTTATGCACCCTCAGACAATGGCGTGGACTATGTTTGACAATGATAAAAACGAGGGTATAGATAAGCTTAATGATGATTTTGTAAAAACAATCAGGGCTTTGGACAGAAAGCATATTATGTTCCACCTTGGCGATGAAACTTTAATCAGACGCTGCGGCAGGGTTGAGGGCGACCGCTTTGTTATAGGCAAGCAGAGCTATAACACAATAGTTGTTATGCACGGTCAGTTCTTTATGGAGGATACAAAAAAACTTCTCGACGAGTATAAGAAGAACGGCGGCAAGATTGTATACGAAAGCGACATTAAAGATAACACTGTTGTTGATAACCCGAATATTTATTATACAGAGCGTGTCCTGGACGGAAATAAGATTTACTATTTTGTAAACCTTTCGGGAGAGCCGCAGACCGCAAAGTTCAGCGTCGGCAAAAATATGATTGACATTATGACGGGCGAGGTTAAAAAGTTTGACGGCAGTTATGATTTTTTGGAATACGACAGTCTGCTTCTGACCGATAAAGAGGTGAAGGATGCCAAGGATATCAAGGCTTTGCCGAAGTCAAAGCTTGATTTATCGGGAAGCTGGAGGGTAAAAGAATGCAGCGGAAACATTCTGACACTTGACAAATGCGACTATTACTTTGACGGCAAGCTGCAGGAAAAGGACGGATACGTATTAAATATACAATCAAGAGCCTGCGACTTAAAGAGCCCCGTGCATATAAGACAGGTGTATAAAGTAAATGTTAAAAGCGTACCTGATGAAGTATTTCTTGCCTGCGAGACGCCCGAAAGGTTTAAGATTACCGTTAACGGCAGAGAGGTTGAAATAAAGGACTGCGGATTTTTACGCGACCGTTCCTTCAGAAAGCTTGATATATCGGGCTTGTTAAACAGCGGCGAAAACGAGATTGCGTTTGAGTGCGATTTTTCTCAGCCCGACGAGGTATATGCGAATATAGAAAAATCAAAAATCTTTGAAAGCGAAAAGAATAAGCTTACATATGACATAGAGATAGAGCCGGTATATCTCTCGGGCAGCTTCTCGGTCTATGCCGAAGATAATTTTACAAAGCTTGATAGAAACGCGTTAAGATGCGGCGGCGGATTTGTAATAGACAAGCCGACCGAGAGCGTTGAACTTTGTAATATAGAGCAGCAGGGATTTTTATTCTTTGCGGGCGAGCTTACGCTTGAAAAGGATATTATACTTGATGACAATAACGCTTATATAGAGCTGAATCGCAGCGGAATTAACTCGGTTCACATAAAAATAAATGACGGCGAAGAAATTTTAAGCATATGGAACGGTGAAAAAATCGATATAAGCAGCTATTTAAAGACGGGGATAAACAAAGCGGAAATTAAGCTTGTCAATAATTTGAGAAATATGATGGGACCGCATCATCTCAATGAGGGCGAGTGCATCAGCGTTGTGCCCGGAAGCTTTTATAAAGAGCCGTGTGTATGGAGCAATAATCCCGAAGAGATATGGAATGATGATTACTGCTTTGTTGAAATGTCAGTTTATTAATTAAGTTTTACCGGAACCCGACATCGTATTTGTTACGGTGTCGGGTTTTTTTGTGTTTTTTAAGCCGAACCGAGCCGAATAATGGCAAAAACAGCCGAATTTGCGCAGAAAATACAGATAAAAAGCAGCGTATAAGTCAAAAAAGGCTTAAAAAAAGACAGCAAGAAATGACCGATATTTGTTTTGATTTGTCTTGTAATTGCGAAAAAAATATTATAAAATGCAGTTGTAAAAAAGAAATGCCGAAATTGTGGAGGTAAAATAAAATGGCAAAAGATATGTTGGATTTTAATGTGGAACACAGCAAGGAAATTGACGCAAGCAAAAAGTTAAAGGTAGGAATTATAGGCACGGGCTGGATTGCGGACGCACATATTCAGCAGTATGTTCAGATGCCCGATGTAGAGATTGTGGCAGGAGCGGATTTGGTTGAAGGAAAGGCAGAGGCATTCTTTAAAAAGCATAATGTAGAGGGCGTTCGCTGCTATCCCGACCATAAGTCGATGCTTGACGCAGAGAAGGATTTGGACGCGGTAAGCATCTGCACGTATAACAAGACCCACGCAGAATGTGCGATTTACGCTCTTGAAAAGGGTGTAAATGTTCTGCTTGAAAAGCCTATGTGCGTTACGACAGAAGAAGCGGTTGATATTATGAGAGCCGAGAAGAAGGGCGGTAAGATTTTATCAATCGGCTTTCAGCCGAGGCTTGACCCGAATATGATTAAGCTTAAAGAGGTTGTACAAAGCGGAGTATTGGGCAAGATTTATTACATACAAACGGGCGGCGGCCGCAGAAGAGGAATCCCGACGCCTTTCGGAAAAAGCTTTATCAGCAAGGACACGGGCGTAATCGGAGCGATGGGCGATATCGGCTGTTATTCGCTTGATATGGTGTTAAACGCAATCGGTTATCCCAAGCCGCTTACGGTCAGCGGATATACGTCTGACTTCTTCGGCAAGGATCCGAACTACAGCGGCTATGTGCCCGAGCACAGAGAGGAATATGCAAAAGAGTTTGGGGTAGAAGATTTTGCGGCAGGCTTTATACGTCTTGAGGGCGGCATTATCTTAGACTTCAGAATAGCGTGGGCGATGAACCTTGACACACCGGGAGATACAATTATTATGGGAACAAAAGGTTCTGTCAGAATCCCGTCAACCGAGTGTTGGAACGGTTCAATCGGCGGCCCTATGAAGATTTACAGCGAGGTTGCGGGCAGCCAGGTTGAAACCGAAATTCCGATGCTTCCCGAGGGGGGAGATAAGAACTTCTTTAATAAGATTCGTTCCTTCCTTGACGCAGTCAAGGAGGGCGGAAGCGCCCCCGTACCCACGTCACAGATTTTGTATAACCAAATGATAATTGACGGAATTGTTAAATCAAATAAATTGGGACACGAGATTGAGCTTGAAGTCCCCGAAATTTAGTTAAGGAGGAATAAATTATGAAAAAGTTTAAAGTAGGTATTCAGTTATATTCGATTCGCGATGAGATGGAAAAGGATATGGACGCGACCTTAAAGGCAGTTAAAGAAATGGGCTATGACTGCGTTGAGTTTGCGGGATTTTTCGATAAAACAGCAGAGGAAGTCAAGGCGATGCTTGACAAATATGACCTTGAGGCAATCTCTGTTCACCAGGGTGCAGACCCGTGGCTTGAAAAGGGTCAGAAAGCAATTGACTATTTAAAGGAAATCGGCGTAAAATACTGTGCCATTCCGTGGTATGACGGCGAAAAGCTTAAGGACCCCGCAGAGTTTGAAAAGGCAATGAAAATCTTTACCGACTTCGGTAAGGCACTTAAAGAGAACGGAATCGGGCTTCTTTATCACAATCACGACTTTGAATTTACAAAAGTTGACGGCGAGTATGTCTATGACAAAATCTTCAAAGCTGTTCCGTCAGATATATTAAGACCCGAGATGGACGTATGCTGGATTCCATAGCCGACCGGGCGGAATTCAAAGCCGTTGTCCTCTTTACTT
>ERZ773108.135-NODE-135-length-78142-cov-6.997426_pt1 | contig 78142 bp, 69 predicted proteins | sample MGYA00580570_ERZ773108 | MGnify/ENA primary metagenome ERZ773108 (study PRJEB29015, sample SAMEA2737840) | human gut metagenome | biome: human gut; feature: human-associated habitat; material: faeces | place: China | collected 2012 ...
AGCTACGATATATTTGACGATGTTAAGTTTATTTCGCTTGACGAAGCAAAAGAAAAAGGCTTGCTTGAAATCGTAAGCAGTGACCTTGACGAAAAATTCCTTGATGTTGTTCAAACACAACAACAAAATCCCGAGGCAGTAGCAGAAGTTGCAGATACATTCAAGCTTATCTACACACCTTTCCACGGCACAGGCTCAAGACCTATCAAAGCAATACTTAACCGTATGGGCTTTAAAAATGTGCTTGTCGTTAAGGAACAGGATACAGAGGACGGTAATTTCCCGACTGTTAAGTCACCTAATCCGGAGGACAAGGAAGGTTTTGAAATCGCTATAAAAATGGCAAAGGAAAATGACGTTGACGTTATCATCGGTACAGACCCCGACTGTGACAGAGTCGGTATAGTTGTTCGTGACGCCGACGGCATATACAGAACACTTACAGGCAACCAAACAGGTGCTTTGCTTGTTGAATACATACTTTCATCAAAGAAAGCCAAAGGCACTCTGCCTGAAAACGGCGTTGTTATCAAGACAATCGTTACAACAGAGCTTGCCGCCGCAATCGCTCATTCATACGGTATCGAAATTATGAACGTGCTTACAGGCTTTAAGTACATAGGCGAAAAAATGACAGAGTTCGCAAAGACAGGCGACCATACATATCTTATCGGCTTTGAAGAAAGCTACGGCTATTTGGGCGGCACCTATGTGCGCGATAAGGACGCGGTTATCGCCTCAATGCTTATTTGCGAAATGGTGGCTTTTTATAAGGCAAAGGGTCTTTTGCTTACCGATGTTTTAGAGGAGCTTTATAAGAAATACGGCTACTACTTCTGCTCGCAAAAAAGCTTTACCTGCGAGGGCGAAAGCGGTATGAAGCGCATTGCCGGAATAATGGATACCCTGCGCAGCGAAACCCCCGCCGAAATTGCAGGCGAAAGGGTTGTAAGAGCAGACGATTATGAAAAATCGGTAAGCCGCAACCTTGAAAACGGAACAGAGAGCAAAATTACACTGCCTGTTTCCAACGTTCTTTGCTATTATATGGCTGACGGCAGCTCACTTATAGTCCGTCCTTCCGGTACAGAGCCTAAAATCAAGCTTTATATCGGCTCGGTAGGCGTAACTGAGGAAGACGCAATTGCAAAGCGCACCGCGCTTGAAGAAAGCGGCACAAAGCTGCTCGGATTTTAAAATAACGATATGCATATAAGTAAAAAAGCGGAGCATAAATTACTATGCCCTGCTTTTTACTTATTTTAGAGAATTATTTCCGTCACCGCATGCTCACCCTTATGTATTCCGAAATCGGCAGTAAAATCCTTTCCGGCTATACTGTAATTGCCGTAAAATCCGCGGAACTCGGCATAACCGTTTTCATCGGTTGTAAGCTCTGTTTCGGTGTGCCATACCTCGTTTATCAGCTTTTCAAGCCTTATACCCGCCTTTTTCGGGGTTAAATCGTGGTGCCACAGCCCGCCGCGGCACTGGTTTTCGTTCCAGCTGCCTGTGCCGTCGTCATAGGCATAGCCGTCGGGAATATTCCAGTAAATTATATCCTGCATTGCCGGGTGACTGAACCATACAGAGTAAAGCAGCTCAAGCAGATCCGCCTGTAATTCCTCGTCCTCAGCGGTATCGCCGAAGGTCGGCACCGTAACCTCGGTCATTTCAAGCGGCAGTCCCAGCTCGGCTATTATGTCAAGTCCCTTAAGATTTATAAGCGGGTCAACCAATTTTTCGCCCCGCTTAACGCTGTTTTCGTAAGCCTCACCGGTTTTATCCGTTGCGCCGGTGAAAATATGGTGCTGCAAGCCTATTTTATCGATTTCCGCGCCGCTTTTAAGCGCGTTTTCAATCATCATAAAGTAAGCGCTGCGGTATTTTGCTGCACTCAAATTAACCAGCGGGTTACCCTCGTTTATAACCAGTGTTTCATTCGGGAAATATTTTCTTGCAAGCGCAAATGACCATTCTATTATATCGCGCTTGCTGCTGATAACGCTTTTGTAGCCCCACCACTGCTCGCAAAGCAATTCGTTAATTACCTCAAATTCAAGCAGTCTTCCCGTAAAGCGCTCGGATATTTGCCTGAAACGCTCCTCATAAAGCTTTTCCATAGCCTTCATATCATCGCGCGGCAGCCATTCAGGTATAAATTTATCATACACAAGACAATGCAGCTTAGGCATTATACCGTTTTCCTCGCAGTATTCCACGCAAAGCTCGGGGGCGGGTCTGCGCCATACCTTACCGCTGTTTTTATCATAGCGCGGTTTGCCCTTTTCGGGCTCTAAACCGTCCCAATAAAACGGAACGGTTGCAAGGTTAAAGCATTTTTTAAAATTCGCGCGGTATCTTTGGTTATATTCTTCGTTATCAAATTCTTCAAGCATAAAAATATTTGCGCCGAAACCGAAATCGTGTGAAAGCTGGTTGACCTTAATTTTTGCGTTTTTAATCGGTCTGCCCTCAGCGTCGGTAAGGCGCAGCTTGCAGTAGCCCTTACGGTATTTTTCAATATCGTTTTTTACTCTGCCCTCAAGCAATTCGCGGCTGTCCTCCGCTGCTTTCATCCAAATTTTTCTGTTTTCCGCCGGGTTAAGCATAAAAATTTCCTCCTATATTCAAAAAAGAAATAGTTTTCTTTTGCATATTATATATAACTTTTAAGGCGCTTTCATCAACAATATTACACTGTTTGCAAACAATATTACGATTACTTGATTTTTTTTACTCCTTGTGGTAAAATTATCCCACATAACTTGAAAAGGCAGAGATACTATGAAAAACAATTCAAAGGGACTGTTTAAAAGATTTTTACCGTATTTACTGGCGTATAAGGGCACAATAGCGCTCGACCTTTTTTGCGCTTCCCTCACCTGCGTTTGCGACCTTGTTTTGCCGCTTATTTTGCGGACGATAACCAACACAGCGGTAAACGATATTTCGGCGCTGACAGTAAGCCTTGTTCTTAAAATGAGCGGGCTCTACTTTATTTTAAGGCTTATTGACGCCGCCGCGCAGTATTATATGGCGGATATGGGTCACGTTATGGGTGTATACATAGAAACCGCTATGCGGCGTGATGCGTTTGCCCACCTGCAAAAACTGGGGCACAATTACTACTCAAACACCAAAATCGGGCAGATAATGGGCAGAATTACAAACGACCTTTTTGAAGTTACCGAGTTTTCACACCACTGCCCCGAGGAATTTTTCATAGCCTTTCTTAAAATTGCGGTAAGCTTTACCGTGCTTTGCACATATAATATTCCGCTAACGCTTATAATTTTCCTCTGCGTTCCGTTAATGGTAGTCGTATCGGTTTACCTTAACAGAAAAATGCGCGCCGCCTTTAAAAATCAGCGTGTGCAAATAGGCGAACTTAACGCGCAAATTGAGGACAGTCTGCTTGGCGAGCGCGTAGTTAAGGCATTTTCTGCCGAAAAAGCCGAGCAGGAAAAGTTTAATGCGGGCAATGAAAAATTCAAAAGCATTAAAAAAGCCACATATAAAATTATGGCGCAGTTTTCCGCCTCTACCCACCTGTTTGACGGGCTTATGTATATTGTGGTAATTTTAGGCGGCGGGCTTTTCGTAATTTACGGCGGAATAACCCCCGGCGACCTGGTAGCCTATGTGCTTTATGTTTCCACCCTTATTGCCACAATTCGCCGCATAGTAGAGTTTGCCGAGCAGTTCCAGCGCGGTATGACGGGCATTGAGCGCTTTTTTGAAATTATGGACGCGCCCATAGAAATAACCGAAAAGCCGAACGCCGCGGCGCTTGAATGTAAAAAGGGCGAAATTGAATTTTGCGACGTAAGCTTTAATTACGAAGCAGACAGTGAAAAGGTGCTAAAGCATTTGAACCTTAAAATCGCGGCGGGTGAACGACTGGCGCTTGTTGGCACCTCGGGCGGCGGCAAAACCACCCTTTGCAGCCTTGTGCCCCGTTTTATGGATGTTACCGGCGGCGCGGTTTTAATTGACGGTCAGGATGTGCGCGACGTGACCCTTGCAAGTCTTCGCGGAGCTATTGGTATTGTTCAGCAGGATGTTTACCTTTTCAGCGGTACGGTAAAGGAAAATATTGCCTACGGCAAGGAAAACGCGACCGACGAGGAAATAAAAAACGCCGCACTGCTTGCGGGGGCTGATGAATTTATCTCCCGCCTGCCCGATGGCTATAATACATATGTAGGCGAGCGCGGCGTTAAGCTTTCGGGCGGGCAAAAGCAGCGCATTTCAATAGCGCGCGTGTTCCTTAAAAATCCGCCCGTTCTTATACTTGACGAGGCTACAAGCGCACTGGATAACGAAAGCGAAATTTTGGTGAGCGAAAGCCTTGAAAAGCTGGCGCATAACCGCACCACGCTTACCATTGCCCACCGCCTTACCACCGTAAAGGATTACGACCGCATTGTGGTGCTGGGAGCCGAGGGCATTGAAGAAACAGGCACTCACGAAGAACTGCTTGAAAGAAAAGGCACTTATTATAAGCTATGGAATAAAATAAGGTAACAGCGGCATTTATTTATTACGCCATATAATAAGCATCGTTCCGTTTTTAACGCTCATTTTAGCGGTGGTGCCGGTAAATTCATTGCTTACCCCAAGCGGAAAGCTGTATTCAAGCACTGCGTTTTCGAGCGGGTATAATACTCCCTCTAAAGTAACGCCCTCTGCCGTTCCGCTCATAGCAAAAACCGATACCGTGCCCTCGCGCTCTGAAAATTCAATTTCGGAATTTGTAATGCAGCAGGCAGTATAGCCGTTAAAGCAGAGGTATCCCCTGCCGCCGCGGCGGGATATATAGCACAATGTCTGATAATTGGCAAATGTATGGTCGGGTCTGCCCCCTACACCGCCGTATATAACAAATTCATTATATCCGCGCTCAAAGCCTGTTTTAACCGCAAGAATAGTGTCGGTATCATTTTTCATAACCGGGTGCTTGATAACCTCTGCGCAATCGGGCACAAAGCCCAGCGAATCAAAATCACCCACGGCAATATCCGGCTGAACACCGAATTTTTCCAAATGATTTATTCCCGAGTCCGCCGCTATAATTAAATCTCCGTCATTTTTTACCAATTCGTCGGGCAGACCGTCCGCCGCGCCGAAAATGTAACAAATTCCCATTAAAAAATCTCTCCCGAAATTAAAGTTTGTGTTGAAAAATGTCGCCGCAAGAGTATAATAGTATAGTAACTATATTTTAACAGATATTTTATAAAAAACAATACTTTTTTAAGGCGAGGAACAAAATGAACGCAACTTTGCGAAAAGCACTTATAATTTCAGGCGCGGCTTTGGGCGCGGTAATTGCCGCTACGGTCGCTGTGGTTATTATTCTGAAAACCGGCTCGCGTGCGGCAAACGCACGGCTTGATAACCCGCCCGTTTCATCGGCACTTGCAAGCTCAGAGCCGCAGGCACCTGTAGATAACGGCATACGCCTTGTTATATCCTCCCCTGAAAATGATACTTTAAACGTAACAGCCCCGGAATTTACGTTTTCCGGCACCTCTGACCCGGCAGAGCCGCTTACGGTAAACGGCACGGCAGTTGAGCGCGGCGAGGACGGCGCGTTTACATATAACGTTACGCTTAATGTCGGCAAAAACACCTTTGCGTTTGAGCACAAGGGCGAAACAAAAACCTACACCGTAAATTACAGGTACGTTATAATAGAAAGCTATTCGCCTGCAAAGGCGCAAACATATCCCAGCGGTTCAACGCTTGTTGTAAACGTTATGGCGCACAAGGGCAGCGCGGTAACAGCCACATTTAACGGATCAACTCAAAATCTTACCGTTGCAAACAACAGCAATGATGAAAAATCCGATTTTATATCGTATAACGGCGTTTTCAAGCTGCCGGGAAACAACACACAAAACCTCAACCTCGGCAAAATTGTATTTAAAGCCACGCACGCCGGCAAAAGCGAAAGCTTTTCATCGGGCATTATAACCTGTAAAAAGAGCGATATTATAGTCGATTATGACCCCAAAGCCACACCTACCGGCGGTAAATATATGAATGTAGGCTCGGGCTGTATTGCCGAAATTGTGGGCGAAACCGCCGAGACCTTTGACGGCAACGTTTCCGCCGCAGCCCTCAAAAACGGCTCGGTTGACTGGTCAAGACCTACCAATAACTATCTCCCGCGCGGAACGGTTGATTATTCGTCGCCCGACCTTGTTATATATGAAACCAAGTCCAACAAAAATGAGTATATAACCCTGCGCGCAGGCTACCGCGTTTATAAGGAACTGCGGGATAAACCGCGCAACGGGCGCAAGCAAATTACCAAGCAATATACCGGCACCCTGCCCGACCACAACGAGATAAAGCTTGCCTCATTTGAAAACGGCGATACGCACACCGTTTTAACCTTTGATACAAACTGGAAAGCCCCCTTCTACTTTGACATTTTGCCGCAAAATTACGCTAACCCCGCAACTCAGAATTACAATGTTTCGGCGGTAACATTTCAATATATTGATATAACATTTTGTTATGCCACTGTGTTTGAGGGCGAAATTTCAATACCCGAAGATAACCCGATTTTTAAGAGCGCGGAGCTTTTCAAGAATATGAACGCCGATAAAAGCGCCGTGCGTGATTATACCCTGCGGCTTTATCTTAAAAAGCAGGGCGCGTTTTACGGCTGGGACTGCGCGTATAACGACGCGGGACAGCTTGTATTTACATTTTTAAACCCGAAAAAGGTTACCGCAGCGGATAACGAATACCGCACAAATTTAAACGGCGCTAAAATTCTTATCGACGTGGGTCACGGCGGAACAGACGGCGGTGCCGCAGGGCTCGGTAATCTTAAAAACAGCTATTGCGAAAAGGTAGCAAATCTAAAGCTTGCTAAAAAAATAGAGGCGGAGCTTAAAAAGGCAGGAGCAAAGGTTGTAATGACAAGAACGGGAGATACCGTAAGCTCCACCCTTGATAAAATTGCAATATTAAAACGTGAAAAGCCCGATTACTGCATAGCCGTGCATCATAATTCATCTACAAGCGGCAGCACAAGGGGCTTTGGGGCATATTATTCAAACGCTTTTTCAAAGCGCCCGTCGGAGCTGGTTCTCGCGCAGACGAAAAACTCTACATCACTGTATACGGATTTCATTTTTAAATGGCATTACTACTTTATGTGCCGCATAACCACCTGCCCCGTGGTGCTTACCGAAAACGGATTTATGTCTAACTCGGCTGATTTCGGCATAATAACAAACGATGCAAAGAACACCGAAAAGGCAAAAGCCATAACCCGCGGAATAGTTGATTACTTCAATTCAATACAATCCGAATAAAGTCAAGCCCCGATAAGATTTGCTCTTACCGGGGCTTATTATCTATTCAAATAATATAAAACACTCTCAAATTAAATTCAACTGCTCATTTTTCGCCTGTAAAACGCCAGTGCCCCAAGCAGCAAGCCGCCGGCTATCATATTCCGTGCCGGAAAACGCTCGCTCAGGGTGCCGTTTATGAGCCTGCCTATCGCATAAACAACAAAAAACACACTGCCAAGCATAGAGTCCATATTATCACCCAATCAGAACAAGGTTCTATATTTTTATCATTTATTAGAACAATAGAATTATAGCATTTTATTAAAGACTTGCCAATAAAAATTCTGATTTTCGGCTTGACAAATACCCCCAAGGGGTATATAATAACACACAGAAAGGAAGATATCCTATGAAGCAGGAAGAATATATAATAAGCGGAATGTCCTGCGCGGCGTGCTCTGCATCGGTTCAGCGCGTAGTGTCGCGGCTGGAGGGCGTTGAAAGCTGTGATGTAAACCTTATAACAGGCAAAATGACCGTAAGCTATGATGAGCAAAAGACCGGTCAGTCAGATTTTACCCGCGTGGTTGAAAAGGCGGGGTTCAGAATACGCCCCGATACCCCTGAAGAAACAGAAAAACCGAAAACAGACGAAAAGAAAAAGGGCGGCTTCGGCGGTACTGTGGTTTCGGCGGTATTATCGGCGTTATTGCTCTACATTTCAATGGGGCAAATGCTGACGGACAAGCTGCCCGTTCCCCCGTTTATGAATATTTCTGGCGACCCCTACGGCTTTGCGCTTACCCAGCTGCTGCTTTGCATACCTGTAATGTTTATAGGCAGGCGCTTTTTCACCCACGGTATTCCCCTGCTTTTGCGCGGTAACCCGAATATGGATTCACTTGTAGCCGTTGGCGCGGGCGCCTCATTTATTTACAGCGTGGTTATGACCTATATGATACCCTACAATATGCACGCGGTGCATAACCTCTATTATGAATCGGTAGCAGTGGTAATAACTCTTGTGGCGCTTGGCAAGCAGCTCGAGGAGCACAGCAAGCGCAGAACAGCGTCCGCTGTGGAAAAGCTTATGCGTTTATCGCCCGATACCGCGAGGGTACTGCGCGACGGCAAGGAAATTACAGTACCCACAAAAGATGTAGCCGTCAGCGAAACGGTAATTGTAAAGCCGGGCGAGAGCATACCGCTTGACGGCAAAATAATAAAAGGGGAAAGCAGCGCCGATGAATCAATGCTGACGGGCGAAAGCCTGCCGATTGAAAAGACAGAGGGCAGCCTTGTTACGGGCGGCAGCATAAATATAAGCGGCGTAATATATGTTACGGTTACTAAAATCGGTAAGGATACCGCCCTTGCAAAAATAATTAAATTTGTTGAGGACGCGCAAAATAAAAAAGCCCCCATTTCAAAAACGGCGGACAAGGTTGCCGGCGTGTTTGTGCCGGTGGTAATTACTATTGCGGTTATTGCCGCGGCGGCGTGGCTGATTGCGGGTAAGGATATTCCCTTTGCGCTTAGGGTATTCACAAGCGTGCTTGTTATCGCCTGCCCCTGCGCTTTGGGGCTTGCAACGCCTACGGCGGTAATGGTAGGCACAGGGCTTGGCGCCGAGAACGGAATTTTAATTCGCAATGGCGAGATTCTTGAAATAACCCACACCGTAAAGGCGGCGGTTTTTGATAAAACAGGCACCGTGACCGTCGGTAAGGCAGCGGTGACCGATATTTACGCCGACGATAAAGCGCGGCTTTTGAAAACCGCAGCGGCAGCCGAGGCTGACTCTGCTCACCCGCTGGCGCAAGCGGTTACAGCGTATGCCGCTGAAAACGGCATAAACGTAGCAGGCAGAGCCGAAAAAAGCGAATATATTTCGGGTAAAGGGCTTAGGTGCATTATAAACGGTGAAAATATTCTGCTCGGCAATGCTTCGCTGCTTGCAGAGGGCGGCGCTGATATATCAAAATACCGTGAAACGGGCGAAAGGCTTGCGGGTGAAGGTAAATCGCTTATTTACGCCGCCGCAAACGGCGAGTGCATAGGTCTTATAGCCATTGCCGACCAAGTACGGGAAACATCTAAAGACGCTTTTGCCCGCCTTAAAAAATTAGGCATTAAAACCGTAATTTTATCGGGCGATAATAAAGCCTGCGCCGAGTATATAGGCGCGGCGGTAGGTGCTGATGAGGTATATTCCGAGGTCCTGCCCGAAGAAAAAGCAAAAATAATTTCCGAAATAAAGCAAAAATACGGCGTTGTTATGATGGTGGGCGACGGCATTAACGACGCGCCCGCTCTGACCGAGGCTGATATAGGCTGCGCCGTGGGCGGCGGCAGCGATATTGCAATTGAGGCGGCGGATATTGTGCTTATGAAAAACGACCCGCTCGATGTTCCGCGCGCAATCAGACTTAGCCGACTGACCATAACCAATATAAAGGAAAATCTTTTCTGGGCGTTTTGCTATAACGCAATTTGCATACCCATAGCAGCGGGGCTGCTTTATGTTTTCGGCGGCACGCTTTTAAGCCCGATGCTGGCGGGGCTTGCAATGTCGCTAAGCTCGGTATTCGTTGTGGGTAACGCTTTAAGATTAAGGAGTAAAAAGTTATGAGCGAATGTGAATGTTGTAAAAAGAAAAAGCACCGCGATGAAAAGGAATATAAGCTGCTTATAAACCGCCTTAACCGCATAGAGGGGCAGGTGCGCGGTGTACGCTCAATGCTTGAAAACGACGCATACTGCACCGATATTTTAATTCAGGTATCGGCAATTCAAGCGGCGCTCAACGCATTTAACCGCGAATTGCTTTCAAACCATATACACACTTGCGTGGCGGATAACATACGCGCGGGCGACGACTCGGTTATAGACGAGCTTACCGCCACCCTGCAAAAGCTGATGAAGTGAGGTGATAAAAATGGAAAGAGTAATATCCGTACCCGATATGCACTGCGATGCCTGTGTTAAGCGCATAACAAACGCGCTTAATGCGGCAGAGCTTAAATTCAGCGTATCGCTTGAAAACAAAACCGTGACTATAGACGGCTGCGAGCATTGCCTTGCAACCGCCCTGCGGGAAATTGAAGATTTGGGCTTTACCCCAAAGGCACTTTAATAAAATATGCAACAAAAAAGAGAGAAAAGGGGTTCTTACCTTTTCTCTCTTTTTATAAAGCTTTTTTGGCTCCCACGTAGAAGGGAGCCAAAAACAATTTATAAGCTATTTTCTCACAAAACAGCTTTATTAAAGCTTTTCGATTGTCTCCATTAAGTAATCGCCGAACTGCGAGCAGGTAGCGCCATCCTCATGGCCCGTTATAACATACTTTTTATCAACCTCGGTGCAGATGTGCAGCGCTTTATTCAGCTTATCAGCCTTTTCGGTAAAGCCGATGTGGCGCAGCAGCATTTCGGTAGCCTTAAACATACTGGTGGGGTTGGCATATGCTCCCCTGCCCGTTTCTATCATACGCGGTGCGGAGCCGTGAATAGCCTCAAACATGGCGTAAACATCGCCTATATTGGCGCTGCCTGCCGTGCCTACGCCGCCCTGTATCTGCGCTGCCTCGTCGGTAATAATATCGCCGTAAAGGTTCGGCAGAAGAATTACCTGGAAGTTGCTTCTTACACGCTCATTCACAAGGTTTGCGGTCATAATATCAATGTACCAATCTTCGGCGGTAATGCCGGGGTAATCCTTTGCAACCTCGTGGCAAAGCTCGGAGAACTTGCCGTCGGTCTTCTTCATAATGTTAGCCTTTGTAACTATTGCAACGTTGGTTTTGCCGTTGTTTTTAGCGTACTCGAAAGCGGCGCGAGCAATGCGCTTTGTTCCCTCGTTGGTGGTAACCTTAAAATCGAAAGCCAAGGTATCGGGAATTTCCACGCCGCGGCTGCCGAGAACATACTCGCCCTCGGTGTTTTCACGGAAGAAGGTCCAGTCAATTCCAAGCTCGGGCACGGCTACGGGGCGAACGTTAGCATACAGGTCAAGCTCGCGGCGCATTGCCACGTTTGCGCTTTCAAGCGTGCCGCCCTTAAGCGTGGTAGTAGGCGCTTTAAGAATAACGTTGCAAGCCTTTATTTCTGCCAAAACGTCGTCGGGTATAGCCTGATTGTGCGCAATGCGGTTTTCAATGGTAAGCCCCTCAATGGTGCGCAGCTCAATTTTGCCCGCGGCAATTTCATCCTTTAAAATAAACTGCAAAAGGCGCTCTGATTCGGCGGAAATTATCGGCCCTATGCCGTCGCCGCCGCAAATGCCGATTATAATTTTATCAAGCTTCTTGTAATCGGTGTAGCGCTTATCCTGCTCCATTTTGCGTTCGCGCGCAATCTGCTCGTTTAATAGTGTGCGGAACTGTTCAACCGCCGCGTCAATGTACTTTTCCATTTTATATCAGCCTTCCTTTTTGGTATATTCAAGCAGTCCGCCTGCTTTGAGTATTGCTTTCTGGCGCTCGGTAAATGAGCATACAAGCGGTATTTTGTCGCCTGTGGTTTCGTCTTTCAGCATTATTTCGCCGCTGTCCATTCCCGCAAACACATTTGTAAGCGTTAATTTATCCGATTGATTGAGCTTATCGTAATCATCGGGATTTTTAAAGGTAAGCGGCATAATTCCCGCGTTTATAAGGTTAGCAACATGAATACGCGCAAAGCTCTTTGTAATAACCGCGCGAACGCCTAAATACATAGGCACAAGCGCCGCATGCTCGCGCGAGGAGCCTTGACCGTAGTTACTGCCGCCTACAATTATGCTTTTACCGAGTGCCTTTGCGCGCTCGGGGAAGGTCTCATCACACACCGCAAAGCAGAACTGCGAAAGGTGCGGAATATTTGAGCGGTAAGGCAATATTTTAGCGCCTGCGGGCATAATGTGGTCGGTGGTTATGTTATCGCCCACTTTAAGCACAAGCTCGGCTGAAAGAGTATCGGTCTGCGGTTCCGATTTCGGGAAAGGCTTAATGTTAGGTCCGCGCAGAACCTCTAAGTCCTTAGCCTCTTCGGGTGTTGCGGGGGGGATTACCGCGCTGTCGTCAATTTTGAAAGCGGCAGGCATTGTAACGTGCGGTTCTTCACCCAAAAGTCTCGGGTCGGTAATTTCGCCCGTAAGCGCCGCGGCAACCGCGGTTTCGGGGGAAACAAGGTACACGCTTGCGTCCTTAGTGCCGCTGCGACCTAAGAAATTGCGGTTGAATGTGCGTAATGATACACCCGCGGAATTAGGCGAAAAGCCCATACCTATGCAGGGCCCGCAGGCACATTCAAGCAGTCTTGCTCCGCTTGCTAATATATCTGAAAGCGCGCCGCAATCCGCCAGCATTGAAAGCACCTGCTTAGAGCCGGGCGAAATGGAAAGGCTGACAGAGGGCGAAATGGTTTTGCCCTTTAAAAGCGCCGCAACCTTTAGCATATCAAAAAGTGATGAATTGGTACAGGAGCCTATGCAGACCTGGTCAACCTTTGTGCCCTTTAAGGATTCTACCGTTACGATATTGTCGGGGCTGTGCGGACATGCTATAAGCGGCTTTAACTCATCAAGGTCAATGTCTATTACCTTATCGTAAACCGCGTCCGCGTCGCTTGAAAGCTCTGTATAATCCTCTCCTCTGCCCTCTGCTTCAAGGAATTTCTTTGTAACCTCATCAGACGGGAAGATTGAGGTGGTAGCGCCGAGCTCAGTGCCCATATTGGTAATGGTGGCGCGCTCCGGCACGGAAAGGTACTTTATACCCTCGCCGCCCCACTCGATTATGGCGCCTACGCCGCCCTTAACCGAGAGTATGCGCAGAATTTCAAGGCTTATATCTTTCGCGGTAACAAAAGGCTTTAATTTACCCTTTAAATTTACCTTATACATTTTGGGCATTGTAATGTAGTAAGCGCCGCCGCCCATGGCAACCGCCACGTCAAGTCCGCCCGCGCCCATTGCAAGCATACCTATTCCGCCGCCGGTGGGGGTGTGGCTGTCCGACCCGATAAGGGTCTTGCCGGGCTTGCCGAAACGCTCTAAATGCACCTGGTGGCAAATGCCGTTGCCGGGGCGCGAGAAGTAAATGCCGTGCTTTTTGGCAACCGACTGAATGTAGCGGTGGTCATCGGCATTTTCAAAGCCCGATTGCAGTGTGTTGTGGTCTATATAAGCCACGCTGCGCTCGGTTTTAACGCGGTCAAGCCCCATAGTCTCAAACTCAAGGTACGCCATGGTGCCCGTAGCGTCCTGCGTTAAGGTCTGGTCGATTTTAAGCGCAACCTCGCTGCCCACGGTCATATCGCCCGAAAGCATATGCGCCTTAATAATTTTCTGTGCAATAGTGTAGCCCATAATTATTAGTCCTTTCTCATAATGTGTTTATAAGCGTTTTCAACATGCTCCGACGCATATTTTGCGGCAAGAGCGGTGTTTTTTGCCTCAATAGCCTCGTAAATTTTGCGGTGCTCCGCAACAGACGCTTCCGCGCGGCTTGAATTTGTAACAGAAGCGCGGCGGTATTTCTGAATTTTCTTGTGCAACGGCACCAAGGTATCATAAAACGCGGTGCTGCCGCTTAATTTATAAAGTGTTTCGTGAAAGCGGCTGTCCATCAGCTTTATTTGGTCGGGGTCTTTTTTATTCAGGTAAAACTCCTGAAATTCAAGCGCCTCGCGCAGCTGTTTCAGCTGCTCCTCGGTGCGGTTTTTCGCCGCAAGCGCCGCAACCTGGCACTCAAGGCTCTTGCGAATCATAAAAATATCTTCAAGATCCTTTTCGTTAATGCCTATAACAACCGAACCTTTTCCCGATTCTTCAATAATGTGCTCCTGCTCCAAGCGGCGCAGCGCCTCTCGTATAGGTGTGCGGCTTACTCCCAACTCCGCGCTTAATTTGCTCTCGGTCAGAATTTCGCCGCGCTGATATTTGCCGCTTAAAATATCGTTTTCAAGATGATCGAATACCTGATCTGCAAGGGATATTGTTTTATGTTCAATCATAACTTCTTCTCCTTAGGCAAACTAAAATCTTCCGCCCGACAGCTCTTTTAAATGCTTTTCAAGCTCGCCGTCGGATATGGCGGTCTGTCTTCCGTTCTGATATTCCGTATCTACCCATTCCTTAAGGGCGATAACCGCGGGGTCCTTTTTATCAACCTCGTTTTCACCCTTTAAGCCGTAATTGTGGTTTATCCAGTAAGCTATTCCCGCAAGTCCGCTGGTTTTACCTACCGAAACGGAAGCAGGGCGATTGAGTATCTTCTCGGTATCAAAAATATTGTAAATTTCCTCGTCCTTTAAAAGCCCGTCGGCGTGTATGCCCGCCTTTGTAACGTTGAAGTTTTTACCTACAAACGGGGTCATGGGCGGTATTTTATAGCCCATTTCCTTTTTGAAATATTCAGCTATTTCGGTTATAACCGTTGTGTCCATACCGTCAAGCGAGCCGCGAAGCGACGCATATTCCATTACCATAGCCTCAAGCGGAATATTGCCCGTTCTCTCCCCTATGCCGAGCAGCGAGCAGTTTACCGCCGAAGCGCCGTAAAGCCACGCGGTAGAGGCGTTTGCAACCGCCTTGTAAAAATCGTTATGCCCGTGCCATTCAAGCATTTCGCTCGGTACATCCGAATAGTGCTGCAAGCCGTAAATTATGCCAGGCACGCTGCGCGGCAGCGCAACCTCGGGGTACGGCACGCCGTAGCCCATAGTATCGCACGCACGAATTCTTACGGGAATTTTCGCCTGCGCCGACATTTTCATAAGCTCGTTTACAAAGGGCACCACAAAGCCGTAAAAATCCGCCCTTGTAATATCTTCAAGGTGGCAGCGCGGCATAACGCCCGCCTCAAACGCTTCCGATACCGCATCAAGGTACATTTTCATAGCCTCGCCGCGGGTCTTTTTAAGCTTTTTGAAAATATGGTAATCGCTGCAGGAAACCAATATTCCCGTTTCCCTGATGCCTAAGTCGCGCACAAGTTTGAAATCTTCTTTGCTGGCCCTAATCCATGTGGTAATTTCGGGAAATTTAAGCCCTAAAGCCTGGCATTTTTCAATTGCTTCCCTATCCTTTTTACTGTAAACAAAAAATTCGGTCTGGCGGATTATTCCGTAAGGTCCGCCCAGCTTTGACATAAGCTTGTATAGGTTGACAATCTGTTCTACCGTGTACGGCTCAACCGATTGCTGACCGTCGCGCAGTGATGTGTCGGTTATCCATATATCCTTCGGCATACCCATAGGCACCCTGCGGTGGTTGAACGCAACCCGCGGCACATCCTCATATGTATAAAAGTCGCGATACAGGTTCGGCTCAGCCACATCCTGTAAGGAATATTTGTAATTGTCCTGTTCAAGTAAATTTGTTTTACCCGATATTTCAAGCAATGTATTCACCCTCTGTCAGTATCATTGTATACAATTATACTGACATTTCTGCGTTTTGTCAATATCCCGAGAAGAATATTTTTGAAAAAATCGGGAAAAATATTTAAAAATATGTAAGGGGCGAAACCGTGGAAATTCTAAAGGTTATTATAACATCAATTGTTTCAATTGTTGTGTTATTTTTGTTAACAAAATTGGTCGGAAACAAGCAGCTTTCCGAGCTTAATATGTTCGATTACATTGTGAGCATTACAATCGGCTCAATAGCCGCCGAAATGGCTACCGAGCTTGAAAACCCCGAGCAGCCACTTGTTGCAATGGTGGTTTACGGCGTTATTTCGTTTATTGTGTCGATCTGCTGCTCAAAATCACTTACGGTAAGGCGGCTTATTTTCGGTCATTCAGTGGTTTTAATGCAAAACGGCAAGCTGTACCGTGAAAATTTCAAAAAGTGCCGGCTCGATTTAAACGAGTTTTTAATGCAGTGCCGCTTGGACGGGTATTACGATTTATCCGCCATAGATACCGCGGTTATGGAGGCAAGCGGAAAAATAAGTTTTCTGCCGCGCGCTGCAAAGCGACCGCTTTCCCCTGAGGATATGAATATAGTTCCCGCGGGCGAGGGTGTGTTTTATAATGTTATAATGGACGGCAAAATTATGGATAAAAACCTGCAAAGCGCGGGAAAAGACAAAAACTGGCTCAACAACGAACTAAAGGTTCAGGGGTATAAAAAGGTTGATGATATCTTTATAGCAGTGCTTGACAGCAGCGGCACGCTTAACGTTTTCACCGTGGGCGAAGGCAAGCAGAAAAACGATATTTACGAGTAATTCCACTGTCAGTAGAGTTTGTTTTAAAACACCCTACCGACAGTTATTTTTAATTAGAATGATTTTTAAAACGGTTCATTGTTTCATCGCCCCAAACGGCATAATATAATATCGGGTGATATATAATGATGAAACTTTGCAAAATAATAAGAATTATAACCGTAGCGCCTGTTGCGGCGGCAGCTGCGGTAACGCTGCTTTTTATACACGGCAATTTCTTTGTAAACAATATGCACTATATTGCCGCGCTTACAGCCCTTACGGTTATTCCGCTTTCGGCATACCCCGTAAGCCTTGTAAAAAAGGCGGATGAAAGGCGGAATTTTCAGCGCACGCTTGCAATTGTTTTTTCGGTTGCCGGCTATATCGGCGGTATGCTGTTTGCTCTTTTAACAAGCGCGTCAGTCGGTGAACGGGTGCTTTATCTTACATATCTGCTTTCGGGTGTTGCCATTGCTTTCAGCTCATTTGTTTTAAAAAAGAAAAGCAGCGGCCACGCCTGCGGTATTGCAGGTCCGGTAGCGCTGCTGGCTTACTATATTCATCCTTTGTATCTTTTAGGGCTTATGCTGCTTCTGCCTGTAGGTTATGCCTCGCTTAAAATGAAAAGGCACACGCTGCCGCAGCTTATTTCCGGTTCGGTAATTCCTATTTTGTGCCTTTTTGCTTCATTGCTGTTATACAGCGCACTGTAATTCTGCGGCAGGTATGAAATATTCTTTATTCAAGTTTATAATATACCTGCCCTTTTTTTGCGCGTATTTAACGGTGGCTGCCGTGCCGCCCGATTGACCGTCATACCAGGTCAAAACATAATCTGTGTTATCAACTAAAAATGCGTTGCGCTTGAAATAGCAACCTCTGTAGTATTTATTCGCCAGCATAACGGTTTCGTCCGCACGTTCTGCTATTTTTTCATACCTGCCGCGCCACGGCTCGGGAAAACCCACGCCCTGCCCTTTAAACGGCACCGCGCAAATAAGCCGCACGTCGCTGTGATTTTCTTTAAGCAAAAGCACCGCCTCTGCCGCTAAAATATCAAACCCCATCGCCATACCGCTGTAAAAGGTTTTACAGCCTTTATTGTATAAGTCAAAAACCGCCTCAATAAGTGAATTTTCAACCTTTTCAAGACCGCCAACCCCCTTCTCAAGTGAAAAGGGAAATTTTGCCGGTCTGTAGCCTGTAAAGCAGCAGGATTTTTCAAAAAAGCTTTCTTCGCAATCGTTTAAAAAAATATTCATAATTAAACTCTCCGGGCTTGACTAAACTAATTTAATAGTTTATAATCAGCTTGTATTCAGGTGATTTTGGTTCAATAAAGGATGAAAACAATGGACTCAATTGATTTAAAGCTTATTACTCTTTTGCAAAAAAATGCGCGAACACCGCTTAAAATTTTAGCCAATCAGGTTTTTCTTTCCTCACCGGCTACAGCTGCACGCATTGAAAAGCTTGAAAAAGAAGGAATAATAGGCTCTTACTCGGCAAATGTTGACCTTAAAAAAGCCGGCTTTCCTATAATTGCCTTTATTCAGCTTGACCTTGATCCAAAGCTTAAACCTACATTTTACCCGTTTATTCAGTCACACCCGCATGTGCTTGAGTGCAACTGCATAACCGGGCGCTATTCACAGCTTATTAAGGTTGCCTTTGAAACAACCGAGGCGCTTGACGCGTTTATCGGTGAGCTTAACAGCTTCGGTCACACCGAAACGCAAATTGCCTTTTCAACCCCGCAGCCGCCGCGCGGCATTGGGCTTGAAACAATCAAACTGCAAAAAAAGCAAAATTAGCATTTTTACTGACATTGTTTTACATTGAATATTATACCAAAGCATTACCTGTTTGTCAACACTTTTAAGGAGTTTTTTTAAAATGGACAGTAATTATTTTAAATCGGTTTTACCGTTTGCGGCAAGTGCGGGGCTTAAAACCGATAATTTAAGCGGCGTTATTTACGGTAATTACCAAGGCTATAACATCACAATCACACCAATACAGGGCGGAAAAACCTTTCAGCTCAGCTTTTCGGTAAAGCGCGGTGTTGATATGCCCTCCGCTGCCGAAATGCAGCAATTAGCCCGCGCCAATAAATCACTCTTTTTTGGTGCAGCGGTTGATGGCTACAGGGTTGATTTTAATATCAAGTCCGCCGGCTTCAGTGTTGCAAACACTGTTAATAAAAAGCTTATGCCGGCTTTATCAGCAGCAGCGGCGTATTTAAGTGCCGGCGGCTGGCAAGCCTGCTGCCAGACCTGCGGAGAAACCTGCAATATCGGCAGCTATTACATATATAATTCTCCTGCCGTGCTGTGCGATGCATGCTTCAATTCATTTAAAGAGCAGCACACACTTACCCGCCGCGAGAATGAACAAAAGAGTGAAAATGTCATAGGCGGCATTGTCGGCGCGCTTTTGGGCTCGCTGCTCGGTGCGCTTGCAATAATAGTTATCAGCCGCCTCGGTTATGTTGCGGCAATTTCAGGCGTTATAATGGGCGTTTGCACGCTTAAAGGCTATGAAATGCTCGGCGGAAAGTTTTCTAAAAAAGGCGTGCTTATTTCCTGCATTATTATGTTTATAATGGTCTTTTTAAGCTACCAAATTGACTCGGCTATTTCCCTTATGTCGGTAGATGAATACAGCAATATAGGATTTTTCGGGTTATTCCGCCTTTTGAATTACGCTATGGTTACAGGCGGCATAAATTGGGGCAGTTATCTTCCAAGTCTTCTGTTGCTTTACGCATTCACGGCTCTCGGTGCTGTTCCCACCGTTTCAAACGCGCTTAAAAAGCAAAACAGTCTGGGTAAAATTTACCGAATGGATTCACCTGAAAGTGTTCAAAACGAAATATAGAAAAATACGCCCCTACAGGCTATCCTGTAAGGGCGATTTTTTATAGCTGCTGTTATTCCTTAACCTCCGGCAGACCCGCAACCGATTTTAAAATCGAAAGCAGTCCCGCAAGCAGAGAGGCGGATATAACCACCTTCCAATCAACCTGCGAAAGCATTGCCGATGTGCCTATTGTGGCAGCGGCAGTCTGCGCTACTGTCTTAACCGCGCGTATGCCGGCAGCCTTAGTCCATTTTTCAAACCTCTTATCCATAATCTCACCCCCTATACTCCCAAAATCTTTTTCCAGGTGTTTATACCCACGCAGCCGTCAACGGCAAGCCTGTTAGCCTTTTGATAATTGCGCACTGACCTGTCGGTATCCTTGCCGAACATTCCGTCAGCCTTTACGCCCACCTTGCGCTGCACTATTTTTGTAAGGCTACGGTTTGTGTATGTAAGCCTCTTTTTGCATACGGCAACTTTAGCTACGCTCTCGCACTCTGCGCCCCATACGCCGTCGGCACCGAATTTCGGGAATTTAAAGCCGTCCGCAATAGCGGCGGTCTGCCATTCCTTAACGGCGGTGTTTTTATTGCTCGGCTTAGGTGCGGGTTTCGGTTTCGGTGCGGGCTTAGGCTGCTCGGCGGTGAATATGCTGTTATACATAACGTTCTTATCCACATTGCCGCTTATGCCGTCTATGCGCCCTTTTGAGGTATGCTGCCATATATCATAGGTACGGTTGAAATTATTTACCTTGGCGCCGTATTCGGCTACCCACTTGCTGATACTGTCATACCATTTGTCGGTCATCTTCTCGTTCCAAAACGCCGAGCGACTTGAGTATATACCCATTTTATAGCCGAGGGCGTTAAGCTGCTTATTAAACTCCTGCATAATGCCGAGCATATCCGCGTTTGAAATTGTGCGCCATTCAAGACCCCTTGTATTTTCTACGTCTATGTATACGGGTGTGTTTATTTTCTTGCCGTTAAGCAGCCTTTTTATATGCGCAATTTCCTTTGCGACCTTTGCTTTATTCACGGCATATGAGAAGAAATATACCGCGAACGGTATACCCAGCCTCACGCACTCGGCATAGTTCCGCTCAAACTGCTTATCGTCCTGCGAGGGTATGTCGTCACCCAGCCCCATACGCAGTATTGCAAAATCTATTTGCGGTTTCACCCTTTCCCAGTTTATGCTGCCTTGATAATGTGATACGTCGATTCCCTTTAGCATTTTTTATATTCTCCTTTATTTTAATATTATTGTCGCCACCGCACCCAGAATTATGCCTATAATTCCTGTGGCAATACAACCGATAATCGCCCTTTTGTAATATTTCATATCCTCTGCCGGGGCGCGCTCAACATATTCAAGCCGTTTATCAATGCTGTATACCTTTTTTGCCGTGTTTTCTGTTTGTAACGCAACCTTTTCAACGGCGGCGGTCAGCCTGCGTATATCACGCACATCGTTCTTAATTTCATCTAATTGGTGAAAAATGTTGCGTTCGTTTGCTTCCAACGTACTTATACGTTCATTTATGTTTTCTTCCGTTTTAATCACCCCCTGCCTTGAAAGAAGTATAAACCAGATTAAAACCGCCATTCCCCGACATATTTTCCCGCCCATATATTTTTTATATAAAAATAAAAAAAACACTTGCAAATACCAAGTGTTTATGTTATACTAAATTTCGCAATGTTAAAAAGCAATCAGCTTTTTTATATTCGTAATATTTTTTTAAAACGTTTAGCAGCATGGAGTAGTACTCAAGTTGGTGACGAGGCGCCCCTGCTAAGGGCGTAGGTCGGCTAAACCCCGGCGCGAGAGTTCGAGTCTCTCCTACTCCGCCATAAAAAAAACCGCACAACAGTGCGGTTTTTCCTTTGTTTATGCGGGTTCAAGGCTATTTTTAACATAAGAAAATTATAAAGCGCCTATTGCAAGGTTTTTAGTCCTTGTAATAGGCGCAGTTTTCACAATCAATACATACCTTGCAGCCTCCATCAGTTAAATAAGGTCAGCCTCCCTGAGCCATGCGGTATAGCGTTCAAAATCATAGGGGGCTGCGCCGCTGATATAATGATTTTTACACTTAATTCCATTATATTCCCATTCAAGAAGATAAAAGCGGTTGCTTTCGCTGTCATACGGAATTTTACCTGATTCACAGGCGCTATTTGCCTCTATAATACACTCAGCTTCACATACAACGGAGTGTTCTCTCAAATCGGTTACTTTATACCTGATTTTCATATCCCGCAAAAACTCGTTTACCGCCGTTAAACTAAGAAAACCGTTTTCGGGTTCTCTTATCATAAGTGCAACCGGCTCCTGTGAACGTTTAATAAAGCTGTATGCGATTTTTTTATTGTAATAATAATCCACAACCGCGTCAGAAATCTGCGGCCAGCCGTCAATTAAATTCCACCAGATAAGTCCTGTTCTGCGCCATTTCTGCGACCTGAACCGTTCGATAAAAAACTTAACCGCTTCTGCCTGAGAAAGCTGGCTTGCAAGCGAAAATGTCTCAAGGTCGTCAAAATCCTTGCCGAAAAGCGTTTTAACCTGACCTGCCATCAACGCTATTCTGTAATCATAAGGACATTCACTGTCGGTTTCCATACATGCAGCATGTACTTGCCATTCATCGTTGCCCTGCCAGGGCCACAGCTTTTCGGGTGAAATAAACCTTTTCAGAGAATCAACCGACGGACACCCGTGATACCCGGTTTCACTTGCAAAATGTGCATTCGTCGATGTATAAAACTCGCCCTTATAATAGTCGCGCGGTCCCCAAAGGTGGTTCTCGGGCAGACCGTTGCGGTTATCGTTAAGCCACGCCCTTTCGCTCACATACGGCGAGCTTGGCAAATATTCTCTGTATGGGTCAAGCCTTTCAAGCACCTTGGGTATGACCTCTCTGGTAATGCGGTTTTTATTCGGGTCTCTGCTTAAACTTTTATCAAGCCAATAAGCCGCCGATTCATCACACTCATTATCCCCCGCTCATATTGCAATAGACGTATGCCCGCGCAGCTTTTTAACAATAAACTCCGTTTCCTCGCGCATTTTTTCAAGAAATTCTCTGTTTTGCGGGTATGTAGCACAGCCCATAGCAAAATCCTGCCAGACTAAAATGCCGTTTTTATCGCAAAAATCAAAGAACTCATGATCCTCGTATACATTGCCGCCCCAGCAGCGCACCGCATTGCAGTTTACATCAACCAGCATATCAAGTGCTTTTTTAAGTCTCCCACTGTCTCTTGAATGGAAAGCGTCAAGAGGAACCCAATTAGTACCCCTGACATATGCTTTTACGCCATTAACGTAAAAGCAAAATTCTCCGTTGCCGCTGTTGTCTGTCGTATCGCTTTTTATAAGCCTTACTGTACGGATACCGAAGTTAAATCCGGCTGTGTCAACAATTTCTTTTCCGTGATACAGGGTTGCCGTAATTTTATACAGATTTTGCTCACCCATATCGCGCGCCCACCACAGCAGCGGACTTTCAACCGTGAATGTAAGAGCACCATTATTGTGCCAAAGTTTATCAAAATAAACGCTGAATTTACTTTCCTTACATTCGCCCTTTATATCAAGAGAATATTCGGTTGAATAGTCACCGTCAATAACCGTACTGAAATTTCCGCAAATATATGCCTTATTATCCGAAATTTCCGCGGTTGATAAAAATATATCCTCAATATAGTCCGCTTTCTTTTCTATAAGAAAACAGCTGCGCCAGATTCCACCGGAAACAAATCTCGGCATAATATCCCAGCCGAAGGAATGTGCCGCTTTCCTTACCGACAGGGCGGCGGCGTTGTATTTTTGGTGTGTCAGAACATCCATATCAAAATTAAACCTCCGCGCCTCAATAACGGTAGGCTTAATATGCACCAGCAGCTCATTAACGCCGTTTTTTATTCCCTTTGCGGCAAATTCGTAGGCTATAAACATATTATCGGTCGAGCCGATAATACCGCCGTTCAAATAAATATCCGAAAATGTGTCTATCCCGTCAAATTTCAAGTATGCCCGTTCCGGAAAATTCCCCGTATATTCAAAATCAACCGCATACCAAAGATGACGGTTTTCAAGCCTTTGAATTTTCAGGGGATTATCGGCATAAAACGGGTCGTCAATTAGGCCCGCTTTTTGCATATCCAATTCAAAATTTCCGGGGACCGAGGCGGGAATCGGCTCAATTCCGTATTCCTTTAATGCCTTTTCATTAAAGACATTATCCGCAAAGGCTCTGCAATTTTGGTTTTCTGCAATATAAAGTCTCCAGTTTTTATTTAACACCTGTTCTGTACAGTACATTAGCACCCTACCCTTTTACGAATTGTCTGCTATTTCAAAAACCGCTCCGTCGCAGGGGTCAAGCAGCTCCGGATTTCCGCGGAATATACGCCCTATTCGCTTGCCGTTTTGCAGGTAAAGACCGGTTTTTACAGGCTCGTTTGAATAATTTATAACCGTAGCTATATTTCCGTTCTCGGTTACAGCGACCTTCGGATGAAGCTTTCTTACGGTCTTTTTTTCAAGCACCTCTTTCAGAACGCTTTCATAAAGCTTATAGGCATTTCCCTCAAATACCCTGTTGCCTCTGCACAGCATATCCTCAAGCGGGAAATTAAGATAATAAACCCTTCCCTTACCGTAACGGTTGACCGTAAAAATAGGATCACCGCAATCGTCTCTTGCAAGAACCTCGGCGGTAGTCGGACCTAATACAGTTCTGCAATACCGCTCATAACGGACGGTATCGCCGTTAAAATCAAATGTGCCGCTGCTGTAGGTGTCCTCAGAGGATATAACAGCAGAGCCGAAAACGGTTTCCCTCAGATTGAAGAAAGCATCAGCATTTGAAACATACAGAACCGCTCCGTTCTCCACCTTTTCAAGCAGCTGCTCATAGTATTTTGAATAAAGAGGACCGCTGCCGTGAACAGACGGCATAAAATACACCGCGCTGTCAGGAATATCGCAATTCGGGGCTAAAAAGTCAAGCGTTACTCCCGCCTGCTTGCCGAGTATAAAGCTCATAAACGCAGTACTCCAGCAATCCTGATCCTTTGTCAGCAAAATCAAAGCGTCCTTTTTCGGGGGTTCGATTTCAAAGTTGATTTCTTCAAGCCAGTCGCTGAATTTTTTCATCTCCTTCAAAATCGGCTTCGGCTGTCTGTTTATATTAAGCATACCGAGCTCCCGCTCAAGCATAAACCAGTTATAGGGCGGGGTGTCGAGCTCCAGCTGCTCATGAGCGCACCACCAAAGCACTCCCGCCGCGCCGTTTGCCCAGTTTGAAATAAGGTTCAGCCTCATAAAGCTGCCCGAAATTCCGTCGCTGCAAATGTTCGGTCCTAAGGTTCCCAGCTCTTCAACCAGACACGGCTTTTTACCTATCGAGGCATAAAGCATGGTTTCGCAGGTGCCGTGCATAAGTGTTCTTATAGAATCAATAGGGTCGTTCCTGCAATAAGGCACAAAATAGGCATACGGATGAGTGGTTAAAATATCGTTCCAATCCGCCTGATCCGTTATTCGCCATGCGTCCCTGTCAACACTGAGCGAGTGCATACCTGAAATGACGGGGCGGCCGGGATCGGCAGCACGGATAGCGTTTGATACGGCTGCTGTCCATACCATTGCCTCCTCCCTGCATGAAACCTCTGACATACAGTTGCACTCATTGCCTAAATTCCAGGCATAAATAGCGCTGCGGTCGGAAAAACGGCTTACCATACCCCGCACCATAAGCTGCTCGAATTTAAGCGCTGTCGGGTCGGTACACACATTTTTACCGTAGAGAGCAGCGGGAACGAAAAGCCTGCCGCTCATCCAGCCTGTAATAAGACCGACAATCAGCTTCATTCCGTGTTTTTCCGCTATACTGCAAAAGCGGCCGAAGCGCTCAAGCATTATTTCATCCAAAAACCATGGGTTTTCCGGTTCGCGGCAGCCCTCCAGCATATACTCCTTTATATAACCCTTGCCGCCGTAAACGGGAATAATCGGCTGAAAATCCCGCCAGTTAGGAAAAACGCGCAGGTATTTAATTCCGTATTTCGATAAATCGCTGAGATCGCGGTCCACCTGCTCCTCATCCCAGTTTTTCCACATCTCTGCCCCCGCATGGGACGCCCAGTAATTGCACCCCAGCATAAATTCACTCATAGCTCAATTTCCTTTCGTACCCTTAAAAAATACATTTTTACTTATAAATATCGTTTTTCTTTATAAAGTCTGTTATTTCGCCAACCTCGCAGAACGCTAAAGCAACAACCGTATCGGCGCCGCCGTAATATATTGCTATTCTGCCGGTTTCAGGGTCTGTCAGAGCAGAACACGGAAATACAACATTGGGAACGTCTCCTACGCACTCGTAAAGGGTACGCGGATTGAGCAGATAGCAGTCAGCCCTATGTTCAAAAGCCCGATGAAAAAGGTTCTGGCAGAGAAATACGGCAAGGAATATGCCGCCGACATTATGAAAAAGAGCAAAAAGGTCTATCGACAACCGTGCAGGAAATGATGCGCCGCCCGCTCTATCATATCAAGTGGTATTTTGCAAAGACCGACTTAAATACCGACAAGGGCAAGGCGGAGAACAAAAAGAGTGTCGTCAAATACGCCAAATGGTACACACCGGAAAAGGAGAAGCAATACCCTAAAGCCGTATTTTTACAATAAAACAAAGGTGATGGCTTCCAGACGGTTGCTATCACCTTTGTTTCCGTATTTTCTCGGTTTCACATAATATTATTAAAGTGCAGGTATTAAAAGCATTTTGCCCTCGGGCAGACACTCGCTTTCCAGCTCGTTTATTTTCATTATTTCGTTAACGCTGGCATTATAGTGCTTTGCAATATCCCAGACGCATTCTCCCTCACCTGTGAAATAAATTGTCATTGCGCATTTTGCGGTTTGCTGCGCGGGTGTGTTTTCGTCAATTTCAATATCCGTTATGAGTGACATTTTCCTACATTCATATATTGCGGCGTTTATTCCTATATCAATCCTCAGTTCTATATTCTGCGCGCCGGTTATGGTGTAGCCGCAGGAGAGCATTTCAATTTCCGGCTCGCTGCGCAGCGACTCCGGACTGCATTTTATGGGATATCTGTATTCAAAATCAATCGCCTTTTCGGAATATGCGCTTTTGTTATCATCGTCTCCCGTTATAAGGCACACAACTGCGGTTCCGCATATAACCATATTTCCCGGTTCAAATTTCGTACTTACCGACTGCATATCGCACCACAGGTCAAAAACCTGCGACAGCGGTTCGTCAAGATCAATATTTTTTTTACAGTGATACGTTTCCCGTACGTTATCGCATATCCTTTCAAAGCATATATTTTCCTTTTTAATGTCGGCACGGTGCTTGCGTGAGTAAGCGTCGGTAATAACCGCCAGGTCATTGCCACAATAGGCGCTGCAGGAAAGCAGCAGCTTGGCAGTCAGCGCAAAGCTCTTGGTTTCCCCTTCGGATATGCGCGGTTTTATTTCCAGAAATGCCATATCTGCGCGCGTATCGCATTCGCAGGAATCGTTTACGCCATCCATATCAACAATCTGACTGAACGGAATAACCGTTTTAACCGTCTGCGGAGCGTTTCCCTCCTCAGTGCAGTAGAGAATGCGCACCGCCATATCGCCCTTTACCACAATTTTATCGTTTATAATCTTGCTTTCCCTGATACATGGGTTAGCGTCATAACGCAGGATCCTGCAAACAGCCGGCTGCCCCTGCCCTATCGGTATATCCTCCTCTATCATGAGGTATTTTTCGGAATATCCCATAGGCACGGTTGCGGGCGCGCTTTCGCATTTCTGCTCTATTCCGCAGCCGTCCGCGTCGGACACAATATCGGTTGATTTACGCCTGAAAACCTTTACCGTAATGCCCACCGCGCCGTGAATATCTACCTTTCTGCCCGTAACTGCGCGGCAGTTTATGTATTCGCACTTAGCCTTAACCGAGAGGTTCCCGCCGTTACATTCCTCGCTCATTTCAAGATTTTTGCTGAACGGATACTGATATTCATAAGAACAAAGCTGCCCTCCGTCGTCAGAGTACAGCACGGTAATACAAACGCTGCCGTCTATCGTGATGTTTTTACCGTTTATGCTTTTAGCCGAAATTCCGGCAAAAGCCCTGCACTTGAAAATTTTTGAAATATCGGGGCAATAATCGGGCAGAGTCAGATCCACGTCTATCGGCTGCTCGGCGCTTTCGTTGAATAAGGTATCATTGTAAAAAATACTTGTTCTGATCATTTTTTCTTCCATATTTCTTTCCTCTCTCTGTGCGTTATTTAGTAAATAGTATTCGGCGCGGCGGCGAATTATTCCGCCCCGAACCCGTTTTTTCTGAAATATTTCAAAACTTTGTACTTTTTACTTGACATTTACGTTTGAAACAAATATAATAATATAGCTGTCTGTTTTTAAAATGACAGTGCTATTTATACGGAGACGTATCGAAGCGGTCATAACGGACATGACTCGAAATCACAAAATTTCGGGCGCGCCGATGACATAAATTGCATAAGGAGAGGTATCGAAGTGGTCATAACGGGGCTGACTCGAAATCAGTTTGGGAGCAATCCCACGCGGGTTCGAATCCCGCCCTCTCCGCCAGAAAAAAACCGCGTAAACACTGGGTTTACGCGGTTTTTTCATATCTACGGGCAAATGTTATCACGATTTTCTTTGATAACACGACCCTTGCCCGCCCTCCGCCGAGAAGCAAAAAAGCGTGACAAACCCCCGAATTGTTGTAAAAATGTTATCAAACTCAGTAAAGAGCCTCGTTGAGATACGGGAAAATATAACGACTTACATACGACTTCGTATGAATTAGAAATAGGAGGAATTGTCTATGACACTCAAAAAAACAACTTCCGAAACAGGTATCCATTCTCCGGTTGCAGACATACTCAATACAGTTTCAGGGGCGTATTGCTCTGAATTTTGGGACGGTGTATATGAGGTGTCCGGCACGCTGAATACTCTGCGGGAATTAAAGCACTCCTTTGAGGCGCTGTATGAAGTGCAGAAATACAAGGAGGCTTTCACCCTGCTCCTTGCGTTGCATGATTTAATCGCACTGGAGATTCCGGCGTCTGTTCTTGAAATGCAGGAGTATGAGGAAGCGATCAAAATCTTCATGGGAGAGTTCCTTGAAGATACCGCAGACCTGATGCTTGATTACGAATCGGAGGAAAACGCCATTTCCGAATGGGAGTAAAAACAAGGGGCTAAATCAAAGCCCCTCTTACATAGCCGCCCACCGTCAAAAGTGGGCGGCTATTTTCATTTTCGGAGAAAGGAGGAATCCCCATGGAGAAATGTCATGTGATCGCCGTCACGAATCAGAAGGGCGGCGTGGGCAAAACGACCACGACGGTCAATCTCGGCGTAGGGCTTGCGCGAATGGGAAAGCGTGTGCTTTTAGTGGACGCAGACCCGCAGGGCAGCCTGACCGTCAGCCTCGGCGTTAAAAACCCGGACGAGCTGCCCGTGTCGATTGCCACGGTCATGCAGAACACCGTGGACGACAAGGCAATGCCGGAGGACTACGGGATCATTCATCACAGCGAAGGCGTCGATCTGCTTCCGTCCAACATTGAGCTGTCAGCCTTTGAGGTCGGTCTGTTCAACACGATGAGCCGCGAGATGGTATTAAAGAACTGCCTGGACGCGGTAAAAAAGAACTACGATTATGTGTTGATAGACTGTATGCCGTCGCTGGGTATGATGACCATCAATTCCCTGGTCGCCGCCGACAGCGTACTCATCCCCTCGCAGCCTAACTTTCTTTCGGCAAAGGGGCTTGGACTGCTGTTGAAATCCATCGGCAAAGTGAAACGGCAAATCAACCCAAAGCTGCGCGTGGACGGCGTACTGCTCACAATGGTAGACAACCGCACCAACAACGCAAAGGCGATCATCGCCTCCCTGCGGCAGACGGGCAGCGGCGTAAAGGTGTTTGACACCGAAATCCCGTTTTCGGTACGCGCCGCCGAAGCAACGCTGGAGGGCAAGAGCATTTTCGCCCACGACAAAAGCGGCAAGGTGGCGGCGGCCTACGAGGAGTTGACGAAGGAGGTGATGATGATTGAACAAAGAGAAAACAGTCGATTTAGGTCTGAAAACAGCGTTCGATGAGCTTTTTATGAGCGACGCGGGGCGCGCAGAAAACAGGCTGCCGAAAATCTATGAAATCCCGCTTTCCGAAATTGACGATTTTCCCGACCATCCCTTTCAAGTACGGCTGGACGATGACATGGACGCGCTCGTGCAGAGCGTAAAGGAACGCGGCATCATCACGCCCGTCACGCTTCGTCAAAAGGAGGACGGACGGTATGAGATCGTGTCCGGGCATCGCCGCAAAAAGGCTTGCGAGCTTGCAGGGCTTGAAACCGTCAAATCGGAGATCAAGGAGCTGACGCGGGACGAAGCCATTATTTTAATGGTAGAATCCAATTTGCAGCGTTCCACGATTCTCCCCAGCGAAAAGGCGTTCAGCTACAAAATGCGGCTGGAAGCAATGAAAAGACAACAGGGTGAACGAACAGATTTAACTTCTGCCCCACTGGGACAGAAGTTAGACAGCAAAACTTCCCGTGAGTTGTTAGCTGAAAAATCGGCTGACAGTAATACGCAGATTCAGAGATATATCCGCCTCACAGAGCTGATTCCCGACCTGCTGAATATGGTGGACGAGGGGCGGATCGCCTTCCGCCCTGCCGTGGAGCTGTCCTATCTCACAAAGGAGCAGCAAGCCGCGCTGCTTGAAACCGTTTCCTACACGGACGCAACGCCGTCGCTGGCGCAGGCCATCAAGATGAAGGAGTTTTCCAAGAACGGCAAGATCGGCCCGGATGTTATCGAATCCATTATGAGCGAGGAAAAGCCGAATCAAAAGGAGAAGTTTACCTTTAAGGCGGAGCGCCTGCGGCAGTATATCCCGTCCAACATTCCCTATGAGAAAACCGAGGATTATGTTCTCAAAGCGCTGGAATATTATCATCGGTATCAGGAAAGGCAGAAAGAGAGAAGTCAGGAAAGATAAACGACCTAACAAGGGGCAAGTCTGCCCGTTTTCAGGGCGGTCACTTCTGTTCCCCCTCTCACACTCTCCCCCTCAAAAACCGGCTGTACCTGCTGAAAAGAAAGAATAGCCCTCATACCTTTGCGGGAAAACGCTGTGAGCTGTATAATAAGAGCGCAAACCACACATGGAGGTAATCTGTTATGAATAAAAGGGCGCTTATTCTTGTTATACTTTTTGCGGCTGTTTCTCTTTCAGCTTGTGCTAATAACCCCGCTTCCACAGCATACGGTACGGGAGCAGAAGTTGAGGCTTCGACAGCTACAACGGCGGAAAACGGGGATACAAAAGAAACGGAAGAAATGACCGGCAGTACGCCATCGGCATCTTCTTTTGAGCCGGTAACGGAAGTTCCATCCGAAAGCGCGGAAGCGGAATCGACTGCATCCCCCAATACGGCAGCGCCCGAAAGCAGCGAAAAGCCTGCAACCGAGGCTTCTAAACCAACGGAAAAGACGGAGCAGCCGCAGCAGACAGAAACGCCGGTCAGCACACCGTCCGAGCCTGCGTCAGAGCCGGAGGAGCCGCCGCAGAGTACGGAGGAGCCGTCCAAGCCAACGCCGGAGCCGGAACCGACAACGCCAGCTTTCGATGTCAGCGGGTATGTCAGCTTTGCAAAGAACTACGCTCAAAGCATCGGCTTATCCCTTGACAGCACGGCGACCGGCTGTTGGGACACGCCCATTGAGGCGCACGCAGGCTGCATCTATCTGGAGCGCGACATCCGTGACCGGCTGGACTGGTATCTTGACAGCGGATTTACCGCCATTTGGGTATGGTCGGTGGACTTGGGCGGAGGCAATCATGAAATTTTCATAGGGTACGCATAACACAGTAAAACCAAACGGCGGAAAGCGAAGGCTCACCTTAACACGGTGGGTCTTTTCTTTTTGCCCAAAATCAAAGGAGGACAATATTTTGAAAAGAGGAAAACGCATTTTGTCCCTGCTCCTGGCGCTTGTGATGAGCGTCGGGATGTTTACGGGACTGGCAACCACAGCGTTTGCCGCAACGGAGGAAATGACGCTGTATATGTACGATCTTCCTCGCGGCGGCGCAAACCGCACCGCGTGGGGACACCCCGCCCTGTCCCTTATGGGCGGCTGGAACAGCGCCGGACGGGACGGCTACTGGTCGGTGTTCTGTAAGGACAGCTATTCCGGTCAGATCGTCTACTGCATCGAGCCGGGCGTGCATTGCGCCACCGGCGACCTAAACAGCGCCTACGGCGAGAGCTTTTGGGACAGCTACCCGTCGAGCCTGAATCCGACCATTTCTCCCACCGCTATTAAGGCGTATATCGGTCGAATCATGCTGTACGGCTGGCAGGGCAACGGCGACACCGGGAGAACGGACGAAAATGAGCTTGCCGCGCAGATCGCCACGCAGTTGCTCGTATGGGAAACCGTCGTGGGCGAGCGCGACAGCCGGTTTAACCATGTGTGGGGCAGCTCGCAGGGCTACAACAATGTCATTGAGATGATCCGTGACGACCATCCGCTGCGCAGTCAGATTTTCAGCTACTACGATCAGATCGAAAGCGCGGTACAGCAGCACACCATGCTGCCCAGCTTTTTCAACCGCAGCTCCGCCGCCGCAGGCTCCTACGAGCTGAAATGGAACGGCACAAACTACTCCGTTACCCTTACCGATACCAACGGCGTGCTGGATAATTTCAAGTTCTCCAGCAATATCAGCGGTATTCAGTTCTCGGTCAGCGGCAATCAGCTTACCATCTCCTGCGATACCGCGCCCACCGGTGCTGTGTCCATTACCGCCGAAAAGACCAATGCAACGCGCAGGGGCGTTGTGGTATGGGGCGATGGCGTGACAGGCGGCGGTACGCAGGACTTCGCCACCTACGGCGCGACCGTAGACGATCCCGTGACGGGATATATGAGCCTTGAGGTCATGACCGGCAGTATGAAGCTCGTCAAAACCTCCGAGGACGGCAAGGTGGGCGATATCAGCTTCACGATTTCCGGCGAGGGCGTCAACACCACAAGAACGACCGACGCAAACGGCGTGATCGAGATTTCCGACTTAAACCCCGGCGTCTACACCGTTACCGAGCAGGCCATCGACAAATACGAGCCGCAGGAAACCCGCCGCGTTACCATCGTCAGCGGGCAGACTGCCACCGTAAACTTCAACAACACCCTTAAACGCGGCGACCTTGCCGTTACCAAAACCAGCGAGGATGGGCTGAACGAGGGCGTGACCTTCCACCTCTACGGCATTTCTCTTTCAGGGCTTGCGGTCGATGAATACGCTGTTACCGACAGTTCGGGTAAGGCGTATTTCAGCGATGTCCTCATCGGCACGGGCTATACGCTTGAAGAAGTTGATACCGCCATCCGCTATGTAGTGCCGGACAAGCAGACGGCGGCGGTGGAATGGAACACCGTGACGGATAAGAGCTTTACGAACATCCTCAAAAAGTTCAATGTCACGCTTACCAAATCCGACAGCGAAACCGGCTTGCCGCAGGGCGACGCCACGCTTGCAGGCGCGACCTACGGGCTGTATAAGGGCGACACTCTTATCGACAGCTATACCACGGACGCAAACGGCCAGTTTACCACCGGCTATTATGTCTGCGATTCGGACTGGAGTATCCGCGAAATCAACCCCTCCGAGGGCTATCTGCTGGACGGCACAAGCTACCATGTGGGCGCGGAGCCGGAGCTTTATACCATCGAGCTGAACAGCACCGCCGTGGATGCGACAGAGATTATCGTTAAGGGCAATATTGCGCTCATCAAGCACACGGACGATGGTAGCACACAGATAGAAACGCCCGAATACGGCGCAGAGTTTGCGGTCTATCTCAAATCCGCAGGCAGCTATGAAGCCGCAAAAGAAACCGAGCGCGACTATCTCATCTGTGACGAGAACGGCTTTGCCCAGACCAAGGATATGCCCTACGGCATATACACCGTCCGTCAGATAAAAGGCTGGGACGGTCGTGAACTGATGCCGGACTTTGATGTGTATATCTCGCAGAACGGCGCGACCTACCGTTATCTCATCAACAACGCCAACTTCGAGAGCTATATCAAGGTCATCAAGACCGACGCGGAAACGGGCAAGGTCATTCCTTATGCGGGTGCAGCTTTTGAAATCTACAACCCGGACGGCAGTAAGGCGGAAATGACCTACACCTACCCGACGCCCACCACCATTGATGTATTTTACACCAATGCGGAGGGCTATCTCGTGACGCCCGAAAAACTGCCCTACGGCAAGGGCTATTCGCTGGTCGAGATCGGCGCGCCCTATGGCTATGTGCTGAACGGCGAGCCGGTGTATTTTGATGTGACGGAGGACAATTCCAGCGAGGAAAGCGCCGTTACCGTTGTTGTAGTCGAGCGTCCGAACATGGCGCAGAAGGGCGTTATCAATATCACGAAAACCGGCGAGGTGTTCTCCACCGTTGCCGAAAGCAGCGGCGTGTATCAGCCTGTGTACGAAGTCAAAGGGCTTGCAGGCGCGGTGTACGAAGTAACTGCTGCGGAGGACATCATCACGCCGGACGGCACGCTGCGTTATGCCAAGGGCGAGGTCGTAGACACCGTTACCACCGACGCAGACGGCGTTGCCACCACAAAGGAACTCTATCTCGGCAAATACGAAATCCGCGAGATCACCGCGCCCTACGGAATGGTCGTAAACGGAGAAGTCCACACCGCCGAGCTGACCTATGCGGGGCAGGAAGTGAGCATTACCGAAACGGCAGCGAGCTTCTATAACGAGCGCCAGAAGGTCAAGGTGGAGATATCCAAAACGCTTGAAACCGACGAGCTGTTCGGCATCGGCGCAAACGGCGAGATCACCGCCGTGTCCTTCGGGCTTTATGCCGCCGATGACATTGCCGCCGCAGACGGCACGGTGATTCCGGCTGACGGACTGCTGGAGATCGCAGGCTGCGATGAAAACGGCAGGGCGAGCTTTGTAACGGATATTCCCGTAGGCGCAAAGCTGTATGTCAAGGAAATCGCCGCCGACAGCCACTATCTCATCTCTGATGCGAAGTATGCCGTTGCATTTGACTATGCCGGACAGGACACGGCGCTGGTGGAGATCAAGGTCAATGACGGCGAGGTCATCGAGAACGAGCTGATTCGCGGTGAGATCCACGGGCTGAAAAAGGACGAGGACGGCAAGGCGCTGGGTGGCGCGGTCATCGGTCTGTTTAAGAGCGATGAAACCGAGTTTACCGCCGGAACTGCTCTTTTGACCGCCATCTCTGCGGAGGACGGCGGTTTTTCCTTTGCGGATATTCCCCACGGCAGCTATATCGTCCGTGAAATCGAAGCGCCGACAGGCTTTGTTCTCTCCGACACCTCTTTCTCCGCTGTGGTCGATAAGGACGGTGCGGTGATTGAGGTGGAAATCGAAAACACCCGTATTCGCGGCAATGTGCAGCTCACAAAGGTAGATAAAGACTACCCCGACAACCACCTGTCCGGCGCTGTGTTTGAGGTTTATGCGGATAGCAACGGCGACAAGGTGTTTGACGCAGCCGATGAGCTGCTCGGCACAATGATCGAGCTTGCCGGAGGCGTGTACGAGATGGCAGACCTCCTCTATGGCGGCTATTTTGTCAAGGAAAAGACCGCGCCGGAGGGCTTCCTTCTTGATGAAAACGCCTACTATTTCGCCATCACCGAAAACGGCGCGACCGTTACGGTTGAAAATGAAGCCGGAAAGGGCTTTGTCAACGACGCGCAGCGAGGCAGCATCCGCATCGAAAAGACCTCTGAGGATAAGGTCGTGGAAGGCTTCACCTTCAAGGTCACGGGCGTGAGCGCCACGGGCGTGAGCGCCACGGGCGAGCAGTTCTCCAAAGAGTATGTGACCGATGAAAACGGCGAGATTCGCATTGAAGGCTTGCGCGTCGGAGAGTATGTGATTTCCGAGGTATTAGGCGAGGCAAACGCAAGGTATGTTCTGCCCGATGACATCACGCTCACGGTGTTTGCAGACAAAACCACCGTTGCCAAGTTCTACAACAAGCTGAAGCCCGTTACGCCGGACATTCCCAAGACCGGAGACAGCACGAACATCGGACTGTGGGCGGCGCTCTGCGCGGTATCTCTTGCCGGTATCGGAGCCACAGCCTTCTTTGGCTTCCGCAAGAAAAAGAAAACTGAAGAAAGCGAGGATTAAGCATGGACGCAAAAACCATGATCGGGATCGGGCTTGTTCTGTTCATTGTAGCAGGGCTGGTATTCCTGTATATCCGTAACAGACGCAAGAAGTGAGTTTCAAGGGGCGGCTCGAAAGCCGCCCTTTACTTATTGAAACGAAGGGAGGAAAGAAAGTGAATGAGGATAAACGCATGGCCGGCGACTATGAGATCATCCACGCCATTAAAATTGGCGACCGCGAGATCGTGATAGGCGAAAACCAAGCCGATGAAAACGGACAAAAATATATGACCGCCATCGGGGAATGGAACGACCTGTTTGAACGGTACGGCGATGTGCTGGTCAGCGACGATTACCCGGAAATCGTCAAATATTTCGGGGAGCGTGTGGCGGCGCAGGCGGAGAAAACACGCGAAGAGCTGTTCGCGCCGAGCTTTCAGGGCATTGACAATGCGCCGATCACCGCCGATGGCTGCACGCCCATCACGCACGGCGATGATCTGAACGGAAAAATCGTCGTCATCAAGCCGGAAATCCTGCGCCGGGAATACCGTGCGGCAACGCGGCAGCTAAAGATCTGTCTGGGCGGCTTCGGCGCAAGCCCGGACAGCCGCGGCTCTGCGGTTTTCTGCAAGGATTTATACAGCGGCAAGGAGGCGCGGTTTGAGCGCCGGGACATTTTAGGCATTATGGAGCCGGACAAGCTGCCTGCATGGGCGCAGCACGGGCTTACAGCCATTCAGCAGGAGCGAAGTAAAAAAGAAAGCAGCAAGGAGGCGCGATAATATGGAACCACGCACAAACGCCGATTATCTCATTACAGATTCCATTCATATCGGCAAGACGGAGTTTGTAATCGGAGAAAACCAAACCCGCTTCGGCACGATGTATGTCACATGGGAGTGCAAGAACGGCGACAACTACTTTTGGGGTCATTATATGGACAGCCGCGGGGCGGCGGAGAAAGACCTTTTGGAGCGTGCCGGACAGGAGCTTGAAATACAGCAGCAGCGCATGGATAAGCAGCCGAAGGGAAAGGAGCGTGAACGATAATGATGACAGAACCGGGATATTCCCCATGGGGAGAAATCCAACATTGCGATATGCTTACCCCCGGCATTTACTCGGTCAGCACAGCCAGCCACGGCGGATTATGGCGCGAATGGATACGGCGAAAAAAGTGTTTTCCAAAGCTGCTCTTGACTGCGCCTTCTTTGAGTGCGGCTGGTATTGCTTTGAGGAGGACTGCGCCGCTGCCGTGGCGCTGCGTGAGCTGATGGATAAGCGGCTTTTTACCGCGCCGGTCAATGAGTATTACGCGCCGGGCGAATATGAAAAGCTGATCGACGGCAGCGTACAGCGGTACTATCCGCAATACTGGGAGGCGCGCAAGCAGACGCTTGAACAGAACAAAGGACAAGACACACCACCCGCTAAAAAAGAAAAGGAGCGTGAGAGATAATGAATGATACGACCCTGTATATTCGCCCTGTTACACTGCCGGAGCAAAACTACACCTATTCCCAAAGTCAGCAAATTTCCATGCAGACCGGCTTCATCGGATATTTGAGAGCCGATATGGATTCAAACGGCGAGGGCTTTTTCTCCACATGGAACGATTTTCGCAAAGACCTCAAGACGCAGGCGTTCAAGGATGAATTTGACGAGGTTATCAACGGGTTTCGGGACGAAGGTTATTTCCTGCATAACCGCGCGGCGCTTTCCAAATACTGCAATTCTCATCCCGAAGCCTCTTTTGGAAAAGACAGCTTGGGGAATGAGCGTGAATACGGAGTTCGCGTCGATACCGACCAATACGCCTATCTGATGCGGCTGAACCCGCACAAGGGCGAGTACAATCTGTACTGCTATTGCTATGTCCGTGAATGGCTGGACAGGCACTTGAAGCAGGCGGAGCGCGGTATTCGGTTTATCACGCCGCATTATGAAGAGAAATTCCGCATCCCTGACGGCGATAAAATTCGCATCACATCTTCGTGGGGCGAAAAGAACGATCGCACCTGCCGGTATATCGACGAGTATCATCTGGAGGTGGGAAATAACCCCTACCACATCTGTGAGCTGGCCGAGCTGATGGAGCGAAACGGCGCGACGATCACACCGCTGCGCTCCTCTCTGCCGGAAAGCTGTCATTCCGTTCTGCCGTCAAGCGGAGAGCTGATCGCTATCCGGCGCGGAGAAAAGGGCTATTTTCCCAGCGAGTTTTCGAGCGCGGATGAAGCCGAAAACCGCATTTTTGCAGATGACCGCAACACGAAAAACGGAGTCAGCAAGGCGCAGGAGGCGGCTATGCTGGCAGGCTCTATGTTCGGCTGGGACGCGCCTGCCGCCGACCCGAAGAATTACGATGAAAACGGTACGCCCATCCAAATGAAGCAGAAAGACAGAGGTGACGCACGATGAAATATATGGTTTCTATGGAGGAGATCAATTTTGGCGGCGTTGTTGTTGAGGCAAGCAGCGCGGAAGAAGCAAGAGAAAAGGCAGAACAAGAATATGAAAACGGAAATGTGTTCTGGAAAAACACAGGCATGGAAATCACCTCAGTACAGCGTGAGAAAGATCGAGGTGACGCACGATGAGCGATAACAGGCATCTCATCTGGAGCAACTATGACTTGGATTACGAGGACTGGAAGGACGAGCTTGAAGCCGAATACCCGGAGAAAACCGAGTATGAGCGCATGGAGCTGATGTATGAAATCAACGGCGACTATCTGAACGATGAACGGTGCAGCTTGGACATTCAGCTTTCGCAACCTATTTTAGTGATTGCCGACTTGGGGCGCTGGAACGGGCGCTTTTCCGGGTATAAGGAGATCAAAAGCGGCAATATCCGCGACTGTCTGTATTCCGACACAGATTATTCCACCTGGTATGTGGATAAAAACGGGGATATGCGCTGCGACGCCATCCACCACGACGGTACGAATCACTACCTCTACCGCACCTACAAGGACGGCGCGACCGAGGAGCAGATCGACCGGCTGAAAGAAAAAATCTATGACGGCATTGTGACCCGCGCCGACATTACCCGCGTGACCAAACGCTTGGGCGATGAGATCGGCAGGGTCTACGGGTGGGACTTCCCCATACGGCAGCCACAGAGAGAGGAAGCGAGGTAAAGGATATGGGTGGAATAGACGCAACAAAGGAAACCTTTGAATCGGTCACGGTACTGGACAAGCCAATGCTTTTTACCTGCGCCCGCATAGACCGGGATACCGTTCCCAAGGGAATGTATTTGTACGAGGTGCGCCATGACGATGACCAGCGGGGCGATCCCGTCCAAATCGGTAAATGGATCATGGTCAATCACTGGGGCACGCTTCTTTCCAATAGACCGATTCGTTTGGAGAAAAGCCCCGCCATCAACAACGCCTATCGGGATATTGACCCGGAAAAGGACTGGAATTACGAGGGTGTAAGCTGCACGCTGAAGGAGTATATGAAGAAACACCCGCCCGTGAAAGAACACGCAAGATAAGGAGGGACGCCGTGTCTGAATTGAATATGGAAACTGCGCTGTGCAGGTATCTTCGCACCCACCACACAGGCAGACAGAACGCGGCTTCAAGCAAAACGCTTGAGGCCGTTTTTCATGTAAAGGGTGCGGAAATCCGCAAAACGGTCAACGCCCTGCGCTGCGGCGGCTTTCCTGTTTGCAGCGACACGGCGGGATACTATTACGCCGCGACTCAGGCGGAGGTCAACACGACCGTCGCACAGCTCAACAGCCGGATAACCAAGATTTCCAATGCGAAAAACGGACTGCTGGCGTCGATGGAGCTGTTCTCACCCGGCGTTTGTATGGATATATGCGTCAACATTTCCTTGAAGGGAGGTCATGCGAGTGGCAAGTAAGTATCAGATCATTGTCGGCATGGCGGAGCATACCGCCCGCGACATTACGCAAAATCCAGATAACTGGATGAGCTTTCTCACGACCGCCGCCAGCAATTACAAGTACAAATTCAAAGACCAAATACTGATCCACGCGCAAAAGCCGAACGCCACCGCCTGCGCGGAGATTGAAACCTGGAACCGTCTGGGGCGCTGGGTCAACAAAGGGACAAAGGGCATCGCGTTACTCTCGGATAAGGATATACCGTACAGGCTGCGCCATGTGTTCGATGTATCCGACACCAATACCCGCGTCGGCGCGCATATCTCTCTTTGGCAGATGCGCGGGCAGTATACGGAGGCCGTTACCGAAGCGCTGGAAAACAGCTTTGGCGCTGTCGAGAGCAAGGGCGGGCTTGCTTCCACCCTGCTTGAAACGGCAAAGAACGCGGTCGAGGATAACTTTTCGGATTATCTGTCCGACCTGCGTTCTGTCAAAGGCGACAGCTTTCTGGAGGAACTGGACGAGCTGAACACAGAGGTATGGTTTAAGACGGCGCTTACGAACAGCGTCGCCTTTATACTGCTGACCCGCTGCGGAATGGACGCGCGCGAGTATTTTGACCGCGAGGATTTTGTTCGCGTCTTTGATTTCAGCACCCCGCAGACCGTCGCCATTCTCGGCGGCGCGGCAAGCGATATATCCGAAATGGTACTGCGCGAGATCGGGGCGACGGTCAAAAATCTGCAAATGGAGGAAAGAAAGCAAAATCGCACATTTGCGGATAACCGGACTTCCGGCTACAATGATAGCGGAAACAAAACTACCGAAAGGAGTCAAGAATATGGAACTGACCTATACAATGCAGGGCGACTACCTTCTGCCCGACCTGACCGTGCCGGAGAGTCCGACGCTGGGGAAATATGGAATGCTGCGGCGCAGCTACCTGAAAGACCACAGGGACGGGATTTACACGGGGATGCTGCTGACGAACAAGCTGAACGCGCATCTGACGGAGATCGACCGGCAGGCAACGGAGATGATGGAACGCCTGACCGCGCAGATGGCAAAGGCGCATGGCGTGACGGAGAGTCTGAAAGCATCGGATCAGATGAAATGGGTGCAGATGATGAACAACATCAGGAGCGCAGCGGAGGAGATCGTCCTGACGGAGCTAATTTACAGCTAAGCGGTCACGACTTTAATCGCAGCTCAGGAATAGCCTATTACCACGAAAACGATGAAAAGAACGAGCTGCTGCGTACCTGCAACGCTTTGAAAAATCACAGACAGGAAATCACCGCGTTTTTTGCCTCACATGAGGACAGAAAGGAACGCGGTGATTTTATTCGGTCTTTTTTCAACAACACCTTCACGGAGATCATTCTGAAAAACGGACAGCGCGCAGGATACAGAGCCTATCAGGATGTTTTGCATCTTTGGCGCGGTAAGTATTTGAGCCGCGAAAAGGAGGTCTATCTTTACTGGCCCAGTGTTGCCGATACTGTAAACGGCATGATGCTTTTAGACCGCTGGCTTGATCCAAGTGAAAAAATGCTGCCTACGCAGGCGGAGCAAATGTCGCTCATTGAGGAATCGGAAGCGCAAAAGGCTTCCGCTTTTTCTTTGCCGCAGGAGGCCATAGACTATGTGCTGTGCGGCGGCAGCGGCGTGTCGCAGGGTAAAATGCGAATTTTCGAGCAGTTTTCCCTTAAAAAAAGTACCGATGAAAATGCAAACTTTCTGAAAAACGAGTACGGCACAGGAGGACGCTCTGACGCCATACCGGGCAGCGGTCTATGGGAAGGCCATGACAGCAAGGGCATCACCATCAGGCAGGGCTTTCAAGGCGACCCTAATTACGGCGTTGTCCTGCTGAAATGGCCTGCCGTTGCAAAGCGCATTTCCGAGCTTATCGCTGCCAATCGCTACTTGAACAAGGCGGAGCAGGCGCAGTACCCCGCCTATCTTGCGGAAAGAGCCGCCCGTGCCGAGCGCGGAAAGGTAAGCGAGGAGTTTCGTTCCCTTATCCGCGACTACAACGACTTTCAGACGCAGCTCGGCAACACCGACGCCTGTTTGAATCAATATGTGCTGCTCGACTGCGCAAGTCAATTCGCCATCGGCAGCAAAACCACATGGACGCTATCTGACGGCAACTATATCCTGCCCCTTATGCGCGAAGCCCTGACCGGCATTATCTCCAACCATACCCACCACCAGGAGCGCGCCGAGACGCTGCTTGCACAGCTTGCCACGGAAATTGCTTTGCCGTTGGAGCCGACCTATGACGAGCTGAATCCGCCGCCGGAGCCGGAAAAGAAATATCGCCTTTCTCTTGGCGATACCGTCTATCTCGGAACGGCAGAGTATGAAATCCTCTCTTTTGACGGGGATACCGTCCTGCTGTTCGACCCGGCTTTCCCCATTATCAACAAGGAACTACCCCGCGCGGAGTTCGACGAGAGGCTAAAGGAAAACCCGTTGAACGACCATCTGTTGGTTGAGGTTTTGCCCGCTGAAGAAAGAACGGAAAATCCGAACACCACCCCGATAGGCGATGACGATTACTATTTCAACCGTCCCGACAGGCAGATGTTTGAAGCCGTCTATTATAACCCGGACGCCAATGCCGGAGGTCAGTTTGTCGTTATGCAGCTTCCCTATGAGCTGATACAGGAGGCAAGGGACAAAAGCGGAACGGTTGAGGGGTTTTTTGAATTTCTGGACGCAGCCGCCTACACGGAGCTGATCGACCTCGGCACACCGGAGTATGACGAGTTTCTGGATGAGTACGCCGACCCGCACCCCGACAGGATAGGCAGAACCGATGAAACCATGCAGACGCTCATATCCGAAGCGGAAAGCGATCTGCAAGAACGCAACGCTCCCGAAAAAACGCCGTGGCAAGAGTATTCCGAAATCAAGGAACGCTACTCGGACGCCATTGTACTGTATCAGGTGGGCGATTTCTTTGAGGTTATGGGCGATGACGCAGAGCCGGTGGCAAAGGCGTTGGAGCTTACGCTTACCAGCCGCGCCGTAAGCGCCGATGAGCGTATTCCAATGTGCGGCGTTCCCGGTAATCGTCTTTCCACCTATGCGGATATGCTCAATGACCGAGGCTTTGATGTTGTGATTGCCGAGCAAAGCGGAAACGAGCGACGCACCGAGCTGCTGCTTTCACAGCACAAGGACGCGCCGGTTGAATCCGTCCCGGTCGGGCGCATTGAATACCTCGGCTCAGACGGCAGGGTTAGTGATGTCATGGAGTATATCGACGAAGCAGAGTTTATCCGCGACATCATGGAGGAAAATCACTATGGTACTCCCATGAGCATCAAGGTGTACCGCCATGAGGACGGCAGCACGATCGCGCCGGACTTTGCGGAACGACTTGACCCGCCGCCGCAGGGCTTTGAAATCATTGACGCGCCTGTACCGGAGCAGATACCCTCTGCAATCGACGAGCCTGAACAGGCAACCCCGGATGAACGCTTCCATGTTGTCGAACTGGACAGAGGCGCGCGAATCGCTTATGGGATTTGGGATGACCTGCAAGACGGCTACTATGTGGACGAGGATGGCGTCGGCGAAGAATTTAGCAGCGAATGGCAGGCGGCAGGCTATCTTGCGGAGCTGAACAAACAGTTTGCCGACAAGAAAGCCAAAAAGGATGCAGCGCCGGTTGAGCAGGAAGCCGCCGCATTAGAGCCGCCGAAGCCGCAGCGCAAACCGCGCGCGCAGAGCTTTGTCCTCCACCCGGAGATACCGCAGGCGCAGCGCCATAATTTCCGCATTGCCGACGATGCGCTCGGCGTTGGAACGCCGGGCGAGCGTTTTCGGAACAATATCGCCGCCATCCGGCTGCTTAAACAGCTCGAAGAAGAAAACCGCTTTGCGACACCGGCTGAACAGGAAATCCTCTCCCGCTATGTGGGCTGGGGCGGCCTTGCCGACTGCTTCGATGAAAAGCACAGCGGATACGGCGAGCTGAAAGCCCTGCTGTCCGAGGACGAATACGCCTCCGCGCGGGAATCCACCCTGACCGCGTTCTATACCCCGCCTATAGAAGTTCCAGAAGTCTACTTCCTATTGAGCATCATATACAACGAGTGTCTGCATCTAGATTCTCAATGCAAAAAGCTTAAACCGATTGCTTGCAAATTGAAGAATAAAGTAATTCAAAACATGATATCAGAGATATAATTTGTTATTCAACTGCAAGGGAATAAGCAATTATTCAAAATTGGTTTATTACAAGGAAGCAGTAACAAATACAATACAAACAAAAAATGAGAGTAGCTTTGGAGATGTGCTGTCTCTTTTGTAATTTAAGAAGCTTTTATTTATTTCTAAGTGAGAATTTTGTAGGCACAGGAACACTCTTCCTGTGCCTACTTGCTTAAAAATCTATTACTTCCTGATTTACTATCTCTCTCACTTGAGAACTAATATTGTTCATCCTCCGCACCCAAGCCATTTGGTCGGTGGCTTTGAGTTGTTCCGTGACACCTTCCTTTTCGGCGTATTCTTTTACCAGCCGAGAAAAAAGCTCCTGTGCCTGTTCTTCGGTATTGGCGAGGTGGGAATGGAGCTTGCCGGAAGTGAGCAAATTGTAGTACAGCACATTATGATGATGTTTCAAATATCGTTTGTGCCTTAATGCCCACACGCCGATATTACCCGTTTCTTTTTCCGCTGGTAAAGCTAGGTTCGGCAGTAGATAATCGCCTTGTTGCGTGTATGTACCGCCGAGTTGTTCAAATAATGTGTCAGTCATAGTAAAAACCTCCTTTGCGCTTATATTGTACAAAGGAGGCGAATAAAAGTCGAATGTGCGATTTATGAATTTGTAAATCCGCTATTGCCAAAAATTACAGCGAATATTTCAAAACTTGAGCCACTTTTTACAGCGAACATAGCGAATATTCAGTGAAAATTCAGCGAATATTCACTCTTATGTTTTCGATTCTCGTATCACTTGCCAACGAGGGAATTCTCGAAGCACACGGATATGCCAATCGGATTTGCGGGTGATAGTGCGAAAATATTTCGAACAATTGCCTACATGACGATAATTAAAGCCTGCTTTTTAACCGTTCTATTTGCTTGCTGAAAAACTTTACGTAGGTGTCAAATTGGGAGTTCCCGATAATAGATATGAGATTCAAAGCCTTTTTAGTTTCTGCTATAGCCTTATCGATCTTTCCGTTTTCTTCGTAATATTCAGCTAACTTCCACATCATTTGAAGCAAGTTTTCAAAAGAAATCCATTTTTGCTTTTCAGCAGCTTCAAACTTAGCTTTTCCCGACAAAAGATAAGCCTTCTCTGTCAGTTTAGTAAAGTATATTTCAGGGATTTGCTCAATAGCAGCTTCAGCACTCTCTAAATCCCCTTTTGCTTTATAAGCATAAGCGAGAAATCGGAGCGCATCATATTTCACGTCGTTCTGATTGGTTTTTTCAATCAGTTTGCTGGCAATTGCAATTGTTTCATCCGGCTTTACTGAATAATCTAATACATATAGCAGATTGTTTAATAAAATGTCATTTTCGGGATATTTCTTTAAGCCCTCCTCGAGGATTCGCCTACTCTCAGCAGGATTGCTCTCTCTGTATTGATATGCTTTTTCAGTTATGATCCTAACTGCATGTTCAATTTTCTTTAGGCTGAAATCGAATAATTCATCCATAGACACACCAAAATAACTTGCCAGTACAGGAACAAGAGTGATATCAGGAAGAGCAATATTATTTTCCCATTTGCTAACAGCCTGAAAAGAAATTCCTATACTCTCCGCCAACTGTTCTTGTGTTATGCCTCGTTGTTTGCGTAGTTCTCTGATTTTATTTCCGATATTCATATTTACCTCCTAAATCTAGTAAAGTGCACTTGCTTTTGAGCTCAAATAGAGTATACCATATGACTTTTTTGCTGACAATAACTTGGAAAACGATGTTTTTCAACCAAGAGTTGAAAATTGATGTATTGCATTTATCTCTATTACACCTCAAGCATGCCACATTATCGGCAAAAATCAATCATTTGAAATCTGCTTTACTTATATTTTTGCCGATAACGGCAGTTTTAATTCCGACCCGGCATTTGCCTACACAACTTTTGGTGCGGTTCGGCATAACCGGTGCTTTTCACGCACTGCCAAAAGCGTGATTTTGGGGCGAAAAATCGCTCGGTTCTATCAATAATTCTAATAGGCTTTTCCGAAAATCCGTTAGAACTCGGCGAAATCGGAGGAGACTTTCGGACTCGGATTTTTACTGCGTTTTCGATGCGAACGGGTGCGAAAAGCCTTGAAAACACGGCGTTTTCGGGGTTCTCGCATCTGCCGTTAAGCAAATCTACTGTACACACAGCGCAACAATACAGAACGGTTTGTATGGTCGGTAACATAAATAGCCTGAAACGGTAGGAATAAAAAATAGGGCTGCCGCTTGTGATTTTCTCACTTGCGGCAGCCCCTTGTTTTATTTAGCGAGCGCTTTTTTCAGGCTGATAAGGTCTATTATGTCGATCTCGTTGTCATTGTTCATATCGGCTGCGAGTGTTTGCAGCTCGCCAAACGAATTTACGCCCAGCATATTTTTTCTTAAAACGGTGAGGTCTTCCGCACCGAGTTCTCCGCTCATTGAAACATTGCCCGCAATATATTTTCCGTAGGTATATGTTTCCGATTCAAAGAATTTTGTGTTGAAATAGGGAATATCGCCTACCGTAACCACCGAACGCACGGTGTGACTGCCGACTGTGCTGTTATCAAGCGTAATGTTAGCTCCCGTTTCGTTTTCTATAAGTGCGCCGTCAACATACCATTGATATTTAACGGCGTCGGTTCCGCTATAATTTGCCGCTGCGCTTACCGTAAACGCAGCGTTTTCGCTGTTTGATGAAATGCGTGTGCCGGCGGTGGTGTAATTGCAGTCGGCGGTAATTTCTTCGGGCATACGGAAAGAAAGGTCTCTGATATTTACATCATAAAAATCATTTCCATTCCAAGCATCCCAAAGGGAAATATCTAATTCAACACCCCTGATGTAAAGCTTTTTGCCGCTGCTTGCAAATTTTAAGAGATCTGTGTTTCCGATTAAATCAAAATATCCCTCTCCGGCTCCGCCTCCGGGAATCGTGCCGACCTTAACGGTTTCTGTTCCGCTCCAGTTTATACTGTCATTGCTGTTAAAGGGCATAATTTTCAAATAAACTCCGACCGGATTTTGCATATACGGGGTTGCGTAATGCATACGGGTGAAGGTGTTAAGGTCAATAAGCTTAGTGGAATACTGGTTATTTAAACGACCCATCGTGCTGCCGTTCCATTTGAGCTTCAACTGTAAAAAGCCGCCCGGGTTATGAAAAACCTCAAATCTGCCGGAATGGGGGCCATTGTCCCAGTTATACCAATTGCTGTCGGCAACAGGGTCAAGCCAGTAGCGGTCGTTTTTATTTGTTTCTTTTTTTGAAGTGAAACGGAAATTTGTAAACGAAAGCGATTCATTTTTGCCGAATTTATTCGTTGTAAATATAACGCCGTATAAATGCAGCTTTTTATCCGCTCCCGCCGCTTTCATAATGTCATAGTTCTGAGTAAGGTCAACGCTTACAGTTTGCTTTCCCGCCTGAATTAAGGCAACCTCGATGTTTTTTTTGTTTGTTGTTTTCATCACGGCAGCAAAGTTTAATATACGCGCTTTCACCTACCATATCGGTAACAAAATTAAGATACGGATTTACCGATAGGTCCAAGTCATAAGTTGTTCCCCAGCTTTGAGCAATGCCAAAATCACTTACGTTATGGTGTTGTGTGTATGTCCATACTCCACCTGATAATATACAGAGGGGAAAAGAATGTATCGGATGCTATAAACTATTTGAATGTCGAGGAATATCTAAAATCCCTTTCAAATCAATCGTAATAAACGGAGGATAAAATGGGCAGAAGTTATTCGCATTTGAGCCGGGAACAGCGGCAGGTCATTGCAGATTCCCTTGCAATAGGCAAGTCGGCGAAAGACATTGCTGTCACTCTCAGCCTTCACATTTCAACTGTTTATCGAGAAATAGAAAGAGGAAAGAACCCTGATACGAATAAATACGAACCGGAGTTCTCGGAAAACAAATACCAAAGCAATCTTGCCGATAAAGGCAAATCTCCTCGTTTGGAAGAAAACAAAGAAATGGCTTCGGTCATTTCCGAGCATATTCTTTTATATTTTTGGTTTCTCCACACAAGACAGGGGACGGTTAGAAACCACTGAAAAAGGGGCGATTTCAACAATCTGCCGGGAAGAAAACAGTCACAACCTGACTAATCGGTAAAACAGTCAAATTTGACACCACACGAATATACTTTGCGGTTTACCACACTAAACTATAACGGGCAATGCAATATTATATAATAGTTTATTCATTGCTGCCAGGGGAATGCTCAAACTTCCATACAACGTTAGAATGAACGCTTATATATTTACGGTAGGCGGCGGGGGAGCGGTTGTAGATGGATTTAAACTGTTTTGAAAAATTACAAATATCGTTGTAGCCCGAAAGCGTCGAAATTTGACTTATTGTTAAATCGGTTGTGGAAAGCAAATGCGCCGCGTAAAATACGCGGTATTGTTTTATGTACTGCTGCGGGGACATACTTGAGTACTTTTTGAAATCGCGGAAAAGCTGAGAAGTGCTGATATTGAAATAATCCGCCATTTTAACAATTGATATGTCCGACTGTAAATTATCCTTAATATAGGTTATCATATGCTCAAAAGAAGCATTTTTTTCGTGGTCAAGCTTAAAATCGGGATTGATAAGCGAAAAGAAACGGTATAAATACGAAATCACCGAAAAATCGTTGCCGTCTGCGGAATATATCGGCAGCAATTCATCCATCATAGCCGAAACATTTTCTTCAAGCGAAAAACTGAATATCGGGAATCGGGCGCTTAAATTGCGGAAAGAAAGAGCGGAAACCGAGTCAGTGCCGTCAAAGCCGAGCCAGCTATGGACAAGCGACAACAGCGACCCGACCGAGCGTATACTCATTCAATACAACACCTCGTTTGCCTATCCTTTGTCGGCAATATCGGCGCATATTTCACCCTCGCCCAATCACTCCAACGGCAGATGCACCCCGCTTAATACCCGCGCGGTGGTCGCCATGACGGGCGCGTTCGGCTATGAGCTGGACGTCGGAGCGCTGAGCGATGAAGAAAAGCAGGAGATTGCGCGTCAAACAGAATTTTACAAGGCGCATTATGAGCTGTTTTCAAAGGGCGAGTATTTCAGATTGACAGACCCATATAAAGGTAATATCGCCGCGTGGAGCTATGTATCCGAGGATAAAAAACAGGCGTTTACGGGGATTATGCGTAAATTCGCCCATAATAATTCCATTCCGTTTATTGTCCGTATGCAGGGACTTTGCGAGGAGGGCTTTTACCGCGTTCTTGTTAACGGTGAAGAATACGGAAAGCCGCTTTCGGGCAGTGCGCTTATGTACGCGGGACTGCGTTTTCCGTATAAAAAATGCGATTACGAGGCATTCTCAGTTGAGCTTTATATGATAGAAACGTGAGGAACTGTATCGGACGAAATATCGTTCAGAAACCGACTTTCGTAAATCCGTCGATGAGTACATAATTTTCTACAACACTAAATGTCCGCACAGAAAACTCCAATACAAGACTCCGAAACAGAAGGAAGAAGAATATGCCTTAAAATCAGCGGATTAAAAGGATAAGTGCGGATAGACTGATGGGTTCATAAATGCTGACTTTGGATATTAAATCAGAATTATTTGCATTTAACTGTTTTTAGTCCAAATGAAAAAGAAAAAATGCGACCTTGAAAAGCCGCATAAACAAATGATTTTATAATTAAAACACCATTGAAATTGGACTTGTGGGTTCAAATTTCAATGGTGTTTTCATATGGCGGAGATGGAGAGATTCGAACTCTCGAACTCGTTTCCGAGTTACACGATTTCCAATCGTGCGCCCTCGACCGGACTAGGCGACATCTCCGTGCGATTACTTACGCTGTTTTACAGCGACAAGATATATTATAATCGGTAGAACCTCAAAAATCAAGTGTTTTTTTCGTTTTTCTTGAAAACACGGAAAAATTTTGTTAAAATAGGTACGGTGATAGTATGTTAAAACCCGAAGTAATAGCAAATCTCAAAGAAATAACACCCGAGGAAAGGGAAATTCTTTCGGGGCAGTCTGAAATTAACCGTAATATTTATATGCGCGGTGGCGGGAACACGGTAAACAGCCAAAAGCTGCTTGAGCTTGGAAAGCTAATAACCGTGAGAAAGCACACCCGCTTTATTGATTTTCCCGAGCACACGCACGACTATGTTGAGCTTGTGTATATGCTCTCGGGGCAGACAGTACATATTGTAGACGGCAAAAAAATAGTATTAAAGCAGGGCGAGCTGCTTTTTTTGGGGCAAAATTCACGCCACGCGATAGAAAAAGCGGGGGAGAACGACATTGCGCTGAATTTCATTATCCTGCCGCAGTTTTTCGGCAGTACGCTTGCTTTGCTCGGCGATGAAGACACGCCGCTTAAAAGGTTTTTAATCGATTGCCTGTGCGGCGACGGGGATAACAACTATTATTTGCATTATAAGGTCTCGGATATTACGGAAATACAAAATTCAGTTGAAAATTTGCTGCTTACCGTTACGGGCAGCGCGCCTAATAAACGCAAGCTGGGGCAAATGACTATGGCACTGCTTTTTATGCAGCTCATGGGCAGAACCGAAAATCTTGAAGTGAAATCAAGAGAAGACACCGACTTTTTAAAAATTTTAAATTATATAGAAACAAATTACGCTTCCGGCACGCTGGCGGAAGCGGCGGAGGGGCTGCATTACGACATAAGCCGAGTATCCCGCGAGATTCAAAGAAAAACGGGCAAGACCTACACAAGCCTTGTGCAGGAAAAAAGGCTTTCGCAGGCGGCTTTTCTGCTTAAAAACACGGGCAGGCGGGTTTCTGACATATCGGTCGCGGTGGGGTATGAGAACGTAAGCTATTTTCATAGGATATTTGCCGAGCGCTACGGAGTATCGCCCAAAAAATACCGCGAAAACGCAAAGCTGCAAGAAAAGACACTTTTTCAGCAAAATAGGACATTTGATTTTTAAAACGATTATGTTAAAATAAAATTCGGAGGTTTAAATTATGCAATATTTTTTAGCAGTTGATATAGGCGCCTCAAGCGGCAGGCACATTTTGGGCTGGCTGGAAGACGGAATGTTAAAACAGCTTGAAATGTACCGCTTTGAAAACGGTATGAAAAATGAAAACGGCTCGCTTGTGTGGGACACCGAGCACCTTGTAAGCGAGGTAAAGGCGGGGCTTAAAGCCTGCTTTGCTGCGGGCAAAATACCCGAGACGGTGGCTATTGACACATGGGGCGTGGATTACGTTTTGCTTGATAAAGACAAAAAGGAAATTACGCCGAATTACGCTTACAGAGACAGCCGCACCGACGGCATTAAAGAAGAAATAGACAAAATTATTCCGCGCGCGGAGCTTTTCGGGCGCACGGGAATACAGCCGATAAACTTTAACACTATTTATCAGCTTTACTGCGATAAAAAGTCGGGTAAGCTCGGCAAGGCGGAGCATTTTTTAATGATACCCGAATACATATCCTACAGGCTTACGGGCGTTATGAAAAACGAGTACACCAACGCCACAACGGGGGCGATAGTGGGCGCAGAAAGCAAAAAGCGCGATACAGAGCTTTTGGAGCTTTTGGGCATTAAGACCGATATTTTTGAAGAGCTTTCCGTACCCGGCGACGTTGTGGGCAATTTCAGCGACGAAGTAAAAGCGGAGCTGGGCTTTGATTGCACGGTTATTTTCTGCCCCTCGCACGATACGGCTTCGGCAGTTGCCGCATGCCCCGTGGGGGACAACGGCGTGTATATATCCTCGGGCACTTGGAGTCTTATAGGAACGGAAAACTTAAAACCTATTTTAAGCGAAGACGCGCTGAACGGCGGCTTTACAAACGAGGGCGGCATTAACTACCGCTACCGTTTCCTTAAAAATTTTATGGGAATGTGGCTTTTCCAGAACATAAGGAAAAATCTTGATAAAAAGTATACATACGATGAAATGATGCATATGGCGGAAGAAAGCGATTTCCGCGGGCTTATAGACCCGAACGCTGCGGAATTTACCGCCCCTGAAAATATGGTTGAGGCTATAAGGAAATATCTAGGCATACCCGATTTGCCGATAGGTGATGTTTTAAGCTCGGTTTATCATTCGCTCGCCGCCTCCTACAAAGCGGCGGTGGAAACGGTAGAAAACGTGTGCGGTAAAAAAATTGAACTTATAAACATAATAGGCGGCGGCAGTAAGGACGCGTATTTAAACAGGCTCACAAAGGAGTATACGGGTAAAAAGGTGCTTGCAGGACCTACCGAGGCTACGGCGATAGGCAACCTTATAGCGCAGATGATGTATTCGGATAAATCTCTCACGCTTGAAAAGGCGCGGGAAATTGTTAAAAAATCATTCAGTATAACGGAGGTTTAAAAAATGAGCAGATATCTTGACGCAAAAGAAATGTACGCAAAGATCGGTGTTGATACCGATAAGGCTATCGAGACCCTTAAATCCGTGCCTGTGTCGCTGCACTGCTGGCAAGGCGACGACGTAAGAGGCTTTGACCAAAAGGTAGATTCGCTTTCCGGCGGAATACAGACCACAGGCAACTACCCCGGCAGAGCCACCACACCCGAGGAGCTTATGGCGGATATAGACACCGTTTTAAAGCTTTGCCCCGGCACTAAAAAGCTTAATTTACACGCCTGCTATGCTATTTTTGACGATGAAAACGGCGGCTGGGTAGACAGGGATAAAATTGAGCCCAAGCACTTTAAAAAGTGGGTGGATTTCTGCAAGGAGCGCGGTCTCGGCTGCGACTTTAACCCCACTTTCTTCTCGCACCCCATGTGCGATCCGCTCACCCTTGCAAGCCCGAATGAGAAGACACGCAGATTTTGGATAGACCACGGCAAGGCGTGCATTAGAATTTCGCAGTATTTGGCGGAAGAGTTAGGTCAGCCCTGCGTTATGAATATATGGACGGGCGACGGCTTTAAGGATATTCCGGCTGACAGAATGGGCCCGCGTGTGCGCTACAGAGAGTCTATTGACGAGATACTCTCGGAGCCTTACGATTTCAACAAGGTTAAGCCCTGCGTTGAGTCAAAGGTGTTCGGCATAGGCGTTGAGGCTTATACCGTGGGCAGCGCCGAGTTCTCACTCTCTTATGCCGCCGCAAATATGGGCAAGTGCATACCGCTTATGGATAACGGGCACTACCACCCGACAGAGGTTGTATCGGATAAAATTCCCGCGTTGCTCGCTTTCTTCCCCGAAATCGCGCTGCACATTACAAGACCAATACGTTGGGACAGCGACCACGTTGTTCTGCTTGACGACGAAACCAAGGAAATATGCAAGGAAATCGTTCGCTGCGGCGGGCTTGACGGCAGAGTTAAAATAGCGCTTGATTATTTTGACGCGTCGATAAACAGAATTTCCGCATGGACCGTAGGGTTCAGAAACGTTCAGAAAGCTCTGCTTTCGGCATTGCTAACACCCGATATGACCGAAATGCAGAACGAGAACCGCTGGACCGAGCTTATGGTACGCGCAGAAGAGCTTAAAACAATGCCGTTCGGCGATGTTTGGAACGAGTACTGCAAAAAATGCGGCGCACCTGCGGACGGCGAATGGTTTGAAACCGTTGAAAAATATGAAAAAGACGTATTATCAAAGAGAGGTAACTGAAAATGAAAGACATTTTAACCGCACCGTTTGTTGAAGAAATGAAAAAAGTAACCGCCAATATGTACCGCCAGGGCTGGGATGAAAGAAACGGCGGCAACATAAGCTATATGCTGGACGCGGAAACTGTAAGGGAGTACCTTGACCTGAATAACGTTATTCGCACTATTCCCACGGGTTTTGACGCGGCAGAGCTTAAAGGCAAGATTTTTATAGTAACGGGCACGGGCAAATACTTTAAAAACGTTGCCGAAGACCCCGAGACTAACCTCGGAATTATACGAATAGCGGAAGACGGCACCACCGCCGAGCTGCTTTGGGGCTATAAGGACGGCGGCAGATTTACAAGCGAGCTGCCCGCGCACCTTATGAGTCATATTGCAAGGCTTAAACAGAATCCTGAAAACAGGATTATTATGCACACGCACCCGACCTACACGCTTGCCATGACCCACGTGCACGAGCTTGACGATAAAAAGTTCACCCACACCATTTGGGAAATGTGCACCGAGTGCATAGTTGTGTTCCCGGACGGTATAGGCGTTCTGCCGTGGATGGTTTGCGGCAACAACGAGATAGGCGTTGCCACCGCCGAAAAGATGAAGGACTACCGCCTTGTGGTATGGGGACTTCACGGAATTTACGGCGCGGGCAAGGATATGGACGAAACTTTCGGACTTATTGAGACCGTGGAAAAGGCGGCACAGCTTTATATGCTTACAGCGCACCTGCCGCACCTTAACACTATTCATGACGATGAATTAAAGGCGGTTGCCGACGCTTTCGGGCTTAAATACAGAACGGATTTTCTTGACCTTTAAAATTTTTTAAAAAAAGTCTTGACAAATCGCCCGAGCGGTGATATATTGTTAACAACAAGGAAAACCTGTGATTAAGAAGAGTAGCTTTTCCGAGCATATTTAGAGAGCGGTTGACGGTGGAAATACCGCGATGTGACGTTTAGTGAATGGACTTATGAGGGCGGCACGAAAGCCAATAGGCGAGTAGCGGCCGACGGGAACCGTACCCGTTATCAATTCGGCTTACATAATGAGGTGTAAGAAATGAGCGGTCGGCACAGCCGGCAATTTGGGTGGTACCGCAGGATTACAAGTCTTGTCCCATATTTTATATGGGATAAGGCTTTTTTTATTTTTCTGAGGAGGAATTAACTATGATATTATTAACCAAACGATGGCGCCGGTGCAATTTTTCTTAAAACCAAAAAAATTAAACTAAAAAATTAAAGGGAGAAATTCACCATGAAAAAAATATTTGCTATATTAACAATTGCCGTTTTAATGCTCAGCTTTGCAGGCTGCGGAAATAAAAAAGAGACAAAAATTCCCGTTATAGGAATAAGCCAGTACGGCGAGCACGCCTCGCTTGATAACTGCCGTGAGGGCTTTTTGCAGGGTCTTAAAGAGGCAGGACTTGAAGAAAACAAAGACTTCACAATCGATTACCAGAACGCTTCGTTCGATAACTCAACCGCCACACAGATAGCGCAGAACTTTTCTTCTAAAAACGTTGCGCTTATGTGCGCAATAGCAACCCCCTCGGCTACCGCTTGCTTTGCCGCGGCAGAGGATAAGGATATACCCGTAGTGTTCAACGCGATTACCGACCCGAAGAAGGCAAAGCTTACCGAGGGCAATATTACAGGCGTTTCCGATAAGCTGCCCGTTGACCCGCAATTGGGGCTTATAAGAAAGTTACAGCCCAACGCTAAAACAATAGGCATTATTTACACCACAAGCGAGCCGAACTCGGTATCAGCCATTGCCGAATATAAGGAAAAAGCGGGCAAATACGGCTTTGAAATAGTTGATATCGGCGTGGCGGATCAGGCATCGGTTACACAGGTGGCGGATACGCTTATAAACAAAAAGGTTGATTGCATTACAAACCTTACCGACAACAATGTTGTAGGCGTTTTACCCTCGATTCTTGAAAAGACAAACGCCGCTAAAATTCCGGTATACGGCAGCGAAATTGAGCAGGTTAAAAAGGGCTGCGTAGCATCAGCCGGTATTGATTACATTGAGCTCGGCAAAATGGCTGGCAAGCAGGCTGCGGCAATTTTAAAGGGCGAGAAGAAAGCAAGCGAAATGCCCTACGAAACCGTCACCGAATACAGCACCTATATTAACTCTGACGCAACCTCGGCTATGGGCATTACCGTTCCGTCTGATATAGCCGAAAAGGCAATAGAGTGTAAATAATACTTTGTCGGAGAGAAAAAATGCTTGATTTAATTATAAGCACATTGACCCAAGGGTTTATATATGCAATGCTTTCCTACGGCATATATATTACCTATAAAATACTTGATTTTCCCGATTTAACGGTAGACGGCAGCTTCCCTTTGGGGGCTGCCGTGACCGCGCTGCTGCTGGTTAAGGGCGTAAACCCGTATTTAACCCTTTTGGCGGCTTTGGCATCAGGCGCCGCGGCGGGCTTTGTTACTGGCTTTATTCATGTGCGGCTTAAAGTGCGCGACCTGCTTGCGGGCATTATTACCATGACGGCGCTTTTCTCTGTTAACCTGCAAATTGCGGGTTCTAACCTTTCGGTTGCAAGAAGCGTTGACACAATTTTCACCGCCGCGCCCACAATGGCGCTTTTCGGCTCGCTCACGCTTATTATGAGAAAGCTCATAGTATCGCTTATAATAATGCTTATATGCAAAATACTGCTCGATTTATATTTCAAAACCAAAAGCGGCTTTTTGCTCCGCGCGGTGGGGGATAACAGCGCGCTTGTAACCACACTTGCTAAAGATATGGGCAGGGTTAAAATAATAGGCCTTGTAATATCAAACGCCCTTGTAGCCCTTTCGGGCGCAGTAGTCTGCCATGAGCAGCGCTCTTTTTCGGCTATGATGGGAACAGGGCAAATGGTATTCGGCTTGGCGGCGGTAATTATAGGCACAACGCTGTTCAGAAAAATGAGCTTTGTAAAGGGCACTACGGCGGTAATCGCGGGCAGCGTAATTTACAAGGCGTGTATACAGATTGCAATAAGTCTCGGTCTGCCCGCAAACCTTTTAAAGCTTATAACGGCGGCGCTTTTCCTTGTTATACTGGTTATAGGCAATTTCGAGAAAGGCACGGTGAAAAAGAATGTTAGAGCTTAAACACGTTTCTAAAATATATAACCCCGGGCTTGTTACCGAAATGTGCCTTTTTGACGATTTCAACCTGACCGTAAAGGACGGCGAGTTTGTATCGGTCATAGGCAGCAACGGCAGCGGAAAAACCTCAATGCTCAATATTATATGCGGCAGTATTCCCGTAAACGGCGGGGAAGTGCTTATTAACGGCAAGAGTATAAACCGCCAAAAGGATTTTGAACGTTACTCGCACATAGGCAGGGTATACCAAAACCCCGCAATGGGCAATTGTCCCAATATGACCATACTTGAAAATATGTCGCTTGCCGATAATAAGGGTAAGCCTTTCGGGCTTTCGTTCGCGCTTAATAAAAAGCGGTTTGAAAATTACAGGGAGCAGCTGGCTTCCTTGGGACTTGGGCTTGAGGATAAGCTGCACGTTAAAATGGGGTCGCTTTCGGGCGGGCAAAGGCAGGCGGTATCGCTGCTTATGGCGACCATGACCCCGATAGATTTTCTTATTTTAGACGAGCACACAGCGGCGCTAGACCCTAAAACCGCCGAAATTATAATGGAACTTACCGACAAGGTGGTAAAAGAAAAAAAGCTCACCGCCATAATGGTAACGCATAATCTGCGCTACGCGGTTGAGTACGGCTCACGGCTTTTAATGATGGATAAAGGGCATATAATTTTGGATAAATCGGGCTTTGATAAGAAAAACGCCTCGGTTGATGAAATTCTTGAAATATTCAACAGAATAAGCATTGAGTGCGGAAACTGAAATAATGCGGAATTAAAAACCACCCGTCTGTTTTGGCGTATGTCAATACAGACGGGTGGTTTTTGACTTTAATTATGCTCCGGCGACGTATTTCGGTATATCAGCCGTTGCTTTACGTTCTTCAAACGCGTTGTATTCCGCTATTGCGAAGCGTGTATGAACACATACACCGGCTATAAAATACGGCATTGTAAATACAAGCGGTATAACGGTAAGAGAGAGCAGCAGCCAACCTGCAAAGCTGAAGAAAAGATATATAAAATCAAGCATTGTTCTTTTATATATAACGCACGACATATGAATTGCCTCGGATGCATCCATTTCCTCATCGGCAACCGAGAGTATGGGCGCCGCATAATACCGCAGCATTATAAAGAACAGCAATACCGTTGCTACGGTCTTTAAGAAAAGGGACAAATAGTAGAGGTTGGAGGTCCAAAGCGGTATGGGAATATCAAGCAGGTCATAAACCCTTGCGCTGCCGAATATATCAACTATTTTGGCGGGAATAAAAAGAATTATTGCAAAGAAAGCAAGGCGCAGGCACAGCCCTGTTATAAGCCGCATGGCGCGCATATACTCCGCTTTGCCCGAGAAAAAGTAAAATACCGCAAGCGGGCTGTCGTCCGCGCCGAAAAGCAGACGCCAGAAAAACCTCACAAGCCCGTGTGTAAGCGGGAACAAAAGCAGAAAACAAAGTATAGCTTCACAGATATACGCGGCTGTATCTCCGCCTACGTAGCTTATGAGCGACGCTATGCCCGAAATAATTATAAATACCGAAATCACCGTCATACAGGCGGCAATGGCTTTAAGCCAGTTGTTTTTAAGTGCTGTTCGGGCAGTAAGCTTTACTACCGAGCTTGACGCTGTCATTATAAACACATCCTTTACCTATACTATACCGCTAAAAAATGAAGATTTAATTACAAAACTGTTAATTTGGCATATGCCGCCATAAGTTTTTTAGTACCCACGGTGTTAAACGCCACCTCAAGCAGCATATCGCCGCCCATAGGCTTTACGGAAAGTATAAGCCCCTCGCCGAAAACCTTATGTGAGACCTTCTGACCCGCCGCGTATTTCGCGGCGCTTGTTTTAGGTGTGGCAGGCGCTTTGCTGTAAGCGTTAATATCTAAATATGATGTGCGCCCTGAGCTATACTCAGATTTTGCGGGTGCGCGCCGATACCCCTCAAAGCTGCAAAGCTTTTCGGGTATTTCCTTTAAAAAGCGTGATGGCATATTGCGGTTGGTTGAGCCGAAAAGCATACGCATATAGGCGTTTGTAACGGTAAGTGTCTTTTTAGCGCGGGTAATTGCAACATAGGCAAGCCTGCGTTCTTCTTCCATTTCTTCGGGTCCCGCGTAAATTGACTGATTGCCGGGAAAAATGCCTTCCTCCATACCGATAAGGAAAACGTTATTAAATTCAAGTCCCTTCGCTGAGTGAATGGTCATAAGTACTACACGGTCTTCCGTAGTATCAAGTGAATCAATATCACTTACAAGTGCTGTTTGCTCTAAGAAATCGGAAAGACTGGGTTCCTCCGTATCCTGCTCGTACTGGGCTATTGTGGAGGCAAACTCCGCCACGTTTTGCAGGCGTTCCTCCTGCTTTTCGGGCTCTTCGTCGCTTTCTGTCAAGGATAAGCGGTAGCCCGTTTTTTCAAGAATTTCTGCAAGCAGGTCGGATATTGAAATATCCGCCGACATTTCGGTGAGCTCTTCAATAATATCGCAAAAGCCGCGAAGTCTTACCGCCGCGCGGGATAAAGCGGCAAATTCATCTGCCCGTTTAATTACCTCAAACAGAGATATGCCGAGCTCTGCGGCTATCTGCGCGGCGTTTGCCATAGTGGTTTCGCCTATTCCGCGCTTAGGCTCGTTTATAATTCTGCGCAGGCGCAAATCGTCGTTATTATTGTTTATAAGCTGCAAATAGGCGATTACGTCCTTTATTTCCTTACGGTCAAAAAAGCGCAGACCGCCTATAACGCGGTAGGCAATGCCGCTGCGGGCAAAAACGTTTTCAACAGAGCCTGACTGCGCGTTCATTCTGTAAAGCACGGCGTGATCGGAAAATTTGCCGCCGTTTTTCACGTTTTCAAGAATACGGTCGGCAATATACCGCGCCTCGCCGCGTTCATCGTCCGCCGTGAACACGCTTATTTTCTCGCCTGTGCCGTTGTCCGTCCAAAGGGTCTTGCCCTTTCTGCCGCGGTTGTTTTTTATAACCGCGTTTGCGGCGTCCAGAATATTTGAGGTAGAGCGGTAGTTCTGCTCAAGGCGAATTACGCGGGCGTCCGTGTATTCATCCTCAAAATTCAGTATGTTTTCAATTGTAGCGCCGCGGAAACGGTAAATGCTCTGGTCGTCGTCTCCCACAACGCAGATGTTATTTTCTCCCGAGGACAATAGCCTTACAAGCTCATACTGAGCGTGGTTCGTATCCTGGTATTCATCCACCATAACATAGCGGAATTTGCCCGTGCAGTAGCTGAGCGCCTCGGTATCGGTCTGCAAAAGCCGCACGGTGTTGAAAATCATATCGTCAAAGTCCATAGCGTCGGCTTCAATCAGTCGCTTTTGATATATTCTGTAAAGCTCGGCTACGGTTTTAAGGCGAAGATCATCACCTGCCTGCGCTTTATATTCGGCAGGGGAGATGAGCTTTTCCTTAGCGTCGGATATTGCGGAAAGCACGCGTTTGGGCGGTAAAAGCTTTTCGTCAATTTCGTGCGCTTTCATAATTTGTTTCATTAAGCGGCGCTGGTCGTCGGTATCGTATATGGTAAAATGCGAGGTATAGCCGATGCTCTCGGCGTAGCGCCTTAATATTCTGCCGCAAACCGAGTGGAATGTGCCCGCCCATATATCGTTTGCGTCTTCGCCCAAGCGTGCGGCTATTCGCTCTTTAAGCTCGCCCGCCGCCTTGTTTGTAAAGGTAATGGCTAATATTTGCCACGGGTGAACAGGGCGCACCGAAAAAACGCCGTTCGGTACATAATCGGTAACGCCGTTTAAATAGTCCTCACCCGCTTTAATATCTTCGTCGGTCACAGCGGGGCAGTAGGTGCTTCTGTATCCGTCACCGAATTTTACAAGATTTGCAATTCGGTTGACAAGCACGGTAGTCTTTCCGCTGCCCGCGCCCGCAAGTATTAAAAGCGGACCGTTAACGGTTGTGACCGCCTCGAACTGCATATCGTTCATATGTATAAAATATTTTTTTATAACTTCTTTTCTCAAACTTAAAAAATCCATTTTTTCTCCGGTCAGGCGGTTTCTTTTGCGGCTGTATTGTGACTTTTGATACGGTCGGGCAAAATATAGGCAAAGGGGAATGCGACGGCACAGACTGCTAAAGCCGCAATTATATCGATTATTGAATGTTGCTTTAAAAACACGGTGGAAATGCTTATAAGTATTGTGATAACAAGCAGAACTGTCTGCCATAAAGGCGTTTTAAACGGTTTGCAATAAAGAGTGGTGAAATAAACCGCAAACGAGCCTATAACGTGCAGAGAGGGGCAGACATTTGTATTCGTATCGAAATTATAAAGTGCTTTTACAATATCAACGCAGAAATTATCCCGCTGAAATTCGGTGGGGCGCAGTTCCTGCTTTGTGGGGTAAAATATGTATATAACGGTGGTAATTGTGTAGGTTATAATGATAAAATACATCAGCTTTTTAAAGGCAGGAATATCAAAAAGCAGGGTGTAAAGGTGTATTCCCACCAAAAAGACAAACCAAAAATAATAAGGGAAAACGAAAAATTCGCAAAACGGAATTTTTGCGTCAAAAGCCACCTCAACGGGGTGGTAATTAAGTGATAAACCGCGCTCCAAAAGCCAAAATGTCGCGCCGTAAACGGGCCAGTAAAGCAATAACAGCAGGTGCTTAAATTCGGGCGTGTTTATATTGTTCGGCCGTAATTTTCTATAATCTACCATATACACAATCTGCATCCTTAACAATATAGTCTCTTATAATATCGGCAGCGCAGCCGCAAAACTCGTTTTTAAGCGTTTGCGACATTTTATTGAGCTTTGACGGGCTTTCGAGATAATCGCACACCGCGTCGCACAGCTCAATAGCACCCTCGCGCATATCGGCGCAGCCGTTGGAAATGAAAAACTCAATATTCCGCGTTTCACAGCCCGGCACGGCGTCAATAAACAGCATGGGCAAGCCCTTAACCGCCGCCTCGGTGGTGCTCAGTCCACCGGGTTTAGTTAAAATCAGCTCCGCCGCGTCCATATAAAGCGGCATGCGGCTTGTAAACCCTATTACCCGCACGTTATCGGGCAGGGGATATTTTGTAAGCGAGCGGTAAAGCTTTACGTTATTGCCGCAAATTATAACAAGAATTGCGTCTTCAGGCAGCTGCTGCGGCAAAAGCTCGGCTAAATCCTTAATGGGTCCGCAGCCCATACTGCCGCACATTAAAAGCACTACGCGCTTGTTTTGCGGGAGCGCCAGCGTGCGTTTAGCCCTTTGCGGCTCTGTTTTACCGTAAAAATCGCGCCGCACTGGAATACCCGAAGGGACAATGCGGGAAACGGGCAGACCGTTACCCGCGAATTCTTCGGTAAGATTTTTGTGCGGGATAAAATACGCGTCCATATTCGTCTGATTAACGCCGGGCGAGCAGGTGTAATCGGTCGCGACGAAATAGGAGCGTATATTTATTTTGCGCCGTTTTTTAAGCTCGGTCATCATCATTGCCGAGAAAACGTGGGTGCATACTATCGCGTCGTACTTTTCGGTCTGTAAAAATTCATAGAGCGACTCGCACCCTTTGATTACAAGCTCGTAAATAAGGGAGTCATCGCCCTCCTTCGGGGGGTGGTTTTCTTCAAAACGGTAGCTCACGCCGAATAGCTTGGGAAATTTGCGGTATATCAAAACATGCCCCTTGCTTATCAGCCTGGATTTTTCTGGTGACCAGAAAGCCAGCGCATCCTTTATATCACATTCGTCATTATTATTCAAAAAACATTCTTTTATAGCTTTGGCGGCGGAATTGTGCCCCTCGCCTGTGTTGCAGGATAATATCAGCAATCGCATTTTTTCCTTGTTTCTCTCCTTATCATTCTGTCACGCAGCTTTATAAGATGCGGCCTGTTATAGCGCTGAATAAGAATAAACGGAATATTGCAGAATATAAATACAAGCATTAAAATTATTCCGATATAATTTTTCCAGATAACATAGATTCCCACCGAGAAAACGCAGAGCCAACAGTGAATAAATTCCGCAACGCAGGTTTCTCTTATAAGCGCGGTAAGGCTTTCGCTTGTGGCGTCGTATGTAACGCGCTTAGGCAGCATATCCCGCATAACGCGGCTCATATCGGGCAGGCGGGTTTTCCATTTTTTTATACCCAGACATTCATAAACCGCGCCGCCGTTTTCCCAATTTCGCGCACGGTAAAGAAAGCCGCCCTCGCTGAAACGGCTGCGGGGCAGGGATTCGCCTATATAATGAGCAAGAACGCCTAATACGGCAACATAAACAATGCTCATCACCAATTTCATTTAATCACCCAAGTTATTTAGTAATATTTATAATACCATAAAACTTTGTTTATAGCAACAATAAAATACATTTTTTGCACCTGATATTTAAGTGCTTGACAAAATTATATTTTTGAGGTAATATAATAATCAGTTAAAACGCTATGAAGGGGATAAGTAATCCGCAAAAAGCGAACAAAAGAGAGGGAATAATTGCTGAAAGTTCCTGTTTGCCGAGCGTGATGAAGCTACCCCTGAGCGGCGCCTGAAAGGGCAGACGGCTGCCGCCGTTATCGGCAAAGGTATTATTAAGTACCGCAGAGTGCGGAGCGTATGCTCCGAAAACGGGTGGTAACACGGATATTTGTTTATTCGTCCCGAGTGCAAATTATTTGCGCTTGGGGCTTTTTTATTTTTTAAAGGAGGAAAACACAATGAAATACGAAATACTTAAATTATTGGCGCGTAACGCAAAATATACGGCGGAAGAAATAGCCGTAATGCTGGGAACGGACGAGGAAACGGTAAAAAGTGAAATAAAGCAGCTTGAAAAGGACGGCTTAATTAAGGGCTACAAGGCGATAATTGACTGGCAGCGGCTTGACAGCGCCTTTGTTTCGGCAATAGTTGAGCTTAATGTTATACCCAAAGCGGGACTGGGCTTTGAGGAGGTTGCCGAAAAGGTTATGAAATATGACGAGGTGGAATCGGTTTACCTTATGTCAGGCGGATATGACTTAAACGTTGTTGTAAAGGGCAAAACACTGCAGGATATAGCGCGTTTTGTGGCGCGCGAGCTTGCTACGATTGACTCGGTAACGCAGACCTCGACACACTTTGTTATGCGCCGTTACAAGGAAATGGATGTTGAGCTTGTAAACGACAGGGAAGACGACAGGGGGCAACTCTGGATATGATAGATTACTCCCGCATTATTAACCCTACCGTTGCGGAAATTAAGCCGTCGGGTATACGCAAATTTTTTGATATTGCCGCTACAATGGACGATGTTATATCCTTAGGCGTTGGGGAGCCGGATTTTCAAACGCCGTGGCAAATACGCAAGGCGGGTATAAATTCGCTTGAAAAGGGGCACACAAAATACACTGCAAACCGCGGTATTGCGCAGCTGCGCACGGCGGTAGCAGATTTTGTTATGCGTAAATATTCGCTTTGCTACAAGCCTGAAAGCGAAATACTTATAACCGTGGGCGGCAGCGAGGCTATTGACGCCTGCATACGCGCTGTGGTAGCCCCGGGGGACGAAGTTATAATTCCGCAGCCGAGCTTTGTTTGCTACGAGCCGATAACGCGGCTTGCAGGCGGAACACCGGTAATAATAGAAACAAAGGCGGAAAACGATTTTAAGGTAACGCCCGAAGAGCTCAAAGAGGCTGTAAGCGAGCGCACAAAGCTGCTTGTTTTGCCGTATCCGTGTAATCCTACGGGGGCAATTATGGAAAGGGAGGACCTTGAAAAAATTGCGGAAATACTTAAAGACACTAATATTTTAGTACTTTCGGACGAAATATATTCCGAGCTTACCTTCGGCGGTAAAAAGCACGTAGCCCCAGCCGCTATTGATGGAATGTGGGAAAGAACAGTCACCGTAAACGGCTTTTCAAAGGCGTTTTCTATGACCGGGTGGCGCTTAGGGTATGCCTGCGGACCTGCCGAAATAATGAAGCAGATTACCAAAATTCATCAATTTGCCATAATGTGTGCACCCACCACCTCGCAATATGCCGCAATAGAGGCACTTAAAAACTGTGACGAGGACGTTGAGCGAATGGTAAAGGAATACGATATGCGCCGCAGGCTAATAGTTTCGGGCTTTAATAAGTTAGGGCTTACCTGCCGCGAGCCCAAAGGCGCTTTTTATGCTTTCCCGTCAATTAAAAGCACGGGAATGAGCAGCGAAGAATTTTGTGAAAAGCTGCTGTACTCAAAGCGTGTGGCGGTTGTTCCGGGAACGGCGTTCGGAAACAGCGGAGAGGGCTTTGTGCGCGCGTCCTACTGCTATTCGACAGAGCACATTAAGGAAGCGCTTGAAAGAACCTCGGAATTTTTAAAAGAGATTAAATAACTCAACTTAAATAAGACCTATAACAAACCCACGGTCAAAGCATTTGTTATGTGCTTTGGCTGTGGGTTTGTTTTTTATATTTATCGGTTAAAATTATTTAACCTGATTTATATGCTTGTCGGTGAATGGCGGTTTTGTTTTATTATATTATGGCGTTGCCGGGAGGGAAACGCTGTGAAAGAAAATGACAAGTTACTTTATAAAACCATGAAGTCGCTGCTTAATGAAAGGCTGTCGGACGCGGAGGCAGAGTCGCTTAAAGACGAGGGGTTCAACATTAAAGACCCGACAAGAAAAACCGCGGTTATGATTGCGCTTTACAAGAAGGCGGCAGGTGGGGATCTTTCGGCTATAAAGGAGCTTCGTTCAATTATCAGCGAAAAAGAGACCGAAAAAAAGGAAAGCGGCAGAGCGGTGGTGATAATAGACGATATCGGAAATTAAATTATCGGAAATTATCGGCGGCGGGTACGATGAATACTGGAACTGCGACAAGCGTTACAGGGTATTAAAGGGCGGCAAAGGTTCAAAAAAATCAGCCACAACGGCACTTAATTTTATTTACAGGCTTATGAAATACCCGGGCAGTAACCTGCTTGTAGTGCGCCAGGTAATGAACACGCACCGCGACTCGACCTTCGCCCAGCTTAAATGGGCGCAGGAAAGACTGGGGGTTACGCACCTATGGCGCAACACCGTATCTCCAATGGAAATGGTTTTTGAGCCGACGGGGCAGAAAATAATTTTCAGAGGGTTTGACGATGTTCTGAAATTGGCGTCTGCCACCGTGCCGAGCGGGTTTTTAAACTTTGTTTGGATAGAAGAGGCGTTTGAAATTGCGCACGAGGCAGATTTCGATAAGCTGGATTTATCGGTTCCGCGCGGCGTGACAGAGCCGCCGCTTTACAAGCAGACTACAATTACCTTTAACCCGTGGAGCGGCACGCACTGGCTTAAAAAGCGCTTTTTCGACGGAGACAGCCCCGATGTTGCCTGCTTTTCCACCAACTACCTTATAAACGAATTTCTTGACGATACCGACAGAAAGGTTTTTGAGCGTATGAAGAAAACCAATCGCAGGAAATACGAGGTGGCGGGGCTTGGAAACTGGGGCATTTCGGAGGGGCTGGTTTACGAAAACTGGTCGGTAGGAAAAAGGGAAATTCCCGAAAACGAACGCTTTCGCTGGAAGAACTTTTTCGGGCTTGATTACGGGTACACAAATGACCCGACGGGCTTTGTGGGCTTTGCCGCTAACCCCGAGACTAAAGAGCTTTACATTTTTTGCGAGTTTTGCAGAACGCGCATGCTCAACTGCGATATTGCCGAGGAAATAAAAAAACTTGGCTACGCAAAGGAGCGCATACGCGCAGACTGTGCAGAGCCTAAATCCAACGACGATTTAAGGCGGCTGGGAATCACGCGCATAGTGCCTTCGGTCAAGGGGCGGGACAGCATTTTAAACGGCATAGCCGCCATAAGCGAGTACCGCATAACGGTACATCCCGATTGCGTGAATATGATACGGGAATTATCGTCTTATGTGTACGACGACCGCACAAACGAGCGCGGGCAAAGGCTGCCGAAAGACAGCGATAACCACCTGTGCGACGCTTTGCGCTATGCGTTTGAGGATGTAAAGCATTTTCACCCGAGAAAGGAAGAAAAGCCTGTTTACCGCACTGCGGAGATAGGCGGAGCTGATTTGAACGGAGGATGGGACGTATGACAGTGTTCATTATGTTTTTAGCGGTGTTGGCTGCGTTTGCCGCCGGGTTTTTATCCGGTTTAAACGCGGTGCCGACCCAAAAGCCGAAAAAGGTAACAGCAAGAAAAGAGGACGAGGAGCTTTTAAGGCTCCGGCGGGAATATGCTAATTTTCTTTCCTACGACGGTACCGAGCAGGAAGAAGATAACGCCCGCCCGTAAAAAAGAAAGGAAGAATAAATTTGGAAAACGTTGGTTTGGAAAACGCCGCACAACCCGAGGCGGCGGAGAAAGAAGAAACGTCGGCTGCACCGGACACCACACCGGAGGCTGAAAAAGAAGTGTTCGTTCCTGTAAAATTCAATAAGGAAATTAAAAATTTAGGGCTTGAAGACGCGGCACGACTTGCGCAAATGGGGCTTAAATTTGAGGCGATAGCCGACGATTACGAGGCGCTGAAAAACATTGCCGCGAAAGCGGGCCACAGTGTTTCCGAATATATAGCGGCACTCAAAAAGCAAAACGAAGAGGTACGCCTGCAGGAGCTGACCGATAAATGCGGCGGCAACGGGGAAATGGCAAGCTATGTTATGCAGCTTGAAAACAGCGGGGAGGAAAGCGACGGCTTTAAGGAGCTCAGCGCGGAATTTCCCGAAATAAAAAGCATTTCCGATCTGCCCGCCGCAGTAGTGGAAAACGCGGAGCTGCGCGGTACAAAATTGCTTGACGAGTATTTACGCTACCGGCACACAGAGGAAAGGGCGGCAAAAACGGCAGTCCTTAAACAAAAAAATACCGAGAATTTAAGTCTCGGCTCGCTTACCGACCGAAAGGGCGGAATTAACCCGGAGACCGCAGAATTTTTAAAGGGTCTTTGGAGATAAAAAAGGAGAAAAATTATTATGTCATTCAATTCTATAGAAAACGCAACCAGATATTCAACCGAGCTTGATAAGCTCTTTGCACAGAAAAGCGCAACAGGTTTTTTTGCCGATAACGCGCTTGCTGCGAAATTTGTAGGCGCCAAAACCGTAATTATACCTGATGTTGATTTTCAGGGGCTTGCCGATTACGACCGCGACACGGGCTTTACCAAGGGCGCTATAACCGTAGCAAACACCTCTTACACCATGTCTATGGACCGCGCGCGCTCTTTGCAGATAGACCGCGAGGACATGAGCGAAACGGGCATTGCAAACCTTGCGGGCAAGATTCTCGGCGAATACGTTCGCACAAAGGTTGTGCCCGAGTGCGACGCATACGTTATTTCAAAGCTGGCGGGGCTTGCCGCTACGCGCTCTAACCTTGTAAACGGCGACAAAACAAAGCCCTATGACGCGCTTTGCAAGCTTATAAACGAAGTTCAGTCGGTAGTAGGCTATGACGAAGAGCTTGTAGCCTTTGTTGACAGCTATATGTACGCTGCACTGCAAAATTCCAACGAAATTTCGCGTATGATAACCGTTTCCGATTTTAAGCAGGGAGAAATTACCCTCAAGGTTAAATCTATAAACGGCGTGGCTATTATACCGGTAGTTTCGGAGCGTATGAAGACCGCCTACACCTTTAATGCTGCAAACGCGGGCGGCTTTACCCCGCAGGCAAACGCACGCGAGGTATATATGCTTGTATGCCCCAAGAGCGGCGCGCACCTGGTAAAGAAGACCGAAAAGATGAGAATATTCACGCCCGAGCAGAACATTGACGCCGACGCTTACAAGTTCGATTACAGAATTTACTATGATGTATTCGTAAACAAGAGCGGTCTTGACGCGGTTTGGGCATGGCTTTCGCCTGCAATTACCATCAGCTCCGATGTGGCGGATAAGAACGTTACAGCCGGCAGCATAAGCGGTTCGCTTTCTGTTACCGCAACCAGCAGCGGCGCGCTTACCTACCAGTGGTACTCCTGCAAGGACGCAAACAAGGCATCAGCCGTTAAGGTAGCAAACGCGACCACAAGCTCCTTTACTATACCCACCACGCTTACAAAGGGTACATACTATTACTTTGTAAGAATAATTGTTGACGGCATTGCCGGCGTTGACTCTAAAGTTGCAAAGGTTACGGTAGCTTAAAGTTTAACAAACAACGGTACGGGGGAGGGGCAACCCTCCCTTTACTCTAAAAGGAGGCTAATTTATGAACAAACCCTTTGAAATATACGAAGAATACCGCAAGGCGGCTGATTTTAAATCGGCGCTCGGAAAACGCGGGCTTTACGAGCAAAACCGTATAAATGAGCGCTTTTACATTGGCGACCAGTGGTACGGCGCGAAATGCGGCAATGATCGCCCGCTGGTACGGCACAACATAATAAAGCGAATAGGCGATTATAAAATGTCGCAGATATTAAGCGCACCGCTGTCGGTTTCATTTTCGGCAGAGGGCATACCTACAGTCGACAACAGCAAAAATTCAAGAAATGACGAGATCAACACGGCAATGTCGGCGCTCAGCGATTATTACAGCGTTACTGCGGAGCGTGTTGGGCTTACCTCGCTTTATGCCACGGCGCTGAGAAACGCATATATAGGCGGAACGGGTATTTTATACACATATTGGAACGGTGATATTAAAACCGGGCTTTATGCCGATAAGGAAATGCGTATGCCGATAAAGGGCGATATTTCCTGTGAGGTTTTAAATATTGAAAACGTTTATTTCGGCGACCCTTATATTTCGGATGTTCAGCAGCAGCCGTATATAATTATTGCAAGCTGCCGCGAGACAGAGGCTGTGCTGCGGGAAGCAAGGCGTAACGGCGCGGATATTTCGACTCTCAGAGCGATTGAAGAAGGCGCAGACGACGGAAAGGTGACTGTATTCACAAAGCTTTTTAAGGAATATAAGTCGGGCGGCGGCTATACAATTAAAAGTGTGAAGGTTACCGAAAACGCCACAGTGCGAAAGGTATTTGACACAGAGCTTTCGCTTTACCCGCTTGCGGTTTTCTCCTGGGAAAAAAGGGAAGGGCTGATTTACGGAGAAAGCGAGATTACTTACCTTATACCCAACCAGATTGCCATTAACCGTATGATAACGGCAAACGTATGGTCGGCTATGACTACAGGTATGCCGATGATGGTGATAAACGGCGATACCGTGCCGGACGGCATTACCAACGAGCCGGGTCAGATAGTTAAGGTTTACGGCAGCAACGAGGAGGTAAGCGGAGCGGTAAAATACGTTGCACCGCCCGATTTCAGCCGGAATTTTGACCAAAGTCTTCAAACGCTGATTGACAACACCTTAACGCAGAGTGGGGCAAATGAGGTGGCGCTCGGTGACAGCCGCGCCGATAACGCCACTGCGCTTATAACAATGCAAAATGCTGCAATAATGCCCTTGCAGATAGTTAAAAACCGCTTTTACTCCTTTGCGGAAGAAATTTCACGCATTTGGGCGGACTTTTGGATTTCGTGCTACGGAAAGCGCGCCATAAAGCAAAATGTCGGCAAGGGAACAAAATATTTTACATTTGACGCGGACAGACTGCGCGGGCTTATAATAAACGCTAAAATTGAGGTTGGCACGGGCACTGTTTACAGTGAACGCGAATGTGTAAACACCCTGCTTAATTTGTTTGAAAAGGGAATTATTGATAAAAGGCAATTTTTAGAGCGCCTGCCCGACGGCATTGTTCCCGACAGGCAGGGACTTTTGAACACTAAAAAAACGGAAAGCGAGGAAAATAAAAATGAAGGGATTTGATATTTATAAAAGGGCAATGCTGCTGCTTGGCTACAACGATATAATTGATAATTCCTCATTGCAGACGCGTTTTGAAGAGCAGGGCTCTGACCTGATTTCACAAATTGCGGCTGATTTGCGAATTTCGGGAATACCCTCGCTTTCGGTTGATTTAAGCGCAAGCACAGCGCAGACCGAGGCTCTTATATACGGCACCGCAATGCTTTTATCGTTAGTGGAGGGGGATTCTTCAAAAAACCGTATATTTACAGAGCTTTACAACGCCAAACGTGCAGCGGCACTGAAAAACACTGCTGAAATTACCGATGTAATGCCGCATACGGAGGTGGACGGACAGTAATGAAATTCAGTTCTTTAAGTGAAAAAAGCGAAAAAATCTACCGCGTCAGAAAGCTTGACGGCGGCATAAATAATTCTGAGCTACCAAACAATATAGCCGATAACGAGCTGACCAAGGCTGAAAATATGGATTTTTGCGACGGAGTTTTGCAAACAAGACCTGGACTTTCGGCTACCGAATATGATATAATAAAAAATGAAACGGAATCGTTATTTGAAGAAGTTTCGTATGCTGTTACCGATGTTTCGGTATTTGCGGGCGGCGAAAATAAGCGTTTGGCGTATGAAAAGGCTTATGACGGCGATTCGCATTATATTTATTATATGTACTTACTGGGTGCCGACGGTTCAAAGCAGGCTGCCGGTGTAATATACTTTAACCGCATAAGTGACGACAGCTTTTTTACCCCGTACAGTCTGCTTTTTTACAGCGGCAAGCCCGTAAACGGCGGCGGTATTTTTGCTTTGGTTACGGCGCGTAATCAATATAATTCCTCTGAATACAGCTATAAGGTTTACGAAATTAACAGCGCCTTAAACGCTTGGAATAACACCACAAGCTTTTATGAGCCGGTTATTATGATAAACGGCAGAGGAAACAATTATGAGAGCGCTAAGGCTACAAATGTGGCATATACTGCTCAGCCCAAGTTTTTAGAAGCAAGAAATATTCTTACTACGCGTTTTAAGGCATATTTCACATCTGACGGACATTCGGACACTTTCCGCCTGCCGTACAGCGGGCTTGCAAGCGAATCTGTAATGTGCCGAATATATACAAGCCTTACAGACTACACCGACTGGGTTATATATTCAAATTCTACCAGCGATACGCAAACCTTTTACACCGCAAAAATTACAATGCACGTTGACCGCAGCAAGGGTATAATTTATTTTACCGGAGCTGACGGGAAAAGCTACCCTGTGCCTACAATGAGTATGTACCATGAAAATAACATTTGCGTAAGAGCGGGGAAATTATTTGGGGTAGAAATGAAAGAAATCTGCACACTTACCTGCTGTGCGGCGTATGATTCAAAGCTGGTATTTTCCGGCGGCTCGCAAAGGGGAAGAATTTATTCGGTGCCGTATTCAAATCCGTTATATTTTTCGGAAAAATCAGTTGCGGATATCGGCGGCGGGGAAAATGGTATAACGGCGCTTTTAAACACAAAGGACGGGATTATCGCCTTTAAGAAAAACGAAGCGTATAAGGTTAAAATACGGCATGGCGGCGCACTTAATATGAGCTCGCTGCTTGCAGATGACGACTCGGTATTTTACGAAGGGGACGCAATTTCTCAAACGAAATTAGCCGATATAGGCTGTGCCGGCAGGCGCGCCTGCGCGCTGTGCGGCAGTTATCCGGTTTGGCTTGCCGATGACGGCAAAATATACTCAGTAAACACATCTTCCGGAAAAATATCAATGATTTCAGCACCGGCAAATAACTTTTTGAACCGGCTCAGTAATACAGAAAAGCAAAATGCCGCTGCTGTGGGTGAAAACGGGAAATTCCGATTACTTTTCGGCAGTAAAATGCTTACTGTAGATTACACAGCCGGTGAAAATCAGCATAAGTTTTATATATGGAACTTTGATAAAATCAAACCGATTGACATTTTGTTAAACGGTAATGAACGCAAATATGTATGCACAGGCAGCGACGGTAAGGTGTTGTATTATGCAGCCGAAAACGATGTTAATTCAGATACAAATATTAAAAGCTCTTACAGCTCCCAACCGGAAATTGAAAGCATTACATTTACGTCGTCATTCTCAACAAAATGCTTTGATTTTGGGGTTTTATCAGTCAAAAAGCATATAGAAAGCATTGCAATTTCTTCTGCGGCAAGGGGAATTTTGAAAATAAAACTCACCGGAGATACAACAGAGGAAATATCGGTTTGTTTAAGCGAAAATCAATATAATTGCAATTCGCTCAGCATTGTACGCCTGATACCGCATATAGGGGCAGTTAATATGCTCGGGCTGGCTTTTTCTTCTGAAAGCGGTATGAAAATAGGGGAAATATCATTTAATTACAGAGAGGCATAAATATGAAACGAATTTTTATCTGCTTAATTGCATTTTTACTGCTTGTCGGCTGCACTGTAAGCGCCCCGAAAAATCAAGCGGGCAGGGAAGAACCGACAAAGTATAAGGGTGTTTCAAGCGCAGGCATATGGATATCCTACAGTGAAGTAAATGCGATGCTTAAAAGCGAAAACGGGTTTAAGGCGGAATTTGACAAGGTGATCAGGAACTGCGAGTCGGCAAATATCGGGAATATTTATCTACATATCCGCTCGCATTGCGATTCGCTTTTTAAATCCGATTATTTTCCGCAAAACAAGCTGGCGCGGGGGCTTGATTACGACCCGTTTGAATATGCGGTAAACTCCTGCAAAAACAGCGGAATAAAAATTCACGCATGGATAAATCCATACAGAATTAACGCCGCGTCGGACGATGTATCAGCGCTTGATAACGACAGTCCGGCGTACAAATGGCTTAATGACGATAACCCCGATAACGATATAAATGTGGTGCGCTGCGGCGGGATATACTTAAATCCCGCCGAAAGCGAGGTAAGGCAGCTTATAATCGACGGTATAAGAGAATTGCTTTCAAAATATATTATCGACGGCGTGCACTTCGACGATTATTTTTACCCGACCACCGACCCCGAATTTGATAAAACAAGCTATGCGAATTACTGCAAAACCGCCGAAAACCCGATTTTGCTTGACGATTGGCGGCGGGCAAATGTAAACACACTGCTTGCGGGCTGCCGTGCGGCAATTAAGTCGATAGGCGGCGAGAGAGTTGATTTTTCAATAAGCCCGGCGGCGTCAATAGATAAAAATTACACTGATTATTACGCAGATGTCAAATTATGGGTGAAAGACGGAATTATGGACACTATAATCCCGCAGCTGTATTTCGGTTTCGATTACCCGAACAAGGATTATTGCTTTGATAACCTGTTGAAAGAATGGGTGAGTGTGGGTAGTACAAATGAAAATGTAAAGCTGGCAATCGGTCTGGCGCCGTATAAGCTCGGCACCGATAACGAGCCCGATACCGCCGAATGGAAAAACGGCACCGATATTATAGCGCGGCAGATAAAATCATGCACAAATAACGGTGCTGTTGCAGGATATGTATTATTTTCGTATTCGTCGGTTTTTTCAGAAGCTGCTGATCTGCTCCAAGATCCAGAAGTGCTGCTACCGTCATATCTCCGCTGATACCGCTTTCACACTCCAGATATAACGTTTTACCCATTCGCCTTCACCCCCAGTCTGTTGATCTGCGTTGCCATATAACCTGCTCCGTAACCATTGTCAATATTTACCACCGCAATTCCGTTTGCACAGGAATTGATCATCGTCAGAAGTGCAGAAAGACCTCCAAAATTTGCACCATAACCGACGGAAGTCGGCACAGCGATCACCGGCTTGTCCACCAGACCGCCAAGCACACTCGCCAGTGCACCTTCCATACCCGCAACGGCAACAACACAGTTTGCACTCTGAATTGCCTCCAGATTTCCAAGCAGTCTGTGGATGCCGCTCACGCCCACGTCATAAACCCTCGTCACTTTCGTTCCAAAATATTCTGCCGTCTGTGCAGCCTCTTCCGCTACGGCAATATCTGCCGTTCCCGCAGTGCAGACTGCGATATTTCCGATATGCTCTTTATCCTTTTTTTCAATTTTTATGATATGGGAAATCGGATCATATTCTACCTGCGGATATTTTTCACGCAATATTTCGTACTGATGCTGTGTTGCCCGCGTTCCGAAAACCTGTCCATCTGCCTTGTATAAATGCTCAAAAATATGAAGCAGATGTTCATCTGCTTTTCCGGCACAGTAGATCACTTCCGCAAAACCGGATCGCACCTTGCGATGCATATCCAGTTTCGCATAGCCCATCTCTTCAAACGGCTCCCTGCGGAGAAATCCTTCCGCTTCTTCCACAGATATCGCCCCGTTTTTTACTTTTTCCAGAATTTCCTGTATTTCCACAAAAACACACCCCTTGTTTCGTTTTTAGATAGCAATTCTCGCATCTGGCTCAATCTGGCTGAACTGCTGTCTTTTTTTGCAGAAAATTTCCGCTTTATACTGTCTTCTCAAGACACACAAGCTGCACGCCCGGAATGCCGTTAAACACGCAAGGCACAATATCCGCCTCCCAGTATCCAAGCCGTGCATACAACTTTCTCGCAGCCTGGTTTTTCGCATTCGTATCCATACGCAGATACGGACAGTTATGTTCCTTTGCATAATCCTCATAAAACTTCACAAACGCACTTCCATATCCTTTTCCGGACTGCCCCTGATCTACGACCAACGTATGCAGAACCATAATCTGTTCCGGCAAAATATCCTGATATTTCCAGTTTGCATCAGCATACTCCGACACCTGAACCTGGTTGATCCTCGCTGCTGCCACAATCCTTCCGGCATCCGTCATAACAAACAGATCGTCATTTTTCACCGCTTCTTTTGCGGTATTTTCCGTCGGATAAACGCCGCGTATCCAGCCGATCACCGCTCTGCCTTCCTCTTCCTCCGTTAAAATATGATCATAAATTGCCGCAACCTGTGCAATATCTTCTTTTGTTCCTCTGCGAATTTCCAACATTTTCTGTCCTCTCTGTCTACTCAGAAACCAAAATCTTCATAATCCTCTTTCAGGAATCGATGATAAATAATATGGCATCCTTCATCTTTAAAACAATAATAATATGGATCGTCCGGTTTGTCTTCAAAACGAATCAGAATATCAAATTCTCCATTGTCCATATTTTCTGTAATAATATTATCAGAATACTTATGAAACAAATTCAGAATATCCTCCATCTTGCATCCATGTTTCTGAAGCAACTCGATCAGGCTTTTAATAAATTCATTTTCCTTCATATTATTATGGACGTACTCGCTGCCTTCCTCCGGAATGTGGAAGCAAAATCGCTCCGCTTTGTGTGTCGCAACAACCTCTCCCAGCTTCTCTGTGATCACCACCGGAAGGTGGTTCAGACGCTCCTGCATCTGATCTGCATCATCACTCGTACCAAAAAAATGATTCAAAGAGCTGAGCGGATAATACAGGCGAATTTTTTCTTTTCGAAATCCCAGTTTCGCATGGTCTTCCTTGATCACATCAATCAGATTCTTTAACAGTTTTTTGTATCCTTCATTTCCCGGAAACTGATACAGATTCAATCCAACACCGTCCTTATCATAAAAACGTTCCACTTTTCCATTGACTGTGCGGATTGTGATTTCAGCCGTCGCCGAAATCCGACACTCATTGAGATGACCGCCTTTGACATTCATCTTCTCATCGCAGAGATTAATGTGAATATGAAGATAAGTTTTACCATCCATCGTGGAAACATTTCCCGTCAAAGCCGTGATCTCCATCGGTCCGTTCAGTTCCGTTTTATGGTAAACCTGTTCCCCGACATTATACAGACCGATCACCGCATGGTCTGCCGCACCGATACCCTCGATCGTTGCCAGTGTGATCTTTTCCCTGTCGCAAATCTTTGTCAGAGACTCTACGATCTCCTCGCCGCGGTCCAGACGAACAACATATGCATCATCAAATTTCATGTATTCCATATCTATATCAGCCTTTCCTTTTTTTGTCCCCATAATACCACGAAAGAAGCAGGGATTGCAAATTTTTATAATCCATTTCATCCACTTACATAAAAATGATGTGGATGTCAAAAGTCCCCAACTATGATGCCTACGGATTGTTCCGTGCGTTGCACTCCCACAATCCTGGTATCATAAAAATACAGAAGATTATGAAATTTCGTTTTCATAATCTCCTGCATCTTCTCTTTATACCTCTATTCGAATTTGATTATAATGTGCAGCCTACCGGATCTTAATCGTTACAGATTTCTTCTTTCCGCTTCCATCCGTTGCCATTGCGGTGATCTTCACTTTCTTTCCTTTTGCATTTTTCTTTGCCTTTACTTTTCCGTTTTTCACCGTAGCAAATTTTTGATTGCTGCTTTTCCAAAAAAGTCTGGTATTGGCCTTCTTTGTGGCTTTCACTTTCGCTTTCAGCTTAATGCTCTTTCCTGCTTTGACGGTTTTCTTTCCGGAAATCGTAACTTTTTTCACAACACCTTTCATACCGGTGATTGTATAAACTGCCTTTTTGCCGCTTCCATCTGCTGCCTTCGCAGTGATCGTTACTTTCTTTCCGCCGCTGCCTTTTTTCATTGTGACAATACCATTTGCATTTACGGTGGCAGCTTTCGAATTGCTGGAAGTCCATACCAGTGTTTTGTTTGTCGCATTTGCCGGCGAAATATTTGCCTTCAATGCGATTTTCTTTCCTGCTGCAATCTTATTTGAAATTCCGCTGATCTTAATGCTGCCAATCAGTATACTCTTTGAAGAATCTGTACCCGGTCTTGGATTTGGACTCGGATCTGGTTCCGGATCTTGGCTGCCCGGATTTACAATATAAAATGTACTACTCAATAATCCTTCATAATCACCAATTCCATGAACACCGGCCCAGGCTTCGCCAATTTCTACATTATCATCCAGAAAAACTTCGTAATCCACACCTTCTTTCAGGATTTTTCCATCTGCATCTTCTACCGAAACTCTCGGAATCACCGCATTTCCAGTATAACGAAGATCGCCGAATACATACATTCTTCCATCTTCGATATTTTTCTTTGTGTTCTTCTTTTTGTAGATAAATGTCCAGGAATCTTCGTCACCTGCCGTTACCGTCATCTGTGCTTTTTCCGGTGTATAACCGCTCACATCCGGTGCATCCAGCGTCTGGGAACTTCCAAACAAAGCACGGACTGTTGATGCTTCTGCCAGATCATCTCCCGCTTCATCTTTGTAATATACTGTATAGTCTTTTTCTTCCGGTGTGATTCCTGCTTCATAGGTTGTTTCTGCAGAGTCATACTGTACTGCAACCGTCGCATTTTCGGCTGTTTTTTCTTTAAAATAAGCATAATAGCCAGATGTAACTTCTTCACTTGTGCCATCATCCCAGGTAACATTCAGCGTAAGTCCGGTCGTATCGATTTCTTTCTCTGAAGAGCCATACTGCTGTTTATCCGCCGGTGCTGCCACTTCCACAGAAACTGCCCTGCGGATACGTTCCTCTGCCATGATGCCATTTGTCTCTGCATACTGCCATGCTATACCGTTTTCACTGCACCATAATGTCAGATTTGCATTATCTCCAAATGCGGAATCTCCAATCTCTGTAACACTGTCCGGCACCTCTACACCTGTCAGAGAATCACAGCCTGCAAATGCATCTGAACCGATCGTTTTCAGCCCATTTCCTGATACAATCATATCAAGTGAACTGCAGTTTTCAAATGCCTGACTGCCGATTTCCGTCACCGTATCCGGCAGGAATACAGCGTGGATTTTATCCTCATTCCGGAATGCCTGCGGATCGATACCCACAACGGTA
>ERZ773108.156-NODE-156-length-73743-cov-6.863316_pt1 | contig 73743 bp, 69 predicted proteins | sample MGYA00580570_ERZ773108 | MGnify/ENA primary metagenome ERZ773108 (study PRJEB29015, sample SAMEA2737840) | human gut metagenome | biome: human gut; feature: human-associated habitat; material: faeces | place: China | collected 2012 ...
ATTTACCGTTGTAATACGATACCTCGGGCGCCCAGAACCACCTGTTGCCCACGACATTTTTCTTATCAAGGCAAAGCCCCTTGTTTGCCCAATTTATAAGATCCTCGGATTCATAAACATAAAAGCCGTCGTTTCCGTCCTTTTCTGTATTAAACGCATTGGCGGACTCCAATTTTCTGTTGTTTTCGGTGGTACAGTAGATATAATACTTCCCACCGTAGGTCATTAAAAAGGGGTCGCCGCCCTCAAAAATTCTTGTCAACATATAATTTTCTCCTTCGCTTAGACAATACAATCAGGGCACAATACTTCCCATAGCGGAAAATTTGTCCGATTATATTGTCTCGTAATTTGAAATACGGCAGTATTCCTACATTCCTCGACTTCATAAACGAAAAAATTTTCTCGCTATGGGTCAGAGATTTTGTAAGAAAACGGCGCTGTTTAGCGGCGCGGCGCCCGACCGAAGAATACCGGCGTATTGTGAGCGGAGGGCAACAAAGCCGATAACGGCACCGCTTCTTCAAAAAAGCATAGTACCCTGATTGTATTGTCTATGCTCTTTTAACTTCTTTTTTCGTTCCGAGCTTTATCTGCTCAATCCAATTATCTACCGTTTCAGCATCGGGCGGCTGTATATCTGCATACTCCCTGTTAAGCGCCGAATATTTGCTTTCGCCGAGCGGGTGGAACGGCTCGATTTCTATATGCTCAATTCCGCTGAATTTGTCAGCGATTTCGCTTATTCCTTTAAAATGCTCCGCACGGTCGTTAAAGCCCGGAATTATGGGGCATCGTAAAATAATTTTACTGCCCGCGTCGCTTAAAGCCTTTAAATTATCAAGAATTATTTTGTTATCAAAACCGGTATATTCTTTATGCAGCTCGGGGTCGGTCTCCTTACAGTCAAACAGGAATAAATCAACATATTTTGCAATTTCAAGTATTTTAGATTTTTCCGTATAGCCGCAGGTTTCAACCGCGGTATGTACTCCGTTTTCCTTTGCTTTTTTCAAAAGCTCCAGCGAAAAATCGTATTGAGCCAGCGGCTCACCGCCCGATAAGGTCACTCCGCCGCCCGAATTTTCATAAAACGGCTTATCCTTTAGCGCTTCCGCTGTCACCTCATCCGCCGAAACGGTTTTTCCGCAAATTTCCTTTGCGCCGTTAAAGCAGACAAAATCTCTGTCAGCGGCGGTAACACACTTACATCTGCCGCAGCCTGTGCATTTATCCTTATAAAAAAGTATTTCCGGCTCAAAGCGCTGACTTTCGGGGTTGTGACACCATACGCAGGAAAGCGGACAGCCCTTTAAAAACACCGTTGTTCTTATTCCCGGTCCGTCGTTCACGCAAAAGCGCTGAATATTAAAAACAGTTCCTTGCATTTTTCTCACCTAACAGTTGTATTCCGTCCTGTTTATAACGGCAAGCTGCTGCCACTCGGGAAGGCTTACAAAATATTCGCTGAAACCGTAAAGTCGTACGGTAAGCGACTTATATTTTTCGGAGTGAATCATTGCGTCCTTTAATCTTTCGCGGTTTACAACGCTTATACCCACATGAAAGCCGCCGAGTTCAAAATATGTAAGCACAAGCGATTTCAGTATTTCGGGGCTTACATTTGCCGAAAAAGTCAGGTTGAGCCCGCCTGTGGCAGTGCGGGAAAACGGCAGCTTTGCAAGGCTTTTAAGCAGGGTGGTCACCCCGCATTTATCTGCGCCGTAGCTCGGCGACTGGTTTTCCGAAAACGGTTCTCCCGCCTTTCTGCCGTCGGGCGTTGCGCCTATCTTCCATGTGTTATCGCGTTCGAGCGAATAAAACCCGCCTATCGCATAGCGGTTTTCTTTGAGTGACAAATTATCAAGCGCGTCAAGGAAAGCATTTCCCGCCATAGCCGTATAGCTATCGGCGGCGGTATCATTGCCGAACCTTGTATAGCTTAAAATCTCGGCGCGCAGCTCCTCGTTACCCTCGTAATTTTCGTTAAGTATTTTTACAAACTCACCGTATGTAAAGCGTTTTTCGCGGAACACAAGTTTATCAAGAACCATAAGCGAATCGCCCACGGTGGCAACTCCCGGGCAAAAAATATTAAACACTGTATAATCGGCTCTGCCGTCGCAGGCATAGCGGCATTTATATGCGCTGTCGGTCAAAAGCAGACCGTCCAAAACGAAAGCTTTTCGGGCAAATTCTTTATCGTTAAAGCCGCTTTCGCAGTCATCCGTACATCGCTGCACATCCGCTGTTATCTCATTTTTAAAGGCAGACACTAATTCCTCGGTACTGTTGAATTCATTTTCATTAAGAACCTTTAAAAAGAGCTGCGGAACAGGCGCGTAATATTCAAGCCTGTATGAATGGAAATTCAAGTCGAATGTGCAGCAAGCCGAAAATGAAAATTCCTTTGCGATATTTTCGGGTATGCCTTTACCTACCAAGGCTTTTAATATCATATCATAATTGTAGATATGCAGCTTATCTGTAAGCACGCTCATCGCCGAAAATACATCGTTTGTAAATTCGGAGCTTGCGTCGGGTTTTAAAAGCACCGTTACCTGCGGTTGAGCCATATTAAGCCTTACAGCCGCTTTTAAAACAAGGCGCGACATTTCATTCGGCTTTTCTCCGCCGATGTTTATATATTGCTTTGAAGCCTGCGAAAGTATGGGCTTAGACTTATAATTCCATGTTCCTCTGCCGCAAATTTCATTTGTCTTTACAAAGAACCCCGCAAGCTGCTCTGTGAGTTCTTCTTCGGTTTCACCTTTTGCCAATGATTTTTGGTAGTACGGCAGCATAAATTCATCAAACCGACCGAAAGCATAATCGCGGTTTCCTACATAGCAGCTTGCAATAAAATGGATAAGCCACACGCTTTGCAGCGCCGAATAAAAATCGTATGCCGGCTCAAAGGGGACTTTTTCAAGCGTGTTTGCCATACGGGTATATCCCTTTACGCGCGCGGCGGCGGCATAGTGCTCAGCAAAGCCCTTGACAGCCGAAACAACGATTGCGGCATTTTGCGCGAATACGGCGCTTTCTTCCTCTCCGTTTTGCGCGGCGTTTATTTTTTCAAGTATGCCTTTTAAGCCGTATTTCAGCAAATCGGCATAATTAAAGCTCATATGCCCCGTGGAGCATAGCAGACAGTTCGGTGCGTTCATACCGCTATCGGGCTTAGCCTCAACCGCCCTGCCCGCAAAATAATCGCTTTCGTCAACAGGGGTCGACACTTCACCGAGCAGCCTTGACAGAATAACCGCATATTTATCGGGCTTATCATAATCGTGCATTTCGTCGGATAATCTTGCAAGTATTCGTTCACGCTCAATAAAGCACGCCTCGTTATCGCTTTTAAAAACAAGCTCTTTCAGTTTTTCAAGGTCAGGCATATCCTAAGACTCCTATTATTATGTTATGGTTATCGGCAGCTTTGCAAATAATGTTGGTTTTTTCATAAATTAACCTCATTATTCCTCTTTTGACACTCTTTCAATAAACTCCTCTTTTGAAGCCGGAGAAAGGCTGTTAAAGAATATACTGTACCCGCCTATTCTCACTACCAGATCGGGGTATTTTTCTGGATTGCCCGTTGCGTCCCTCAAAAGCGCCGATGAAAGTGAATTTACCTGAAACTGCAAGCCGCCGTTATTAAGATAGACCTTTATAAGCGCCTCAATTTCTTTTTTGTGGCTACGCACCGTATCGGCTTGGAAATTCACATCTATCGGCTGCCCGCCGAAAAACTTTTCCTGTGGCAGCTTTGCAGCCGAAAGCACCATTGAGGTAGGGTCGCTTTGCCTTGCAATGTTTGAGCAGCCCGCGTTTTTTGCAAAGGGCGTGCCTGCCGCTCTGCCGTCAAAGCCCACGCCCCAATTTGAGCCGTAGCCCACATTTGTATCAAGCGTATGCAGCGAGGGCGAATATTCCCTGTTGCCGTGGTCCTTGGCTCTTATAATTCTTTCCGTTATTTCGGCAACCCTTACCGCGTATTCATCAGCCGATGAGTTCTGACCGTATTTCGGGCAGGCTAAAATATCCTGCCTTAATTCCGCATATCCCTCAAAATTGTTTTTAACTGCTGCCGATATTTCCTCTAATGTATATTTCTTGTCCTTAAATACCAACCTATCAACGGCGCAAATACCGTCCGATACATTCACCATTCCCATACATTCAACCGTAACATTGTGGTATTTTGCACCCGAAATTCTGTCGCAGTGCTTTTCAATACAGTCGTCCGTCAAAAGTGATACAAACGGGTCGGGGATAGATCTTTCGCTGATTTCCGCGTTTTTCTCATATAGCGCCGAGCAGATATCAAGCAGGTATTTAACCGCCGTTTCAAAGTTTTCATAAAGCTGTTCTATACTGTCGGCTTTGCCGATATTCGGAATATGAAAATCCCTGCCGATAACATTTCCGCAGTTTACAGCCGCCTCAAGCGCTGCGGACACATTAAACACCGTACCCCACATACTGTTGAAATCCTCGCCCGGCAGACCTATTCCCATACAGCTGTTGTTTGAAAAATGAACCGCTTTATCCTTCGGCACGCCCTATTCTACAAGGGCGGCAATACAGGAGCTTTCGCCGTAAAAAGTTGGCTGCCCCATTGAAAACAGCTTTTCATCTATAAGCGATTGCCATATATGCTCGGGCGTTTTATTGTTTATACGCGCGCCGAGTATGGGCGCGGGCAATGAGAACTCCTTTTGGCACTCAATTAGCAGTTCGGAAAGCTCGTTATACTCTCCGCCGATATTTAAAAGGCAGGCGCCGTCCGCATAGCTATTCAAAAGCTCATAGAAATTTTTAAGTATTTTCTTTGCCTCGTCCCTTGTCATTCCCCTTTCAAGCGACGCTTTATAAAACGGGTACATATATTCATCGAATTTGCCGAGGGAAATACTGTACCACGCGTTTTCGGCAAGCGGGGTTAAAAAATGAATTATCCAAACCGATTGCACCGCCTCGCGAAAGCTTTCGGCGGGATAAAACGGCACTTTTTTCAGCATTTCGGTAAAGCACTCGGCTTTTTCCGCTCCGTATTCGTCCTTGTTTTCGGATATATAACCTATTACCCGCTCCGTAAGGCTTTTAACTGCCGCAAGCGTGCCTTTCATAGCGGCGAGATAGGCGTTGTCGGGAGCTTTTGCAAGCTCTGCGTCTATTTTATTTTCGTACCAAACAAGCCCGTGATTTAATATATCGCCGTAATTTAAAAGCGTGTGCCCTCTGTCCACCCTGACGGTGCAGTTAAGCCCCTCAACAAGGCTGTTCAGACGTTTGGTTTCGGCGTCGTATTCTTCTTCGGGAAAAATCTTATCGGGATAATATTCCTTTATAAATTTAAACCAACCCGCAATTTCATCGGTTTTCTTAATTTCAAGCTCCAAAGCCTCGGTTTCAAGGCGGAATTTTTCCGCCGCCCGCTTCTCCGGGGCAAGTTCTTTCAGATAATCAAAATATTTGTTTTTTACATATCTTTCAATATTATAATCGCAATGCATAATCAGATACCCCTCCAGCCTAAATTAAGAGAAATATTCCTTGCCGCTTCCGATAGCTGCGGGAGCTTGTTGTTTATAAGCGAGTTAATATCGTCATATATAGTAAGTGATGAAATTCCGACAGCTGCCGCAACATTGCCCGTATCGTCGTATACAGGGCAGGCAATACATATAATTCCTTTTGCAAATTCCTCGTTATCAGTCGCATAACCGCAGGCTTTTATCTGCGCCGCCCCATTTTCAAACCTTTTCGGGTGTTCGCCGTAAGCAAGGAGCACCTTACCCGGCGCAGAGGTTGTAAGCGGATATTCGCCGCCTACGCGCCCGTTAATACGTACCTCTTTTGCAGAATCTAAATGCAGTAAATACAGCACATTATTACCGTTTTTAATTCCCAGATACACAGCGTCGCCGAGCTGACCGTTCAGGCGCTGCAAATCGGGCTTGGCTATTTCCGCCAGCGCATATTGCGGCGTGCACTTTGAAACAAGTGAAAACGGCTTTAATGTAAAACGGTATTTTTTCTGAACACTGTCGCTTAAATATACCCAGTTATATTCAAGCAAAGACTCCAATACCCTTGAGGCGGCGTTTTTATTTATACCGAGCGAATTGCAAATATCCGCAATTCCGATTTCATTTTGCGTCTCGGAAAAAAGCTCTATAATTCTTAATGCGTAATCAACTGCAGGTGCTTTTGACATTCTATCAATCCTCAGATTTATGTTATATATTTATTGTATCATAATAAATATATAATTTCAAGAGGTGTTTTGACTTATCTTTTATTTCTTATTTATCTTCAGAAAATATTTTATCACCCGACTTATTTTAACATAATTCTTGCGTAAGTTAAAGAATAAGAAAAAAATTTACTTTTAGGACTTAATTTTTTATTGACTGTGGCGCATTTTAGTAGTATTCTTAAATACGTAAAAAATATAGGAGGTACTATAAAAATGTTTAAATCAGAATACTTAAACAGAGTATACGAAGGCGTTGAAAAGCGCAGCCCGGGCGAAAAGGAATTTTTGCAGGCTGTGCGCGAGGTTTTAGGCTCGCTGGAGCCGGTTGTAGCCGCTAACCCGAAGCTAGAGGAAAACGGCGTGCTTGAAAGAATAGTTGAGCCGGAAAGACAGATTTTTTTCCGTGTTTCCTGGGTTGACGATAACGGCAAGGTTCAGGTAAACCGCGGTTACAGAGTTCAGTTCAACTCTGCCATAGGTCCATACAAGGGCGGCATACGTCTGCACCCCTCGGTTAATGCATCGGTTATTAAATTCTTGGGCTTTGAGCAGATTTTCAAAAACAGCCTTACAGGTCTGCCCATAGGCGGCGGCAAGGGCGGCTCGGACTTTGACCCCAAGGGCAAATCCGACGGCGAAATTATGCGTTTCTGCCAGAGCTTTATGACCGAGCTTTCAAAGCATATCGGAGCAGATACCGACGTTCCCGCAGGCGATATAGGCACGGGTGCCAGAGAAATTGGCTATATGTTCGGTCAGTATAAGAGACTCCGCAATGAGTTCACCGGCGTTCTTACCGGTAAGGGTCTTACATACGGCGGTTCGCTTGCGCGTACCGAGGCTACCGGCTACGGACTTTGCTACTACACCGAGGAAATGCTCAAGTGTATGAAGAACGATTCCTTCAAGGGCAAGACCGTTGTGGTTTCGGGATCGGGCAACGTTGCTATTTACGCTACCGAAAAGGCTACGCAATTAGGCGGTAAGGTTGTTGCTCTTTCCGATTCAAACGGATATGTTTACGACCCGAACGGCATAAAGCTTGATGTTGTTAAGCAGATTAAAGAGGTTGAGCGCGGCAGAATTAAAGAGTATGCCGAGCGTGTAGACGGCGCTGAGTACCACGAGGGCTGCAAGGGCATTTGGACAGTCAAGTGCGATATTGCTCTGCCCTGCGCTACTCAGAACGAAATTGACGAGGAATCGGCAAAAATCCTCGTTAAAAACGGCGTAATGGCTGTTGCCGAGGGCGCTAATATGCCTTCAACCCTTGAGGCTATTGAAGTATTCCAGTCTTCGGGCATTCTCTTCGGGCCTGCAAAGGCTGCAAATGCGGGCGGTGTTGCAACATCGGCGCTTGAAATGAGCCAGAACTCCATGCGCTACAGCTGGACATTCGATGAGGTTGACGCAAAGCTCAGGGATATTATGGTAAACATTTTCCACAACTCCTACAATGCCGCAAAGAAATACAATTTAGAGGGCAATCTGCTTGCCGGTGCTAACATTGCGGGCTTTGAAAAGGTTGCCGAGGCAATGCTCGCACAGGGTGTAGCATACTGATAAAAAACCTTATTACAGGCGGCAGGCATTTGCCTGACCGGTTATAAAAAACGCTGTCCGCGGCTCGTACTGCCGCAGGCAGCATTTTTTTACATTGCTGCGTAATTTACCGTTTAACACATAAATTTCGGCAAAAATCGGCGCCTGATTTTAAAAAAGCAAGCGCTGCTTGACAAGATTCAAAGTATGTTTTATTGCCTGCAAGTGCAAGAAGTGATATAATATTTTAAAAATCAAAAAAGGAAGTGGCGCAATGCTATCTGATAATATCAGAAATTACCGAAAAATAAATAATATGTCTCAGGATGAGCTTGCCGAAAAGCTGGGTGTTTCAAGACAAAGCATCAGTCTTTGGGAAACAGGTCAAACCCAACCGACCATAGACAATATTATTGCTTTATCAAAAATATTCAATGTTACGTCCGATGAAATTTTAAAAAGCGACGACAGTACGCTTGACATTGTAAAAAGCCCGCAGGATAAAGTCACGGCAGAAAAAAAGAAAAATAAAACCTGGCTGTTAGTCACCATTATCGGAATTACCGTTATTATCGGGGCTGTATTGTTCTCGGTGCTTTTTAAAAACGGACTTTTTAAAGACAACGTTTCCGGCAGCGGCACAGCGGACAGTTCGGTTTCCGAGCCAAAAAGCGCCGATACAAGCAAGGCATCAAGTAATACCGGCTCCAAGGTCACAAACAACAGTTCAAAGTCCAATGCCTCCGGCTCAGGCTCAAAAGCTGCCGGCAGCAGTAAAGCCTCAGGCAGTAAACCGGCAGCCGCGACACCCGCAAGCTCATCAAAGCCCGAAAAGCAGTTTGATTTATTCACCTACTGCAAGGATTTCGCAATAAAAAAGGGCAAGCTGAACGGCGATTACTGTATGTATCAGCAGCCCGCTACACAATACGGCGGATATAAGGACGAATATTTTTCAATTTCATATTGGGGAGACAGCAATATGGTTGAATTTTGCCTTCACTGCCCCTTAAACGATACATACAGCGTGAATTTTTACCTGAGAATGCGCGGCGGATATAACAAAAAATATGAGTATTTGACCTCGCGTTATTACAGGGATAACGGTGAAAGCGTAAGAAGCGCAACCGGTTATATTGACCCAGCAGTATTTTCTGACAATTATCCCCTAAGCTGCGATAAATATGAGGGCAGCGCCGAAGGTCAAAATGATTTTATGGAGGAAAGCAGAGTAGGAATATGCGATTTGATACATTGCCTCAAAAAATTTGTAGAGGTAGAAAATATGGAATGTGATTTTTCCGCATTTGATTTTGCAAATTTTTAGCTTAAAGCTCATAACAGCTTGCACTTTGCATAAAATATGTGGTATACTTAATAAAAATACTCGGATGTATTTCGGGAGTATACGGGGTGTTGGGCAAGCATATGAAAACCTTTAAAAGCTATTTATATATAAGCTTAGGCACAATATTGCTGACGGCGGGAGTGTATTTTTTTAAAATACCGAACGGATTTTCTACCGGAGGAGTAAGCGGTATAGGCACGCTGCTCGGCAAGCTGACACCGCTTTCCCCCGCAATGTGGATTTCGCTTATAAATCTTCTTTGTTTATTTATAGGCTTTGCCGTGCTCGGCAAAACAACCGGAATTAAAACAGTATATTGCAGCCTGCTGTTTTCGGGGCTGACTCAGCTTTTTGAATGGACAATCCCCCTTAATAAAACGCTTACCAACCAGCCGTTTTTGGAGCTGGTCTACGCTATGCTGCTAACCTCGGTAGGCTCGGCAATAATTTTCAGATACGGCGCTTCCTCCGGCGGGACAGATGTTATTGCGCTGATTTTAAAAAAATACACCTCGCTCAATGTTGGCAAGGCGCTGCTCTGTGTAGATTTTTTAATTGCGGCAAGCGCATTCCTCGTTTTCGGAATTGAAACAGGGCTTTACTCGCTGCTTGGGCTGTTTGCAAAGGCTTTTTTGGTTGACGGGGTTATTGAAAGTATAGACGCCTGTAAATATTTCACCATATTTACAACCGAGCCGGAAAAAATATCCGATTTTATTATTAATAATCTTCATCACGACGCCACCCTTTCAGATGTTAAAGGCGCATATACCGGCAACAGCAAAACCGCAGTGCATACCGTCTGCCGCCGCTTTGAGGCTATTCAGCTGCAGCGCTTTGTTTATGAAACAGACCCTCACGCTTTTATGATTATAACAACCAGCAGTGAAATTATAGGCAGAGGCTTTCGCGGGGTATAAAACAGTTACCAATACACCTGTCTTCATAATACCTATTCCCTATTTACCGCAATTTTTATCACAAAAAAATCTTGACAAATCAGTTAAAATGCGGTATTATTATGAATATGCCGCTGTGGTGGAATAGGCAGACACAAGGGACTTAAAATCCCTCGGTAGCGATACCGTACCGGTTCAAGTCCGGTCAGCGGCACCACGGGACTGTCGAGTTAAGACAGCCCCTTTTCTTTATTCATAATAAAGCGGAGACCTTGGAATAATCCTTAGTCTCCGCTTTTGTTTTAATAATTACAGACAATCGGCAATTTACTTTTTAAGAGCGATTGCCTTCTTTGCTTTTTCGGCAATATTTACGGCGCGCAAGCCGAACTCATCAAGCAGCTTGGGTGCAGGTCCCGAATGACCGAATACATCATAAACGCCGAGCTTTAGCACCGGAACAGGATAATTTTCGGAAAGCAGCTCCGAAACAGCACCGCCGAGCCCGCCTATAACCGAATGTTCCTCGGCGGTAACAACAGCGCCCGTTTCCTTAGCCGCCTTTAAAATAATATCGTTATCAAGCGGCTTAATTGTATGAATGTTTATAACGCGTGCGTTTATACCCTCGTTTTTAAGCAGTTCGTGAGCCTCAAGCGCCTCATTTACCATAAGACCCGTGGCAACTATTGTAACATCGTTACCCTCGCGAAGTTCTACACCCTTACCTACTTCAAACTTATAATCATCGTCAAATATAACCGGAACGGCAAGTCTGCCGAAACGCATATAAACGGGTCCGTCAATTTCCAGCGCGGCTCTTACAGCCTTTTTAGCCTCGGTTTCGTCCGCCGGGTTTATAATAGTCATTCCAGGAATTGTGCGCATTAGGGCTATATCCTCGCAGCACTGATGTGTAGCGCCGTCCTCACCGACGGAAATTCCCGCGTGGGTCGCGCCTATAATAACGTTAAGGTGCGGGTAGCCTACCGAGTTTCTCACCTGCTCGTAAGCTCTGCCCGCCGCAAACATTGCAAACGAGCTGCAAATCACCTTTTTGCCCGTAGCCGCTATACCTGCCGCAATGCCTATCATATCAGCCTCGGCAATACCGCAATCGTAAAATCTTTCGGGATATGCCTTTTTAAACATACCCGTTTGTGTGGCGGCGGCTAAGTCCGCGTCCAAAACCACAAAATCGTCTCTTTCGGCGCCGAGCTCAACCAAAGCGCTGCCGAAACCTGCGCGTGTTGCAACCTTTTTAATTTCTGCCATTACATTCCCCTCCTCAATTCAGAGCGGCAAGCGCCGCGTTAAGCTCTGTCATTGCCTGCTCGTACTGCTCGTCATTCGGGGCGGAGCCGTGCCAGCCTACTGCGTTTTCCATAAAGGAAACGCCTTTGCCCTTTACGGTCTTTGCAATTATAGCAACCGGCTTGTCCACTGTTTCAGCCTCTTTCAAGGCGTTCTCGATTTCTTCAAAGCTATGCCCGTCAATAGTGATAACGTGCCAGCCGAACGCCTCGAATTTCTTATCTATCGGGGCTGCCGAGTTTACCTCTTCAATAGTTCCGTCTATCTGCAAATTGTTGTAATCCACAAATGCGGTAAGGTTGGAAAGTCCCTTGTTTCCGGCGAACATAGCCGCCTCCCAAACCTGACCTTCCTCAATTTCACCGTCGCCCAAAACGGCGTATACCTTAAAGCTATCCCCGAAGTGCTTAGCCGAAAGCGCCATTCCCACCGCCGCGGAAATGCCCTGACCGAGAGAGCCCGTGGACATATCAACGCCCGGTATGTGCTTCATATCTGGGTGACCCTGCAAAATACTGCCTATCTGACGCAGTGTTTTAAGCAGTGATACATCAAAATAACCGCGGTTAGCAAGGGTTGCGTAAAGCGCGGGCGCAGCGTGACCCTTTGATAACACAAAGCGGTCTCTGTCGGCTTTTTTCGGGTTAGCGGGGTCTATATTCATATGCTTAAAATAAAGATATGTGAGTATATCCGCACACGAGAGCGAACCGCCCGGGTGACCCGATTTAGCACTGTGCACCCCCTCAATAATACCCATTCTGACCTTGCACGCCGTTATTTCAAGTTGTTTTTTTTCGGCAGCGTCCATCAAATCATTCCTTTCCGAATAATATATTAAACCCTATCGGACTTAATTTCTGTTAAATAATCTATAAAATCCGCAACCGCACCGTTTTCGCAGCTGCCCGCCGCAAAATCGGCATATGTCTTTATATCGTCGGGTGTATCCTGCGGCACGGCGGAAATATCGGCGCATTTTATCATTTCGAGGTCATTGTAATAATCCCCCATTGCAAAAATGCCGCCTTTTTTTATATTAAGAATTTTTGCAAGCTTTAAAAGCCCACCCGCCTTTGAAACACCCGCGGGGAACTGCTCATAATAATTCCTCTTTTTACCCGCAATCACCGCCGAGGTATCGGAAAAGGCAGAACCTGCGCCGAGCGCGGAAATAAGCTTTTTAACCTTTTGCAAAACTTCAAGGTCGTCAAAAAGATAAACTACCTTGTTCCATTTATAATTTTCCGCCTCTACAAAAGAGACGTTGCGGCTTTTAAGACGCTCGTATTCCTGATGAATTTTCGTTTCCTCTGTTTCGCGTATTGTAAGAATATCCGCACCGCTGTGCGCCTCAATTCCCACGGGCAGACCCGTATCAAGCACCGCCTTTGCAACGCAGTAATCAGCCTTTGCAATAAACAGCTCGTCCAAAACCTTTTCGTTTTGAAAATCATATATCATACAGCCGTTTGCCACAACCGAGGGTGAAATATTCTTAATTTTCTCAAGCACGGGGCTGACCGCCCCCACCGTTCTGCCTGTGCAAAGCGAAAAATGCCCGCCCTCGCTTATAAAATATTCTATTTTTTCAATATTGCGCGGATTTATAATGCCGTTTACAAGCAGTGTTCCGTCAATATCGCACCCGAAAAGGCAATCGGAAAAAAGACCCATTTATTATACTCCTCATTTTACAATTCCGAATCAAATCAATTTACAGCGGATTTAATTTATTTAAAAAGCGTGTAAAATACTCAGGCAATGGCGAAGTAAATTCCATATACTCGTTTGTTCGCGGGTGAATAAAGCCTATTTTGCCTGCGTGCAGGCACTGCCCGCAAAGCTCGGTTATAACCTTTTTAGGTCCGTACACATCGTCCCCCGCCACCGGGTGACCTATATACGCCATATGCACCCGAATCTGGTGTGTTCTGCCCGTTTCAAGCCGCAGTGATAGGTGGGTAAAGCCCTCAAATCGTTCTGTAACGCTATAGTGCGTAACAGCGTTTCTGCCGCCGGCAACCACCGCCATTTGCTTGCGCTTTACGGGGTGCCTGCCTATAGGCGCGTCCACCGTGCCGCTATCAGCCTGAAAGCCGCCGTAAACCACCGCATGGTATTCCCGTGTAAATGAGTGTGCCTTTATTTGCTCTGCAAGTGAGGTATGCGCCAAATCATTTTTGGCAACTATTAAAAGCCCGCTTGTGTTTTTATCTATCCTATGCACTATTCCCGGGCGCATAACGCCGTTTATTCCCGAAAGCGAGCTCCCGCAGTGAAACATAAGGGCGTTTACAAGCGTGCCGCTGTAATTGCCGGCAGCGGGATGCACCACCATACCCTTTGGTTTATTTACCACAAGCAGGTCGCTGTCCTCATAAACTATATCAAGCGGTATATTTTCGGGCGTTATATCGTACACGGCGGGCTCGGGCACTGTTACGGTAACGGTGTCTCCCGCCTTTACCTTATCGCTTTTAGCGGCTTTTCTGCCATTTATCGTCACACAGCCGTCCGCTATAAGCGCTGCGGCGCGCGAGCGCGTTATATCGGCAATTTCGGAGGTAAAAACGTCAATTCTTGTGGACGTATTATCTGCGCCGACCGTTTCGGTTATTTTATTCATCGGTTTTTTCCGCGCTTTTCCGCTTTGATTCCTTAACCGAATCTATAAGGAAATAAAGTATTAAAAGCCCCGCGCCTACAACTATTGCGCAATCGGCAACATTGAAAACGGGGAATGACGGGAAAAACTCAAAATGCAGAAAATCAATAACGTTGCCGTCCCTGAATACGCGGTCGATCATATTACCGATACCGCCTGACAGCACAAGCATAATAGCCCAGAAAAGCAACTTGTTTTTCTTGCCGTATTTTTTATAAAGAATTATGCAAACCGCCATTACAATAACGGTTATTGGAATTAAAATATAAGTTTTACCGTAAAGCAAGCCCCATGCGCCGCCGCGGTTGTGAATATAAGTAAGGTCTATAAACCCGTTTAAAAACTCGCGGCGCTCGCCGAGCGTAAACCCTGCGGAAACCAAATATTTTGTAAGCTGGTCGGCGCCGAGCAAAAGCACAGCGCTGACTACAGCCAATATATAAGAAAGCAAAAGGTCAGCCCCCTGAAAAATTATTCCTCTGTTTCAGCCTTTTCGTCAGACTCGGCAACCTTAAAGCCCGCAGGCTTTTCAGCCTTTTCCGCGGTGTTTTCTTCCGCATTTACAGGCTCTGCCGCTTTTGCCTCAGCTTTTATAAAGCTTTCGGGTGCGGGCGCTTTATCAACCGCTGCAGCTACTACCTCAGCCATTCTCTTGGGGTCCATAGGCGCTGTGTCGGGCAATGTCTTAAGCATTTCAAGGTGCTCTTTATATTTTGCGGAAAGCGCCGCCTTGAAAGCGGACATTTCCATTTTAAGCTTATCATAAAGCAGCTGCTGGCGCGCAACGCTGTCTTCTGCGGCGGCTTTCATACTGTCAGCCTTTATCTGCGCGGTTTTAACCATATCGTCAAGCTCTTTTTGAAGGTTGTTTTTACGCTCCTGCGCCTTTAATTCAAAGGCGGTGGCAAGCTCCTTTTCGCGCGCGGTCATTACTTCAATATTAGACTGGGCGTTGTTTATTATTTCCTCGCTCTTCTGCTTTGCCTCGTCCACTATCTGGTCGGCAAGCTTTTGGGCGCTTAACAGTACGTTCTGTATACTGTTCTGCGAGCTTTTAAGGGTCTCTATTTCCTTATTCATAGAGTCGATTTTCGCCTTGTATTCCTTAAAGGCGCGCTCAAACTGTATGTAGTCCGCCTCTATTCTGTCAAGAAGAACATCTACCTCCTCTTGCTTGTAGCCGCCCATAGCCTTTGTGAATTTTACATTCCTAATTTCGGCAACGCTTAACATTTCTTTACCTCCTGAATATACTTTTTATATTTTATTACAATTCTGTCCTTTTTAGTCCTGCCGTCAAGCGAGACCGCAATATATCTGCCCTTTCCCCTGACGGATATAACATCCCCCGCCGCAACGCTTTTAGTAGGCTTTGAAACGGGAACTGAATTAACCGTTATAAGCCCCGCCGCTATCAGCTCGCAAACCTTTGAACGCGAAAGCCCGCATAAAGCCGCCGCAACGCAGTCTATTCGGTCGGAAGCGGCAGTGCCTGTAAATTCCTCTAATTTATCGCCCTCGGGCAGCGGAAAAGTGCAGCCGTCGGTTATATTAACGCCTACTCTGCCGATTTTTTCTACCTGATCTAAAATATACTCTTTAACGTCGTCGCTCACAAAAGCAACGGCTCTGCCCTCTTCAATCAAAATATCCCCCACGGTCTCGCGCTTAATGCCGAGCGCCATAAGGCTGCCCAAAATATCGCGGTGGGAAAGCACATCCGCCTTTCTGAAAGAAACGGTAAGCGGCGATATAGGGTAAGGAAAATCCTCCGCCCAATCGGGAAAGCAGCCGAGTATTACCCGCTCAGCCCCCTCATAGCCGCCGAAAAAATCGTTTCTTACCCGCGCATTTTTTAAAATGTTCCGCGCAAGGGCGGCTTCTGCCGAGGTTAAAAAGCCCAAAAATTTCGGTGTGCAGGTTTTTTCGCAAAGCTCTGCGGTATCGTTAATTCTTGCCGGGAGCAGCTCCGCGTCCATTAAAAGTACATCTTGCTTTCGTCAAAATCGTCAAGCATAAGCTCGCCCATCACGTCAACGTCGGTCGGGACGATTATAAAGGTGCTGTTCGCAACCTTGCGTATATTCCCGTTATTGGCATAAGCAACACCGCTTAAAAAGTCAATTATTCTTCGGGAAACATCGCGGTTGGCAGCCTCTAAATTAAGCACTACCGTTTTTTTGGCGTTTAAGTGGTCGGCTATCGAGGTTACATCCTCAAAGCGGTCGGGCTTAACCAAAACCACCTGCATTTGTGATTGATTAAAGTTTAGGGTCTTAGCCTTTCCGCCGCCCACTACACGCGGTGCGGGCTCACGGCGCTGAGGTGCTGCCGCCGGCTCATGCTGCACAGGCTTGCGGCGCTCGGCAGGTTTTTCCTCCTCAACATCTTCTATTTCTTCATCGTAATCGTCTTCCTCGGGGATGCTCATAATATTTTTTATGCTATCAAAAAATCCCATTTTTTCCGCTCCTTATATTTTTATTTGTAAATGCGTTTACCGAAAAGCGCGGTTCCCACGCGAACTATCGTCGCGCCTTCTTCCGCCGCAATATCGAAATCATTCGACATTCCCATCGACAAAACGCTCATACTACTATTATCTATGTTTTTGGCTCCAATGTCAATAAACAGTTTATACATATTACGGAAATATTTTCTCGTATTCTCATACAAAGGGTCAATCGGCGGTATTGCCATAAGCCCTTTTACCGAAATTCCGGGCATTTCAGCAATTTTTCTTACCGCCTGCTCGGTTTCCTCGGGCGCAAAGCCCGATTTGCTTTCTTCGTTTCCTATATTCACTTCAAGCAATATATCCATTGTAATACCCGCCTTGCAGGCTTGCTTTGAAATTTCGGCGGCAAGCTTTTCTGAATGAACCGACTCTATCATTTCCACCTTATCAATTATATCCTTAACCTTGTTGGTCTGCAAATGCCCGATAAAGTGATTGTGCACAGGCTTTATAAGCCCGTTTTTCGAGAGCAGCTCCTGCACCCTGTTTTCCCCTATGTGGGTAATTCCAAGCTCTATTGCACGGTTTATGGTTTCGGGGTCAACCGTTTTTGTGGCGGCAAGCAGCGTTACGGCGTTTTCGGGTCTGCCCGCTTTTTGCAAGGCTGCCGATAACCGTTTTTTAACGGCATTATAGTTTTCAGTAAGCTCGCTAACCGACAATTTTTCCGTCATAAAGATTTTTCCCCCTTGTCACAACCTCGTCGTAAAGTCTTAACACATTTTCGTCCTCAGTCTGTTTTTCGCAGATTATATAGCTGTCGTTTGAAAAAAGCACATTTACCTCAACAAACTTTATCTGCATACCCGTAAGCACATAAACGCCGCGCTTTGAGTCAACCACGCGCAGGGCGTTTTTGGGCACCTTAAGCCCGCTGTATTCCTTTTTAACCACCGTCATAGGACCCGAGCGCATTGAGGCTAACTCGCTGTTCATATCGCTGCACTCAAAAATCAGCACGGCAGAGGAGGAGCTCTCCGAAATATTTATTTTTTTAACCGTTACCGGCATTTGCGGGTATGATTTAACCGAGGTGTAAATTATAAGGCTGTCGCCCTCTTTATATTTAAGCGATTCGTTAATACTCACCTTCGCTGCAATATACCACTCGTAATCGGAAACTATTTTCCCTATAACGTCCGCCGGCGTTTGCTCCGCCTTTACTGAATCCAGCTTTTCGGGGGTGAGCGTATCTAAAATGTCGGTAGTAAGCGTTTGCTCGTACCCGTCTGTTTTGGAAACGAAATAGCCCGATTTTTCCGCCTTAATTGTGCCCTTTGCCGCCGGCAAGGAAGCCGACAATGTAGCAAGCTCGGATTTTAATGCTGCAAGCTGCGAAGAAAAATCAGCCGTTTCTCCCATTGCTATCTGCCTGCGGTTAAGTGATGAAAGCAGGTTTTCTTTACACTCAGAATAGCCGTTGAATTTTCCGCCCGAAACGCTTACGATCATACTGTCAAGGCTTTTCTGCACCCTGTTGTTTACCATATCAAGGTCAGCCGCCTCTAAGTCGTTGTAGCTCAGCATTTCTTCAATATCGGTAATCTTGGTGTTTACGCTGTCAATATTGGTGAGTGTTATTGAGGCTGATTCGTTATCGTAAATATTAGCTATAACGCCATCCTTTGCAACGCGGCTGCCGTCGGAAGCAATAAAGTGCATAACCCCGCCGCTTTGCGATTTTACAAGCGTTTCGTTTCTTATAATAAGCCCCGTTATATTAAGCCCGTCCGCCGCGGTGTAGTAGGTAGCGCTTTCGGTGCTTATAGGCTTATATACCGCCGCTGCCGCCTGATGAACGAAAAAAACCGCTATAAGCAGCACAACAAAAAATTTAAGTACCTTTTCGCTTTTCAATCGGTTTCCTCCGTTCTTAAAAATTTCTCAACTATTTTCGCGGCATTTGCGGCTACGTCGTCAGTTTCATCGGCGTATATCCAGTTAATTCTTTCGTCCCGCCTGAACCATGTAAGCTGGCGCTTGGCGTATCTCCTTGTTTGTCTTTTAAGGTTTTCTGCGGCTTCCTCTAAAGTAAGGTCGCCCGAAATATAGCCCTCCAGCTCCTTATGACCTATTGCCTGATACGCGCCGCCCGCGGTATTTTCAAGCGCCGTTTTCGCTTCTTCTATAAGCCCTGCGGCTATCATTTTATCTACCCTTAGGTTTATTCTGTCATACAGCTTTTCACGATCGCGGTAGGTAATGCCTACAATACACGGCTCAATTAAAGCCTCGCCTTTTTTTGAAAGAACGTTTTGCTCGGTTATTGTTCTGCCCGTAAGCCTGTAAACCTCAAAGGCGCGTATTATTCGCTTTTTATCGTTTAAATTAAGCCTTTCGGCGGTATCTGGGTCAATTTCTTTAAGCTCATTCAGCATTTGCTCTGCGCCTACGCTGTCAAACCTTTTTTCAAGCTCGCGCCGCAAATTTTCGTCCGTTTCTTCCTCAATATAGCTTATATTATCGGCAAGAGAATTTATATAAAGCCCCGTTCCGCCCGCCACAATAGGCAACCTGCCGCGGCTTGAAATATCCTTTATATACGCGCGCGCCGCTTTTACATATTCCGCAACCGAAAAGCTGTCACCCGGCTCTAAAAATTCAAGCATATAGTGCGGTATGCCCTGCATTTCCGCCGTATCGGGCGCGGCGGACGCTATGTGAATACCCTTATATATCTGCATAGAGTCAGCCGAGACAATCTCGCCGTCAAACCGCTTTGCAAGCTTTATTGCAAGCTCCGTTTTACCCGAGGCGGTAGGACCTGCCACAAAAACCGTTTTAATTTTGCTCATTGTATTCTTCCGAACTGCTTTTCCAGCTCGCGCCGCTTTATTTCAAAGGCAACGGGCCGCCCGTGCGGGCAGTACATAATATCGTCCGAATACAGCACCCTTTCGGCTAATTTCTGCATTTCAAGCGGGCTTGTCCTGCTGCCCGCCTTTATTGCCGCCTTGCAGGCTACCGTGTGGTACATATCGTCAAGCCTTTCGGCGTCAGGTGCCTTGCCCTTTAAAAGGTCACCCGCAAGCTCGCTTATAACCGACGGTATATCCTCCTTTGTAAGCGCCGCGGGAACGGCTGACACCCTAACAGAGGAATTACCGAAATCTTCAACCTCAAAGCCTGCTTTACTGAGCTTTTCGGTGTTTGATATTACGGCATTATATTCCTCTCTCGTTAAGGAGACAGTAACGGCGGTAAGCAGCGCCTGCATTTCGGTTTTTTGCTCCTTTTTCAGTTTGTTGAATAAAATTCGCTCGTGCGCCGCGTGCTTATCTATCATAAACACGCTTTCCCCCATTTGCACTATAATATAGGTTAAAAATGCCTCACCTATCAAGGTTACAGGCGGTTTTTCGTCTTCGGCCTCGCGTGTTATGTCAACCGCCACTCTTTCGGGGATAATCGGCTTTTCGGGCTCTGCCGCAGGGGGATTTATAACCTTTTCGGGCACATATACTGTTTTTTCTGTTTTATCGTGATTATAGTTTGCGTCTCTGAAGGTGACGGTCTCCGTGGTATTATGTAAACTCGGCTTGACCTTGTATATTTCTTCGGCAACCGTCGGTTTACTGATTGGCTGCTGGCGGTACTGTGCCGTGCTCATTCTTTCAAACGGGTTAAATACGGGTTCCTTCAGCTTTACCTCGGGGCGGGTATCCCCTTTTGAAAGCGCGCTTTTAACCGATGAATACACCGCGTCAAAAATTCGGCGCTCGTCAGAAAAGCGAACCTCGGTTTTTGCGGGGTGAACGTTTACGTCCACCGTATCAAGCGGCACTGACAGATATAGCACAAATCCGGGGAATTTGCCTATCATTGCGCTGTTTTTGTAAGCCTGCTCAACAGCCGCCGTCACCGTACCCGAGCGGACAAGTCTGCCGTTTAAAAACACGAACTGGTAATTTCTCGTAGGTCTGCACGAAACAGGCTTGCAGGTAAGTCCCTTAACGCCTATTCCGTCAAGCCCGCCGTCTACCTCCATAAGCGTTCCCGCAAATTCGCGACCTAAAACACTGTAAACCGTGGTATTTATCTTGCCGTCGCCGGGGGTCATAAGCGATTGTTTGCCGTCCCTTATCAGCTTAAAGGAAATTTCGGGGTGGGAAAGCGCTATTCGCTCCACCACTGCCGCGGCGGCGTTCGCCTCGGAAACATCCTTTTTAAGAAACTTCATACGCGCGGGTGTGTTGTAAAATATATCGCGTATAACAATTGTTGTACCGTCGGGGCAGCCCGCTTCTTCGCACAGCTTTTCCTGCCCGCCGTCTATTTCGTAGTGCGTGCCGAGGTCATTTTCACGCGGCTTTGTAAACATTTCCACCTTTGCCACAGAGGAAACCGCGGCAAGCGCCTCGCCGCGAAAGCCCAATGTGCCTATTGCGTTTAAATCTCCGCTGCTTTTAATTTTGCTTGTGGCATGGCGCAAAAACGCCGTGGGAACATCGTTTCTTGCTATTCCGCAGCCGTTATCGGTTATGCGCATATATGTAATGCCGCCGTGCTGAATTTCAACCGTTATGTTATCCGCTCCCGCGTCAATTGAATTCTCAACAAGCTCCTTTATTACCGAGGCGGGGCGTTCCACAACCTCGCCCGCCGCTATAAGCTCGGATATTTCTTTCGGCAATACTCTTATTTCAGGCATTTTCGCACCTCACTTATTATTATATTGACTTAGCTTTTGTCACCATTTCAAAAAGTGTTTGCATGGCTTCAATGGGTGTCAGTGTGTTGACATCTATCGTTTGCAGATCGTGCAGAATATCCTGCGCACCCTGCATTTCAAGCGGCAGCTGCATATCGGGGTTTTCTACCGTGCGGTAGGTTACTACCCCCTCTTCCTCGGTTTTTTTGAGTATCTGCTTAGCGCGGCGAATAACCGTTTCGGGTATTCCGCTCAGCTTTGCAACCTCAATGCCGTAGCTTCCGTCCGCTCCGCCCGGAACTATGCGGCGCAAAAAGGTTATATCGTCGCCGCGCTTTTTAACGGCTACGTTATAATTTTTAACGCCCTGCAATTCGTTCTCCATTGCGGTAAGCTCATGGTAGTGGGTTGAAAATAGCGCCTTTGCGCCGAGGGTCTTTTTATCGGCAACATATTCAAGAACCGCGCGCGCTATTGACATTCCGTCAAAGGTCGAGGTTCCCCTGCCTATCTCGTCAAGAATTAAAAGGCTGTGCTTTGTGGCGTTTTTCAGTATTTCGGCAACCTCGCTCATTTCCACCATAAATGTTGATTGCCCCGCCGCCAAATCGTCCGACGCGCCGACGCGGGTGAAAATAGCGTCGCAAAGCCCTATTTCAGCCGAGTCCGCCGGCACAAAGCAGCCTATTTGCGCCATAAGCACTATTATAGCCGTCTGCCGCATATATGTGGATTTACCTGCCATATTCGGTCCCGTTATTATGGCGCAGCGGTCGTCCTTCATATTAAGCGTGGTGTCGTTTGCCACAAACGGGGTTTTAATAACCTGCTCAACCACCGGGTGTCTTCCCGATTTTATTATTATATTGCCGCTGTTATTTACAAGCGGTCGGCAATAGCGGTTATTTACCGCCACGCCCGCTAAAGAGCAAATGGTATCAAGTGTTGCCAGCGCCGAGGCGGTAGCCTGAAATCTTTTAAGCTCTGCGGCAACCTTTTCACGAATACCGTCAAATATTTCAAATTCAAGCTGTTCTATTCTGTCCTTTGCGCTTAAAACACGACGTTCTATTTCCTTTAGTTCCTCTGTTATAAAGCGCTCGCAGTTTGTAAGGGTCTGTTTTCTTATGTAGTCTGCGGGTACTTTATCAAGAAAAGAATTTGTAACCTCAATATAATACCCGAAAACCTTGTTAAAGCGTACTTTCAGGGTCTTAATGCCCGTACGCTCCTTTTCGCGGTTTTCAATATCGGTTAAAAAACTGTTGCCGCTTGACATATCGCCGCGTATAAAATCGACTTCCTCGTTGTACCCGCTTTTTATTATATCGCCCTCTCTTACCGATACGGGCGCCTCGGGGTTTATGGCGTCGTCAATAAGTGTTACTATTTCTTCAACCGGGTCTATGCCGCCGCATATTTCCTTTAACATTCGGCATTTAGCGCCCGCAAGCAAATTTTTTATTGCGGGAAAGCTGTGCGCCGTGGCGGATATTGCAAGCAAATCACGCGCCGAGGCGGTTTTGTAAACTACCTTGGTCATTATTCTTTCAATATCCCGCACGCCCGATAGCTGCTCGGTTATTTCGGCGCGCATTATAGTATCGTCGCAAAGCTCCTCTATCGCGTTTTGTCTTAAATTTATTTCGGTAATATTAAGCAGCGGCTTTTCAAGCCAGCTTCTTATAAGCCGCTTGCCCATTGCGGTTTTGGTACGGTCAAGCACCCACAAAAGCGAACCGCGCTTTGACTTTGTGCGCATGGTTTCGGTAAGCTCCAAATTGCGCAGCGCCGTCATATCCAGCCGCATAAACTGCTTATCGGTGTAAACGTCAATTTTATTTACCGAAATGCTGCCCGTTCTGCCCGTTTCGTATAAATAGCCTATAACCGCGCCGAGCGCTGCAGCCTTAGAGGAGGTTTTATCAATTCCGCGGTCCTCAAGCTCCGATATACCGAAATGCTTTACAAAAAGCTCCTCGGTTTTTTTCGGGTCAAACGCGTCGTTCGGTCGAAGCGTTACTGCCGCCTTGAAATTTTCCTGCAAAAACTCCCACAGGGCGGCAGATTTTGCTTTCAAGCTGTCAGCCGCTAATATTTCACGCGGCGCAAAGCGCAAAAGCTCATCGGAAACGGCGGAATTATAATTATCCGCAGGAAAGCTTGTTAAATGGCACTCGCCTGTAGACGCGTCGGTAAAGCACAGCCCCACGCCGTCCTCTGTCAGAGCAATTGCGGCAAGGTAATTGTTTTTGCCCTCGTCAAGCATTGCGTCCTCAATTACCGTGCCGGGGGTTATTACCCTTATAATATCGCGGTCAACCAGCTTTTTCGCCGTTTTCGGGTCTTCAACCTGCTCGCATATTGCAACCTTGTAGCCCTTTTCAACCAGCCGCGCAATGTACGATTCGCAGCTGTGGTACGGTATTCCGCACATGGGCGCGCGCTCTTCCATACCGCAGTCCTTGCCCGTAAGGGTTAGGTCAAGCTCCTCCGATGCTTTTTTCGCGTCATCGAAAAACATTTCGTAAAAATCGCCGACTCTGAAAAAAAGAATACTGTCTTCATTTTCAGACTTTATTCTCAGATATTGCTTCATCATAGGAGAAAGCTCTGCCATTTTTACATCCTCTTTCATTTCGTATCTTATTATCTTTTTTGCCCTTAGTGGCAGCCGCCGCAGCTCGCACAGCTGCCCGTGCAGCCGCTGTGAACGTCGCAGGTGTCGGGGTCTTCGCCGTCAACGCACTTGGAAATTATTGTGTTTACCTCGTTCATCATGGTGTCAAGGTCAGCCTTAGCGGTGTTATACTCCACCATTGAGGGGGATGACATTATATCGCTGTATATTCCGCGCAGCTTTTCGTTAAGCTCCTTAATTTTATCATCGCTCTTGGTTTCGGAGTTTGCCTCTCTGTCAAGCTCCATTCTTACAAGGTTAAAGTTACCTATTGCGTCCTGTAAATCGCTGTTATCGTCATTTGCTAGGCGAGCCTTTGCATACCTCAAAAAGCGCGGGTCGCTCTGTATTGCCTTGCCTAAATTTCTTGCCTCTTTAATTATGTCCATTTTCAATTTTCCTTTCAAATATAATTTTTTTACAAAAATCGGTTGAAGCCGCAAGCCCTACCGCCGCTAAAATAAGAAAAAGCGGTAAATACAAGAACAAATATCTTGCGCGACATTCAAACAACAGCAAAAATATGCTTTCCCCGAAAAGCGATAAAGCAACCAGGGAAATTATTCCGCTATACGCCGAAGCCTTGAGAAAAGCAGAAAAACAAATACACAAAAGTATGAAAAACCAAATAGTTTGCGCTAAAAACCGAAAAGTATCGGGTTTGTTGCAATAAAAATCCCTTAATGCCATTGTGACCCGCGAATTGCTGGGATGAACGGTTCTATAAAAACCGCCTTCCCTTGACCAGGTAAATGTTCCGTCATTATAATTGGAAAGATTTTTCTTTATAACTAACTTTGCAAGACCCTTAAATCCCATTTTTTCAAGCCGTTCGCGAATTATTTTAATATTCGCTTCCTGCCTCGCTTTTTTATCCCCGATGTTTCTTGAATATTTAACATCGTCACTACTGTAAACGCCTTCTGTTTCGGAGTTTAAGCCCATCATTAAATAATGAGTAATTGTCATACTTTTTTCCGCCGGAAGCTTCTTCCGCGTGACTAATATATGCTTAACCGAAAAGGCGCTTGCCGCAGCTATTGCAACACAGCAAAGCATTGCTGCCGCCTTTTTATATTCAATTTTTTGACCCGAAAGTAAATTAACAATTCCGAGTATAACCGCTGCAATTAGAATTATAAAAACAGTCGGCTTGAATAAATAGCCTATAAAGCAGGAAAATGAGAAAAACAAATATTTGTATACGCCTTTTAAAAACAATGCGCTGAAAATCGCCAAAGCCGCGAAAAGCATTGAATAGGTATCGGTGTAGGGTATTACAATCCACGGCGAAAACGCCCCGATGAGTATTCCCATAAATGCAGCGGCGAGTGTTACCGCTTTTTTATTTGTAATTTTGTAAATGCAGGTTACCGCAAGAAAAATTCCCGCGCAAACCGCCAGGTTATTGGTAACAAGCACAAGCGCATAAGGGTGAGAAGGTATTACTCTAAAGCCTATCCTGTAAAGAACAACCAAAAAGTATGTTATAAATAAATTATTCGGGTATATTTCATAATAACTCGCCGGAAATTCAAATACCTTTCTCGCAGCCATATTATACGCTGTATCTGTTACAATTCCGGCATCCCAACCGGTATAGAAATAGAAATTGTAAGAAATGAAAAGCTGAATTATAAAAACAAAAAGAAAAATCAGCGCAAGTATTAAGTAAAAGCCCCGCTCCGATGCGCCTTTTCGTTTGCCCGCAAACGAGCAAATCAAGGTTACTGCCGCAAACAGCAGCACCGCCGCGCCAAACGGCAAAATGCTTGAAATACTCAATAAATTGGGCTTAAAGTATTGGTTAAACGAATTATTAAGAATAACATTAAGCAAAAGCGTGCCCGCAATATACACCGAAAAAACAACCGTTATTATCTTAGGAATTTTAGCAAAAAAATTTTTTAAGCTCACAGACACGGCAGTCTCCTATTCCTCTGTAATTATTTTTCCCTTAAAAACGCCGTCACATTCTTCAATGCGCACGTTTATAAACTTGCCTATCATACTCTCGTCCCCCGGGAACTCAACTACCGCCGTTCCCTCGCTGTGACCCGACATATACCCGTCGGCAGTGCCCTTTGCGTCGCAAAGCAGCCTGTGAGAAGTGCCTATAAGCTTTTTCTCGTTTTCAGCCGCTATTTCCTCCTGCGCCGCCAAAAGCTCCGCAAACCATTTGCCCTTTTCGGCGCGAGTAACGGGGTCTTCCATAGCGGCGGCGGGCGTGCCCTCGCGCGGGGAATAAATAAAGGTGAAAAGCGATGAGAACTTTACCTCTCTTATAAGGCTCACGGTATCGCAGAAATCCTCATAAGTTTCCCCCGGAAATCCCACAATTATATCGCTTGTTAAGGAAAGCCCCGGAATTTGCTCCTTTGCGTAATTCACAAGCTCAAGGTATTTTTCCCTGTCATACCGCCGGTTCATACGCTTTAGTATTCTGTCGCTGCCGCTTTGAAAGGGCAGGTGCAAATGGCGGCTTACCTTTTCGCAATCGCGTATTGTATCAATAAGCTCGTGGGTGCAGTCCTTCGGGTGCGAGGTCATAAAGCGTATTCTGAAATCCCCCGGAAGCGCGTTTATGCGCCGCAAAAGCTCCGCGAAGCTTATGCCGCTTTCAAGCCCCTTGCCGTAGGAATTGACGTTCTGCCCCAAAAGGGTTATTTCCTTATACCCCGCGGCAATCATTTCTTCCGCCTCGGCAATTATCGCCTCGGGCTGCCGCGAGCGCTCGCGCCCCCTTACATACGGCACTATGCAGTAGGTGCAAAAATTATCGCAGCCGTACATTATAGGCAGCCAGCCTTTAAAGGTTCCGTCCCTTTTAATGGGCACGTTTTCGGGTATTTCCCCGTTTAAAAGCTCCAGCTCAAATATTCTGCCCGAGCCCGAAAGCCTTTTGTAAATAAATTCGGGCAGCCTGTGCTGCACCTGCGTGCCAAGCACCATATCAACATAGGGGTAGCTGCGTTTAATTTTATCCGCCACGCTCTGCCTTTGCGCCATACAGCCGCAAACCGCCACTATTATGTTGGGGTTCTGCTTTTTAAGCGCCTTTGTAACGCCCACGTTGCCGTACACCCTGTCCTCCGCGTGCTCGCGCACGGCACAGGTGTTGAAAATTATAAATTGAGCCTCGTTTATATCATCGGTAAGCCCGTAGCCCATTTCCGAAAGCTCGCCCTTAAGCCTTTCGGAATCGCTCACATTCTGCTGGCAGCCGAATGTAACCACACAGGCAAGCGGCGTTTTGCCGTATATTTTATATGCTAATTTTTTTACCCTCTCGGCGTATGCGCTCTGCTCGCCCGAAGAAATTGCGGATTTTAAAAGCACGCCATATCCTCCCACTTTAGGAATATATCAATTTATTATACAACACGGCGGGCACTTTTTCAAGTACCCGCCGCGCTATTTTTTGCATTATCTTTTTAAAATCATATGTTTACCGGCGCGCGTTTGCAAGCCTGTTATCCGCACATACCGGTAAAGCGAAAGCTTTTTTCGGGGCTGTCTAAAATTTCCGCCGCGGCAGGCTCTATTTTTTCGGGAGATAAATTTTCGTTTCCGCATAATTTTGCAAAGCTTTCGGCGGTTTCTCTGTCGCAAAACAAATTGCCCGCCGATTTTACAACAGCAGAGTTATGTATTACGTCAATTCCGTATACAGTGTGCTGTTCTTCGTCAATTTTCAAATAATCTTTTCTTACATTGTAAATATACCGCATTTTTCTGTATCTCCATTTAATTTTTTCCATATTATAACACACAGTTTTACAAAAATCAAGTGTAAATTACATTTTTTTTAAAAAAATCATAAATTAGCGAGAACATAAGGTGTTTATCAACTCAATAAATGTCATACTTTGTCATTTAATTATATGATTTTGCACGTCGGTATGCGGGCTTTGCAATGCGATAAATCTTAAAAAAAAGCTGCCGCAATCCTTTTTTAAGAATAACAACAGCTTGTTTTATTTTTTTAGCCGCTACCGAATTATCGGCTCATAGCAACCGCTATTTCAGACCTTACAGGGTCGTTTCTGTAGCAATACCATATAATCCGGTCAATTTCGGTATAGTTCATTTTTTCAGGCAGCTTTTCCGCTATTTTATCAATAAGTGCCATAATCTCGCTGTAAGAATATTTTTCAAGCGCCTTGTTTTCGGCGCTTATTCCGTAATATTTAAAATAATACGGCAAAATTCTTCTTACAACCGTATCGTTTACCGCAAATTTTGACTGCTTAAATTCCAGCTCACACAAATAAGAACATATCTTGCTTGAAAGGCTTTTTTCTTTCTGCTTAACCCCTTTATCGCTGCCAGTTCGTCAACAAGCGTCGCGTCCCCATTTTCAAGCCTTTTTAGAAACTGCGTCAGGTTTTTAAATACCCAGTCTGCCATAACGCTTATGTTTTCGTTTGAGCTTCTTGTTGAATTTGAGCGAGCTACGCGCCACAAAATATTTTCAAGCTCTTCTCTGCTATAATCCCGCAGGCTTTTATTAAGCTTATTATAATAAACCTCATAAGAAGACTTTTCGTAACGCTTATTTCTTTTTATACATTCAAAGGCTTTTGCGGCATTATCCGGCGTTAAAGCTATCATATAATTTTCGTCAAGCTTAAACCCTACGTTTTTAATATCGGTTGGTGTTGTAAGGGTGACCAACCGTTCTATTGATTTATTTTCTTTAATTAACATTTTTTTCCCACCTTAATTTAATTATGAGACCAATCATATTTATAGGCTTCAAATGTCACATAAGCGACTTGCGTACTTCCGCCATAACTCATTATAAGCCAAGATGCATTTTCAACTTTTTTTGAAAGTGCCGCTGCTGCTTTTTCTGTGTCAGATAAATCATAAGCAAAATTATTATACCTATACCACTCGCCCTCTTTTTGTTCAATTCTAAAATCGGTCATTGTGCTGTAAGTTGTTCCATACCCCGTTTTAGTAACAGGTATTTTGCCCGTTTTCCAATCAGAATTTGATTTCAATGTAGCATATGAAAGCCCTGAATTGTAAAAGGAATATTTACCTATAAATTTTACTGAAACCGGTATTGTTATTGTTTTAAGTGAGGTACATTCATTGAACGCATATTGGTTTATTTGCTCAAGACTTTCCGGAAAAACAATATCGTTAAGCCCTGTGCAACTATCAAAAGCATTATTTCCAATCACTTCTATTCCTTCTGGTAAGACTATCTTTTGAATTGTTGTTAATCTTCTAAAAGCGTCAGCACAAATTTGAGTTACAGCTTTTCCGTTATATGTTTCGGGTATTGTAATAACTGCCATATTCTTAGCCTTTTCACCTGCTTTAACGCCGTAAGTCCCGTCAGGTAATTCAACAAATATAAGCTCCGAAGTATCTTCGCTATTCCCGACTAAACCGACATTTTCCTTTGTATTGTCTGTATATGTAACCCATAAATAGCCATCAATAATCTCTGTTTTAGCTATTCCCCTGCCGGTATCACCTTTTTCACCTTGTGCGCCTGTGTCGCCCTTATCGCCTTTGGCTCCTGTTGCACCTGTATCACCTGTGTCGCCTTTAGCGCCTTTAATATTACCCAGCGGTGTTGCTTCGCCGCTTTCGCCGTATTTAACCGAAAGGTCGCCGGTGTCGCTGAGGGTTAAAATCGGGGTCAAGCCGTCTTTACCGTTTTCGCCGTCCCTGCCCTTTATCGGACCTATTTTATCGGAGCTTGTTCCGTCGGTATAATCAAACACAAGGCAAAAATCCTCGGTTAATGTAACCTTAGATATTCCGTTGCCGTTCTTACCGTCTGCGCCCACTACCGTTTTATCAATTATTATCGGGTCGCCATCGGATAATGTGATAACTAACTTGTTATCTTCATTTATCGTAACGCCGGTAACGCTTACGCCGTCAGCGCCCTTGTCTCCTTGGTCGCCTTTATCTCCCTTGTCTCCTTTATCACCTTTTTCGCCTTGTGCGCCGGTGTCGCCTTTTTCACCTTGTATACCTTGCTTGCCCTGGTCACCCTTGTCACCTTTAGCGCCTTGCTCGCCGCGTTCGCCCTGTATTCCTTGTTCTCCCTGTTCTCCTTTTTCGCCTCGTATGCCCTGCGCGCCTTGTGCGCCTGTCTCGCCTTTTTCACCTTGTATACCCTGTTCGCCTTGGTCGCCTTTATCTCCTTTGTCTCCCTTAACACCTGTGGCTCCGGTTGCTCCGGTATCGCCCTTTTCGCCTTTCTCGCCTTTTACGCCAAGTGCCGATACATTGGTAGAAGTCCAGTTTTCGCCGTCGTCCTCTGAAATTTCCCAGCATCCGCTTTCGGCGTTTATTCTTATTTTGGGTGAAATACCGTCTTTTCCGTCAGCACCCTTTATATTTTCAAAGGTAAATGTGCGCCCGGTGCTTAATGTAACAGTCATTGTGCTGCCGGTAATGCTGATATCGGTTATGCTGTCGCCCTGTTCACCTTTCTCGCCCTTGTCACCTTTTTCGCCTTGGTCACCCTTGTCACCTTTCTCTCCTTTAGCACCTGTCGCTCCCGTTGCGCCGGTGTCACCCTGCTCGCCTTTCTCTCCTTGTAAACCCTGTTCGCCTTGGTCACCTTTATCTCCTTTATCACCCTTAGCACCCTGTATACCTTGCTCACCCTGAGCACCGGTGTCACCTTTTTCGCCTTTTTCACCCTGTATACCCTGTTCGCCCTGGTCGCCTTTATCTCCCTTATCGCCTTTAAGACCGGTTGCTCCCACAATTTTGCCTACATTTACGGTTTTATTATCGGAAAAGGCAATAACCAGCTCACCGTCGGCATTAACCGATGTTCCGCTTATGCTTACGCCGTCAGTACCGTTTGCGCCATCCTTGCCGTCTTTACCGTCACTGCCGTTTACTCCGTCTTTACCATTTGCGCCGTCCCTACCGTTTGCTCCGTTTTTGCCTACGGCATTTCCAAGGTTAAGCTCGGTGCCGTCGGAAAGAATAAGCACAAGCTGACCCGCCGAATTAAATGACGCGGTTTTAATGCTTTTAAACCCGCTTGAAACCAAAGCGTTAAGGCTTTGCGTCCATTCGTTTTCGGTACCCTTATAGCCAGCGTTTACCGCTGTTTTATAGGCGGAGTCGCCCTTAAGCGAGGCAAGCCACTCCTGCAATGTGCCGCGGTAGCCCTCGCTTACCGCCAATTCATAAGCCGAAAGCCCGTTTTTAATTTTTGCCGCTGACTGCACGGCACCATGCCTATTTACAATAATACTTGTTCCGGCTGACAGCAGAATAACCAATATCACCGCAGCTGCAACCGCTATCCATTCCTTGAGTTTTTTCTGTCTTGCCATAATTAACTCCCCTTTTTACTACTGCAATTATCAAAAGGTATACTTTTTGATAATTGTGTGGAAACATTTTTTAAGCCGATTTCAGCAGTTAAAAATAACAAAATTTGAAAATTTTTCCATTAAGGTATTGATTTTTAGGGCACAATATGATATATTTTTTAACAGAGTATCAACTATCAAAAAGTATACCTTTTGATAGTTGAATTATAATGCAAGCACAAAAAGCAACCCGTCAGAGTTAAAAAACGGCGGGTTGCTTTTTTTAATGTAATAGCTATTATTTATTGTTTTTCATACGGTATTCCCGCAAGCGGCGGTAAAATGTAGCCTCCTTCAGCCCGCACATTTCAAGCACCGCTTTAATATCAATTTCCTTTTTTTCCCAAAGCTTTACAGTCTCGGCAAAGCCCTCTGGCATTGGTTTTTCGGGTCTGCCAAAGCGCACACCGCGCTTTTTTGCGGCGGCAATACCCTGTGCCTGTCGTTTCCTTATGTTCTCGCGCTCGCTTTGCGCCACAAACGAGAGTATTTGCAATACAAGGTCGGCGATAAACGTTCCCATTAAATCCTTGCCGTTGCGTGTATCTAATAGCGGCATATCAATAACGCATATATCAACACCTATTTCCTTGGTAAGTATTCGCCACTGGTTTTGGATCTCCTCGTAATTGCGCCCTAAGCGGTCAATGCTTAAAATATAAAGCAGATCGCCCGCTTTCAGCCTTTTAAGCATTTTCTTGTACTGCGGGCGTACAAAATCCTTGCCGGACTGCTTATCTATGTAAACATTGCCCGGCAACACGCGCCTTTCATTCATAACAATAAGCTGTCTTTCTTCGTTCTGGTCTGTGCTTGATACCCGCACATATCCGTATTCGGTCATAAAAAATCATCCCCCTGCATTTATACCTCTATATAATACAGAAAGATGATTATGTAGCAAATTGTAAACCCCGCGAAAATAATTTTAAAAACGGAGCTATGTATTTCTGTCCCTGAAAAAGTTCCATTTAAAATGCGCAGCGCAAAGCCTAAGGGCGGTTGTAACCAAAATTCCCACCGCCATGGCTATTCCCGTGCCGAACGGCTTCCACAGGGCTATGCACGCCCCCGCGCCTATTACCGAGGCACAGGCGTAAAAATGCTTTATGAATATACCGGGAATTTCACCCGCAAAAATATCCCGCATTATGCCGCCGCCAACGCCTGTTAAAAAGCCGGTGGTGAAAAGCAAAAATATGTGCTTGAAGCCGTACATTGTAATGGCTTTTTGAACGCCTACCACCGTAAAAGCGCCGAGACCGATTGCGTCCATATACAGAAACACCGCCGCGTGCAGCTTTTGAAAGCTGTGCTCGGGGAAAGCACGGTGAAAGAAAAACATAACCGCCGCAACCGCGAAAGCCGAGCCTGCATAAATAGGCTTTACAAACGCTACGGGCGGAATTGCGCCGAGAATTAAATCACGTATTATTCCGCCGCCCATAGCCGCCGTTACCGCAAGCACACCTACTCCGAGCATATCCATATGCTTTTTCATTCCCGCCATAGCGCCCGACGCCGCCGTGGCGATTATTCCGAGCATTTCAAATATGAAAATGAATTTTTCGGTCATATTCTTTCACCGCCTGATATTAAAACGGCAGCTGAAACCGATAGATTTCTGCTGCCATAGTGTTTTTAAGAAGCCTTGCGCATAATTTCCGCTTTGCCGTTTTCAACCGTTTCTTTGGTTACGGTAATTTTAGTTATGCTGCTGTCTGACGGGCTTTCAAACATAAGCGGCTGCAAAACGCTTTCTATTATAGAGCGCAGACCGCGCGCTCCCGTTTTGCGCTCGATTGTAAGCTCCGCAATGCGTTCAAGCGCCTCTTTATCAAACTCAAGGTCGATATTATCCATTTTGAAAAGCGCTTTATACTGCTTTACAATAGAGTTTTTCGGCTCGGTCATAATTCTTACAAGCGTTTCCTTGTCCATGCCGTTAAGCGCGGTTATAACGGGCAAGCGCCCCACAAGCTCGGGAATCATACCGAACTTAACCAAATCCTGATGTGTTGCGCGTGTTGCCACCGCCTCAGCCTCAACTGATTTCGGAGACTTAACATCCGCCCCGAAGCCTAAGCTGCTGCCGCCTATTCTGCGCTCAATAACCTTTTCTATTCCGTCAAAAGCGCCTGCGCAGATAAAGAGGATATTGGTAGTATCAATTTGAATAAATTCCTGCTGCGGGTGCTTTCTGCCGCCCTGCGGCGGAACGTTTGAAACCGTTCCCTCAAGAATTTTAAGCAGCGCCTGCTGCACGCCCTCGCCGCTTACATCGCGGGTTATAGAAGCGTTTTCGGACTTGCGCGCAATTTTATCTATTTCATCAACATAAATAATTCCGCGCTCAGCCTTTTCAATATCATAATCCGCCGCCTGTATTAAGCGAAGAAGTATGTTTTCCACATCCTCGCCCACATAGCCCGCCTCGGTAAGGGTGGTGGCGTCGGTAATGGCAATCGGCACGTCAAGAATTTTAGCCAAGGTCTGCGCAAGCAGGGTTTTTCCCACGCCCGTGGGACCCAGCATTAAAACATTGCTTTTGTTAAGCTCAACATCGGCAGACTCATTCTTAAAAATGCGCTTATAGTGGTTATACACCGCAACCGCAAGCGTTTTTTTAGCCTCGTCCTGCCCGATAACATATTCATCAAGCTTTTGCTTAATTTCCTGCGGCTTTGGCAGCACAAAATCCTGCTCTTGCTTTTTTTTGCGCTTTTTGGGCATACCTTCTTCATCATCGGAAAGCAGCGCGTTGCAAAACTCAATGCAGTTATCGCAAATATAAACGCCCGGGCCCTCAACCAGCCTTGTTACCTCGTCCTGCGTTTTGCCACAGAACGAGCAGCGTATTTCATTGTCCCTGTCATTCGGCATTTGAATACCTCTATCTCTTTGAAATTACTTTGTCAATAAGCCCGTATTCCGCAGCCTCGGCGGCGGTCATAAAGTTATCCCTCTCGGTGTCTATCTGTATCTGCTCTAATGGCTTGCCCGTTTCCTCTGCCAATATCTTATTGATATTGCTGCGAATCTGTTCAATGTGATGCGCGTGAATGAGAATATCCGTAGCCTGACCCTGTGCCTGACCGAGCGGCTGATGAATCATAATTTCACTGTTGGGCAGCGCCAAGCGCTTGCCTTTAGTGCCGGCAGCCAGCAAAAATGCGCCCATACTTGCCGCCATGCCCATACAAATGGTGCTTACGTCACACTTAATGTACTGCATGGTATCGTAAATAGCCATACCTGCCGTAACCGCACCGCCGGGGCTGTTAATGTAGAAGTTTATATCCTTTTCCGGGTCCTGCCCCTCAAGGTAGAGCATTTGAGCGATTATAACGCTGGCGGAAGCGTTGTTTACCTCGTCGTTCAGCATTATAATGCGGTCGTTCAAAAGTCTTGAGAAAATATCGTAGGAGCGCTCGCCCCTGCTGGTCTGTTCAATTACATATGGTACCAAGCTCATATCCATTCTAATTACCTCCGTTTTTCAGGCTCTCGCCTTAGTATTGACAGCTTTTAGCATTTATAATCAATTATGAGAGCGCCGGCATTGCCGACACTCTCTTGTTAATATACCGAATTATTCGGCGCTTTTTTCCTCTGTCTTTTTAGTTGCTGTTTTCTTTGCAGCGGGCTTTTTAGCCGCGGTTTTCTTAGCGGCAGGCTTCTTTTCTTCCTCAGCCTTCTGTTCAACCTCGGTTATAACCGCGTTTTCCTTAACAAGGTCAATTGCCTTGCCTACCGCAATATCCTTTGAAAGCTCGCTTGCGGGAATAGCGGCTTTAACCTTTTCAAGCTCTACGCCGTAATCCTCAGCCATCTTCTTATACTGCTCCTCAATATCCTTTTCATCGGGAGTAATATTTTCAAGCTCAACAATTTTTTCAAGAGCAAGTCTGTACTTAACCTGCATTTCAGCCTGCGGGCGGAAGGATTTCTTAAAATCGTCGATATTGGAATTGGTGTACTTTAAGTAGGTTTCAAGGTTGAGACCCTGTGACTGAAGTCTGTAAGCAAAGTCCTCAACGCACTGCTCAAGGCGATTTTCAAACATTGCCTCGGGAATCTCACCCTTAATGCCGTCAACAATCTGCTGAACGAGCTCGTTTTCAACCGCTTCGTCGGCAGCCTTCTGCTTGCGCTCCAAAGCCTTTTTCTTAATATCAGCTTTTAATTCCTTAAGAGTATCAAACTCGCTTACGTCCTTTGCAAACTCGTCGTCAACCGTCGGCAGCTCCTTAATCTTTATCTCGTGCAGCTTGACCTTGAATACGGCAGCCTTGCCTGCAAGGTCTTTCGCACCGTAATCCTCGGGGAAAGTAACGTTAACGTCAAACTCATCACCGATATTTTTGCCGATTATCTGATCCTCAAAGCCGGGAATAAACTGACCCGAACCGAGAACTAAGGAGTGACCCTCTGCCTTGCCGCCGTCAAACGCCTTGCCGTCAACAAAGCCCTCAAAGTCGATAATAACGGTATCGTCCTTTTCGGCGGCGCGGTCTTCAACGGAAACCATACGCGAGTTACGCTCAGCCATAGCGTTAACCTCGGCGTTTACCTCGGCAGCGTCAACCTTAACGGCAGTCTTTTCAGCCTTTAAGCCCTTGTAATCGCCTATTTCTATTTCGGGGTAGGTTGTAACGGATACCTTGAAATCGGCGCCGTCCTCTTTGGAAATGGAAACCATTTCAAAGTCCATTTTATCATTTATAACCTTAAGACCCGATTCTGTTATAGCCTCGTCAACCAAGTCGTTATAAAGCAGGTTGAGAGCGTCCTCAAAGAATATTTCGGTGCCGTAGTAAGTCTCGATTATGTGAAGCGGAGCTTTACCTCTTCTGAAACCGGGAACGTTTATCTTCTTGCAGTTTTTCTTGTAAGCCTCGCGAATTGCCTCGCGGAATTTCTCACCGTCAACGGTGATTTCCAACTGATATCTGTTGGTATCAATCTTTTTTGTTTCTTTTAAGCTCATTTTTTTACCTCCGTAAAGCAAAACGAGCAGTGCGCACGCACATTTTACTCATTTTACATAGTTCAAATTATTATAGCATAACTTAATAATATTTTCCATACATTTTTTAAACTTTTCGTAAATTCGGCAAAATTTATATATTAAGCAATAAAAACAGGTGTAAAATCAACGCAATCACAGGATAAAAGCCGAAATTTCACGCCGCCGTACTCGGTTTTTACCTTGCAGGCGCCCGCGCCGTGTATGTGCCCGTGGTAGACCTGATTTATTCCGTGGCGCTTTATAACGCTGAAAATTTCCTCGCACACCTCGTCGCCCCAAACACAGGGGTAGTGCAGAAAGGTAAGTATTGGCAAGCCTGTTTTTTCCGCCGCCGAAAGCGATAATTCCAGCCTGCCCGCCTCGCGCTGTAAAATTTTCGGGTCGGGCTTATCGTCAAAAAACCAGCCGCGCGTTCCCGCAACGGCGTACCCCTCGCACACAGCGCAATTATTAAAAATAAAATCAACGGAATCAAATTTATTGTCGTCTAAAAATTCCCTTAATTTTTTCGAGGTACTCCACCACAGGTCGTGATTTCCCTTTAAAAGAATTTTTTTGCCGGGTAAATTTTCCAAAAAATCAAAATCTTTTTTTGTTTCTTCCAATTTTAAACCCCAAGAGAAATCGCCCGGTAAAATAACGGTATCGGCGGGCTTTACAAGCCTTTTCCAGTTAGCCGAAATACGCCCGGTGTGATTTTCCCAGCCTTTAAAAATATTCATAGGCTTATTTGTGCCGAAGGATAAGTGCAAATCGGAAATTCCGTATATACTCAGAGCTTTTCCTCCTTTAAAATTTTAATTATTTGAACAGAATCGGGTATAATAATAAGGACCCCAAAACGGGTCGGAAAGGAATTGAACCGATATGTCAGACTGTAAATGTGAAACTAAGCTTTGCGTAGCGTGCGATGTATGTAACTGTGTTCATCACACAGCGGACGATATGTGCGCCGCCGGTAAGATTCGCGTAGGTCACGGCGAAGCTTCTACCTGCAAGGACACCTGCTGCGATACTTTCGAGGCAAGATAAATCCTCGCATTGTCGTTTCCTTTCAAAAAAGGAGCATCCTCCCCAAATATTGGGGAGGGATTTTTAATAATTCCGCATTATATTCAGATTTTCAGCGCGGAATACACAGCGCTGAGCATTTCGTCCTTTTCGCAAACGTCGTTAAAGCGTATTTCCGCGTTTTCAAGCGCTTTTATCGGCTCGGGAATTTCGGTAGAGGTAAGTCGTGATAACTGCCTTACCTTTTCAAAATCGCCGTCCGCTTTATCGTCGGTCAATGCCGAAAGCACGCTGTCGGCAAATTTATAGGGCGACGCGGTTGAGGCGATAACCACGGGTCGGTTATCCCCCGTAGCCTTTACGTACTGCCCGTAAACGTTTACCGCAACGGCGGTATGGGTATCGCACAGATAGCCGTATTCCTTATAAGTATTCCCTATAGTTTCAAGGGTTTGGGCATCACTGCAGCAGCCGCCCCAGAAAAGTTCGGTAATTTTCTTTTCCATATCATCGGTCACACAGAACGTGCCGCTGTTTTTAAGCTCGTTCTGCATTTCCGCCACCGCTTTATCATCGCAGCCCGATAGCTCAAACAGCATTCTTTCAAGGTTGCTTGAAATGAGTATATCCATAGAGGGCGAAACGGTGGTGTAAAAATCGCGGTTACGGTCATATTTACCTGTCTTTATAAAATCGGTCAGAACATTGTTCGAGTTCGAGGCGCAAATAAGTTTATTTATCGGCACACCCATTTTTTTAGCGTAGTACGCCGCTAAAATATTGCCGAAATTGCCCGTAGGAACGGTAACGTTAAAGCCGTTTTCAAGGCTTTCGCCGCGGTTCAGCAAATCGCAGTAAGCGGATACATAGTAAACAATCTGCGGTGCGAGCCTCCCCCAGTTTATTGAGTTGGCGGAGGAAAACTGCATATTGTGCTCAAGCAGGCGCTCTGCCACCGCTTTATCGGTAAAGATTTTTTTAACGCCCGTCTGCGCGTCGTCAAAATTGCCGTTTATTGCGCAAACGTGAACGTTGCCGCCCTTTTGCGAAGCCATTTGCAGCTTTTGCATGGGGCTTACGCCGTCGTTCGGGTAAAACACCATAATTTCCGTGCCTGCAACGTCCTTAAAGCCCTCAAGAGCCGCCTTGCCCGTATCGCCCGAGGTTGCAACCAATATAACGGTCTTTTTGCCCGCAGCAACCTTTTTTGCCGAAACGGTTAAAAGATACGGCAGCATTTGCAGCGCAAGGTCTTTAAAGGCGCAGGTAGGTCCGTGCCAAAGCTCTAACATATTTATGTTTTCCCCGAGCCTTGCCATAGGCGCGGGCTTATCTTCATCAAAGCTGCCCGTGTATGCGCCGTTTACGCAGTAATCAAGCTCCTCCTCGGTAAAATCGGTAAGAAAGTTTTTAAGTACGTATTTCGCCCTGCCGATATAATCAAGCTTTTTTAAATTTTCAAAATCTTCGCCCGAAAATTTCGGAAAGCTTTCGGGCACGAAAAGTCCGCCCTCTTTTGATATTCCGTGCGCTATCGCCTCGGCAGACGAAACCTTGTTGTTTTTATCCCTTGTGCTAACATAGTTCATTGAGGTTGCTCCTTTAATTTTTGCATCAACTATATTTTATTATATCCCGCTTAGTTTGTCAAAATAATTTTGCGCGTTTTCATAAAATATTTTTTTAAGCGTTTCCGCTGATATACCGCGCTTTTCAAGATATGTATATAAGTCCGGCACCTTTGAAATATCGGAAAGCTCGGGCGGCATATCCGCCCCGTCAAAATCGGAGCCTATCGCAATATTATCTTCCAGCCCCAACTCCCCTAAACGGCAGATATTTTCATAAATTTTTTCAAATACGTTTCCGCCCAAGAATTTCGGGTAAAAGCAAAGCCCTATAAGCCCGTTTTTCGCGCCAATCAGCTTTAGCTGCTCATCGGTAAGATTACGCGGCACGTGGCATATTCCCCTGCTGTTCGAGTGGGAGGCTATGGGGTACTCCGCCAGCTCTATCGCCGCGAAAAAACTCTTGTCGTTCAGGTGAGATAAATCGGTGCATATCTTAAGGCGGTTAAGCTCTCTTATCACCTCGCGCCCGAAGCGCGTAAGCCCTTTATCGGTGCCGCTGCCGCCCGCTATCGCGTTTTCGCCGTTCCAGGTAAGGGTCAGGTAACACACCCCGTCGCTTTTAAGCGTTTCAATCAGCTTTAAATCCTTGCCTATAACCGCGCCGCCCTCAACCGCAAAAAGCGGTTTTAAATTTTTCGGGGCTGATTCCAGCTTGAGTTTAATATCCCGCATTATTTCACTGTAAAGCTTAAAGGGCTCGGGTATATCATCCCTTATCCAAACGGCGAAAACCTGCCGCCAGCTTTCAAATTCCGCGCCCTTTTCGCCCGAAACCGCAAGATTATTGGCAGAAAAAGGCTGATTTTTAAAATAACATTCATACGGTGTATCGCAGTGCAGATCAAAATAATTCAATACTCATCACTCCGCGTTAAAAAGCATTTTTTATGTAGTTAAGGCTGTAGCCCGTACTTCCGTCCTTTCGGGTTTTATAAGTCACCTCGGCAACGTCAAAGCGCGGCTGCAAATCGGTTGCGAACTTGCTTAAAAAATCTTCTGCCGTTAAAATAAGCCTTCGGCGCTTATGCACGTCCACCGCCTCGGCGGGCGATATTAAGCTCCCCTCGGCGCGGGTCTTTACCTCGGTAAAAATTATATATTCTTTTGTTTCCGCTATTATGTCAATTTCTCCGAAACGTGAGTGATAATTCATTTTTATTACGGTGCAGCCCTTACTCCTTAAAAATTCCGCGGTAAGGCGCTCGCCGTTTTTTCCCGCTTTATCTCTTTCCATAGCCTTCACCCCAAAATGTTTTTAAGGAATGAAAGGCGGTGAATTTCACACGGACCGTACTGCTTTATCAGTTCTGTGTGCTCCTTTGTGCCGTAGCCCTTGTGCTTTTTAAAGTTATACTCGGGGTATTTTTTATCGTATTCAAGCATAAGGCGGTCACGCGTGACCTTTGCAAGCACCGATGCCGCCGCGACCGACATTGACTTTGAATCCCCTTTAACAATAGTTTCACAGGGAATTTTAATTCCGCGCGGTATGCGGTTACCGTCAATCAGGGCAAAATCGGGCTTTACGTTCAACCCCTCTATTGCGCGGTTCATTGCAAGATATGTAGCCTCTAATATATTTACCGTTTCTATTTCTTCAAGCGTGCCGTATGCCACGCTGTAAGCAACGGCGGTTTCCTTTATTATATCATAAAGCCTTTCGCGCTTTTTCTCGGTCAGCTTTTTTGAGTCATCAAGCCCCTCAATAACAGCGCCCTCGGGCAAAATTACCGCCGCCGCGCAAACGGGACCCGCCAGCGGGCCTCTGCCTGCCTCATCCACCCCGCAAATACAGCTAAAGCCGCTGTTTACGGCGGCTTTTTCGAATTCGTAATCAGGCATTATTTTTCCGCCCTTTCCAATGTTATGTTTCCTATTTTACAGTTGCGGTATTCTTCAAGCAGCATATTTGCCGCCCTTTCGGTATCGGTCTCGCCGCCCCTTATCATCATACCGCGTTTTTTGCCTATGCGGCAAAGCAGCTCGTAGCTGTCGTCCGTCTGTTCCACACCGTAGCGCGCGGTTATTTTTTCGGGGCACTCGGCCGTGAGCAGCGAAAGCAGCTGCATTGCAAGCCACTCGGTATCAAGTATTCTGTCGGTAACAGCACCTGTAAACGCCAAATGCTCGCCTACCGTTTTATCCTCAAACTTCGGCCACAAAACGCCGGGGGTATCAAGCAGTTCAAGCTGTTTATCCACCGTGAACCACTGGTTGCCCCTTGTAACGCCGGGGCGGTTTTCGGCTTTGGCGCGGTTGTTGCCCGCAATGCGGTTGATAAATGATGATTTACCCACATTCGGTATACCCACAACCATAACGCGCAGCGGCTTGCCCGCCATTCCCTTTTCCTCATACGCTTTAAGTTTACTTTTAAGCGTATTTTTAACCGTATCCTTAAAAGCAGAAATGCCCTTGCCCGTTTTGCAGTCAAGCGCTATTGCGGGTATTCCCGCAGCGGAATAGTGCGCTATCCACTCGGCGGTGGCAGCAGGGTCTGCCATATCACACTTGTTAAGTAAAATTATAAGCGGTTTGTCGCCTATTATATCGCGCAGCTCGGGATTGCGCGAGCTTTTCGGCACGCGCGCGTCCACTACCTCGGCTACCGCGTCGATAAGCGGAAGTATTTCCTTTATTTTTCGGCGGGTCTTCGCCATATGTCCGGGAAACCACTGTATATCCTGTCCGCTCATTTATTATCCAACCTCCCGAAGCTTGAAAACGGGAAAACGCGCAGCACGGCATGACCCAAAACATACCTTGTGTCAACCAAGCCGCCCTCGCCTATTCGGGAATCACGGCTGTCCATAGAGTCGTTACGGTTATCGCCCAAAACAAATATATACCCCTCGGGCACATAAATCGGAAATTCCACATCATATTTGCTTGTGGTGGGGGTTCTGGTGTATGGCTCATCTAATTCCACGCCGTCAACAGATACCACGCCGCGTTCAAAATCAATATCCACCGTTTGCCCGCCTGTTGCAATAACGCGTTTTATTATCGGTACCTGAGCGGTTTTAACATTTTCAACCGAATTGTCGGCATTGCGCGATATTACAACTATATCGCCCCTTTTGGGCGTGTAGGCAAGATTGGTTATTATGACCTTATCCTTATCTTGAAGTGTGTTTGTCATAGATCTGCCGCTTATTGTGGCAACGCGGAAAATAAAGCTGAATATAATAACCACCGATATTATGGCGGTTGCAAGCACGTCAAGCCATTCAAAAAGCTCCTCCGCCATACTGCGCTTTTCGGGTTCGGGCTTTGCGTCGGGCAGACTGCTTGCAAATTCCTCGCTTATATTAAAGCCTGTTTCATCCGCGGGCTCCGGATTACCGTTTACTTCCGTATCGGTTTTAAATTCCTTTCCGTCTTCCATAACGCACCTCCTTATAGCAAAAAGGGAGACAGCATAAATCCGTCCCCCTTCCGTCGATTTTTTTAATTAACCGATACGCTCTTTAACCTTAGCCGCTTTACCGACTCTGTCACGCAGATAATAAAGCTTTGCTCTGCGGATTTTACCCTTGCGAACAAGCTCAACCTTAGCAACGTTGGGTGAATGTACCGGGAAAACACGCTCAACGCCTACGCCGTAGGAAACGCGGCGAACGGTGAAGGTCTCGGCAATTCCGCTGTTGTTCTTAGCGATAACAGTGCCTTCAAACACCTGTATTCTTTCTTTCTCGCCCTCTTTAATTCTTACGTGTACCTTAACGGTGCTGCCTATAAGAATTTCGGGTGCGTCTTTTTTGAGCATATCTGCGGTAAGCTCTTTAATTACGTCCATTTTTTCTTCCTCCTTAAATAATACCAGACGTTCGTACCCAAAAATTTTGACAGAGGACCGTCCGCTTCAATGTCGTTTTTCGGCAATGAACCCACCCCGTAAGGACCGGGTGAAATCAAATGCACCTGTTAAAAACGGCGCAGAAAATACCTTCCGTTTCAAACAGCCTTTTTATTCTATCACAAACCTTTAAAAAAATCAAGCATTATTTTGCAAGAGTTCCGCCGTCGCTTTTAAGCAGTATTAAAATACGCTCCTCTTCGCCCGTTACGGTGTTAATATATATCAAAATTTCCTGCCCGTCTTCTGTCTCGCAAAGGAACTCGTAGCAGCGCACCTCTCCGCCCGCGTCGGTAGGAATAAGGGTAAGCCCGGTTTTGCGTATTTTAAGTTTTTTATTCACCTTTTCAGCAGCTTTTTCTATTGTTACGGCGGGGCTTTCAAAGGCGCGGTCGGTATGGTTTGAAAGATAACCGCTTGTTTCCAAAAGCATTATTTCGCCGCTGTCCATTGCAACGCCCACTTTTACAAGGTCGGTGTAACACACGGTTCTGCCGTCCTGATACGCGAAATTTATAACGCAAACGCCCTCGTCGGTAAAATAATAGGTTTCGGTAAAACCTGTAAGCCCTATTTTTTCAAGGTATCTTTTAGCCTTATCCAGCGCCTGGCGGTATTCAAGAATAAAATCCCCCATTTTCCCCGTTTTGCGCATATAAACGGGGTACCCGCCCCGGCAGCTCACGGTTACAACCGAACCCGCACCCGAAAAGCGGTAGGCTGCAATTTTACCGGCGGTTTTTTCTTCAAATTTAAGCTCATCCGCTTTAAGCCCCGTTATTTCCGCCGCCTTTTCAAGCGCCTTGCTTTCGCTTACCTCATCGGCGTTTTTAATCATTTCAGGCTCTTTTTCTAAAATATGGTCGGAATACGGTCCGTCATACACAAGGGTCGGGTAATCCGAAAGGCTTTCTTCAAGCGAGCCGAGCGCCCCCGCCAGTGATTCCTGCGGTACGCTCTCCCCTATTTTTCGGTCAAGCTCCGCCGCCCATTTATCGGCAGTGCCGTAGGTAATATCCGCCTCGCCTATCGCGTCGGATATTTTCTCCGCCGTGCTTTTAAGCAGCTTTATATTCTCGGCATATTCCGCGTTTTCCGCTCCGTCCACCAGACTTTTGGAAACCGACATTGCGTAATTTCCCACCTGTGATAAAAAGCGGTTGAGCGTTGTAAGCTCGCCGCTGCCCGAGGGCAGACGTGAAAGTGCGTTTTTTGCGTTTTCTGATTCGGTAAGCAGCTGCGCCGCCATATTGCTTAATTGCTTTGCAGAGGTTGTGTACTCGGCTTTTTTCAAAATCAGCGAAATATTATTCACGCCCGAAAGCAGCTCTTCAAGCGAACGGGAATAACCGTTTTGTATTTGCAAGCGGTAGCTTTTAAGCTCCGAACGGCTTTTTAAGGCAAAACCGCCGAAAACAAGCGCTAATGCCGCACAAAACGATACCACGCGCACGGTAGTTCTTTTATTCATATTAAATCCCTCCGATTTACATATTATTGCCAATATCGAAAGAATTAAACGTTTTGTGTTCGATTATCCGGGCAAAAATCCATTTGCTTTTTCCCGCGCAAATAAATTATGAACAAAATATTAAAAAATGTTGAAATTACTTTGTTCCTGTGTTATTATGTATTTATATATGTTTTTGCCGCATAAAACGGCAGATTGGAGTTTTCAATGAGAGCTGACGGAAAGCGTTTACGCAATACCGACCCTATGTATACAGTAGCGTCATATGTTATGAGCAAACGCGTTGATTCTATGAACATGGTCACGCTTGATATTCCGTATGACCCCATTCAGGAATATCTGAACAAAAAGCGCAAGGAGGGCGTGTCCCTGAGCCACCTCGGCGTTATTATAGCGGCGTACCTGAGAACCGCTGCGGAGTTTCCCCTGCTTAACAGGTTTATAATGAACTGCAAGCCCTATGCCCGCAATGAATTTTGCGTTGCAATGGTGGTGCTGAAATCCGGGCAGATGGATAACGGCACAATGTCAAAAATGTATTTCAATATGACCGATACTATTTTTGACGTAAACAACACTATAAATAAATATGTAACCGATAACCGCGAGGTGCCCGAGAAAAACGGCACCGAGAAAATGATTAAAATTCTCCTCGGCGCACCCGGCGTGCTGAGAGTGGGCGTGGGGCTGTTTAAATTTATGGATAAGCACGGCTTGCTGCCCAAAAAGGTTATTGATATGTCACCCTTCCACAACAGCCTTTGCATTTCAAATTTAGCTTCTATCCGCACCAATCATATTTACCACCACTGCTATGAGTTCGGCACAACCAGCGTGTTTATTACCATGGGTAATCTGCGCGAGGTTCCGAGAAGAAGCGGCGGCGAGGTTGTATTTGAGCGCTGCATACCGCTCGGCGTTGTAATGGACGAACGCATATGCTCGGGCAGCTATTTTGCCTTGGCTTTCCGCAAAATACGCAAATATTTGCGCAATCCCGAGCTTTTGGAGCTGCCGCCCGAGGTAGTAAACGAAGATCCTGATAAATAATACTTGATTTTATTACATAATTGGTATAAAATAATCTGTGGACTAATAAGGTCACAGATTATTTTCATATCGGAGGAATAATAATGTTAGTATCAGCAAAAGAAATGCTTACCAAGGCGAAAGCCGGCAAATATGCGGTAGGTCAGTTCAACATCAATAACCTTGAATGGACTAAGGCTATTCTTCAGACAGCCGAGGAATTAAAGTCACCTGTTATTCTCGGTGTTTCCGAGGGCGCAGGAAAATATATGTGCGGCTACAAGACCGTTGTAGGTATGGTAAACGGTATGCTTGAAGAAATGAAGATTACAGTTCCGGTTGCTCTTCACCTTGACCACGGCAGCTACGAAGGCGCTAAAAAGTGCATTGAGGCAGGCTTTTCTTCAATAATGTTCGACGGTTCTCACTATCCGATTGAAGAGAACATTGAAAAGACAAAGGAGCTTGTTGAAACCTGCAATAAGTTAGGTCTTTCCCTTGAGGCTGAGGTTGGCGCTATCGGCGGCGAGGAAGACGGCGTTATAGGCGGCGGCGAGGTTGCCGACCCGAAGGAATGCAAAATGATAGCCGATTTGGGCGTTACAATGCTGGCTGCGGGTATCGGTAATATTCACGGCAAGTACCCCGCTAACTGGACAGGCCTGCGTTTTGACACACTGGCTGAAATTCAGGAGCTTACAGGCACAATGCCCCTCGTTCTTCACGGCGGCACGGGAATCCCGGCTGATATGATAAAGAAGGCTATATCCCTCGGCGTTTCAAAGATTAACGTTAACACCGAGTGCCAGTTAGCTTTTGCAGCCGCCACCCGCAAGTACATTGAGGCAGGCAAGGACCTTGAGGGCAAGGGCTTTGACCCCCGCAAGCTGCTTGCAGACGGCGCTCAGGCTATTAAAGATACCGTTAAGGAAAAAATGGAGCTTTTCGGTTCGGTTGGCAAGGCATAATTCCGAAAATAAATTTAACCCGATGCTGCTTTCACAGCATCGGGTTTTCTTATATAAATGTTGTGTTTATAGGCTCCCTCTGACGAGGGAGGCTGAGCGTGTCGAAAAAGTCGACACGCTCTTGGACGGGAATGCCGCTCGCTCGAAAATCAAAGATTTTCGGACTGCACTCTATCCCCGCCAATACCACCCCAGTGCCCTTGAAAAACCGCTTATTCAGCGGTTTTTCGCTTATAATGTGTTTTTCCGCCGCGCATGTCAGCGGAAAAACGAAAGATGCGGCGTGAACGCCGCAAAAATAAAATTTTAGGTTTATCGACAGACTGAGGCTCCCTCTGACGAGGGAGGCTTATTTTATGCTTATTTTCTCAATTGATACATTCCGCAGGTATATTCCCTGCTTTTTTATATGCTGAAAAGCAGTTCGCCGTAGCTCGGGTAGGGCCAGCAATCCTTTGATACTACCGCCTCGGAGCTGTCGGCATATTTGCGGATATCGTTCATAAGTCTGAGCACCGTATCGTGGTACATACGGGAGCGCTCAAGCATATCGGGCAGCTTTTCCGCCGTCATAACCGCCATTTTAAGCTCAGAGGTCAGCTTATATATCTCGCTGCCCGCAGCGGAAAGCCGCGCTATAATCTCAGTATCGGCAAGCTCATCAAGCCTTACGCCCAAATTCCGCTTGTTTATAAGGGCGGAGCAGAGCCTGTCGGTATACTCACTTATTGCGGGAATAACCTCGCGGTTCATCATTTCAATAAGCGTGAGCGCTTCAATATGCAGTATTTTTGAATAGTTTTCAAGCACTATATCCACGCGTGAGTTTATCTCGGCGCGGCTTAATACACCGTGGCGCTCAAACAGCGCGATATTTTCTTCCGTTTTAAGCAGCGGCAGCGCGTCAGGCGTGCTTTTCAGGTTCAGCAGACCGCGCTTTTCAGCCTCTTTCTGCCATTCTTCCGAATAACCGTCGCCGTTGAAAATTATACGCTTATGCGCTGTTACGGTTTCCTTAATTATATTTTTAACCTCGGCCTCTGTGTCCTCCGCCTTTTCAAGCCTGTCGGCAAAGTCGGCAAAAACATCGGCTACCATAGTGTTGAGCATTACGTTTGTATCGGATATAGAGGAAGCGGAGCCTAACATTCTGAACTCAAACTTATTGCCCGTAAACGCAAAGGGCGAGGTGCGGTTGCGGTCGGTATTATCCTTACGGATATAGGGAATTATATCTGCTCCCACCGTCATTTTGACCCGCTTTGCGTTATCGTGATGCTGACCGCTTGCTATCGAATCAAGCAGCTCGGTAAGCTCATCGCCCAAAAACATTGAAATTATGGCGGGCGGCGCCTCGTTTGCGCCGAGGCGGTGGTCGTTGCCCGCAGTCGCAACCGAAATTCTGAGCAGATCCTGGTGCTCGTCAACCGCGCGTATAACGGCGGCTAAGGTGAGCATAAACAGCAAGTTTTCACCCGGGTTTTTACCCGGGCTTAAAAAGTTCAGCCCCGTATCGGTTGAGAGCGACCAGTTATTATGCTTGCCGCTGCCGTTTACCCCGTCGAACGGTTTTTCATGCAGAAGACACACAAGTCCATGCCGCAAAGCGGTTTTCTTCATCATTTCCATTGTAAGCTGATTGTGATCCGCCGCAATGTTTGTGGTGGTGAATATCGGCGCTAATTCGTGCTGCGCGGGCGCCACCTCGTTGTGCTCGGTTTTAGCAAGCACGCCCAGCTTCCAAAGTTCATTATCAAGGTCGCGCATAAACGCCGCAACCCTCGGCTTTAAAACGCCGAAATAGTGGTCATCCATTTCCTGTCCCTTCGGCGGCATTGCACCTATAAGCGTTCTTCCGCAATAGATGAGGTCAGGGCGCTTATCGTACATTTTTTTATCTACTAAGAAATATTCCTGCTCGGGTCCTACGGTGGTATTTACCCGCTTCACATTTTCAAGCCCGAATATTTTTGCAATTCTGAGTGCCTGCTTGTTTATTGCATCCATACTGCGCAGCAGCGGTGTTTTCTGATCGAGCGCCTCGCCGCAGTATGAGCAAAACGCTGTAGGAATACAAAGCGTATCGTCCTTTACAAACGCATAAGAACTGGGGTCCCACGCGGTATATCCCCTCGCCTCAAAGGTGGCGCGAAGCCCGCCCGACGGGAAAGAAGACGCGTCCGGCTCGCCCTTTATAAGCTCCTTGCCGGAAAATTCCATAATAATTCCGCCGTCCTCTGTGGGGGAAATAAAGCTGTCGTGCTTTTCGGCGGTAATGCCCGTGAGCGGCTGAAACCAGTGCGTATAGTGCGTGGCGCCCTTTTCGATAGCCCAGTCCTTCATAGCCGAGGCTACGGTATCGGCTATGCTGCTGTCAATACCGGTACCCTCTTTTATGGCGCTTTTCAGCGCCTTGTATGTATCCTTCGGCAGCCTTTCCAGCATTACCGAATCGTTAAAAACATTACTTGCAAAAATTTCATTTACCGTTTTCAAAGCTCTACCTCCGCAAAATTATACTTAACTATTATAATCTTTCGCGGAGGCTTTGTCAATCACCGTAGGGCAAACGCCTAATTTTGGAAAGCAGGCAGCCGTTTTCAGTTTATAATTCCGCCGTTTTTGCAAATCTTACTTATATAATTTTGCCACATAAGCATATCGGGCACTGTCAAATCGGTGTCCGATTTATCAATAATATAGTTAAATGCCTCGTCTTCAAGCCCGTTTTCCGCAACCGACCGCATAATAGCGGGAATTATTAAGCGCAGCTGTTTTTCGCTTTCGGTGCTGCGGCTCATAATATCCGACACCTGAACGCCGGTATATCTCACCTGTTCGCCGTTATCATCTAATGTTATTCCGCCGGCATAGTCTATTATCGCCGCCAGAACGGATAAATCGCCCTTGATTTTAAAATCCTCGGAATATCCGAAATCCGTCGCGTCGAAATCCTCTGCCTGCGGAATTATAACGCTAACCTTTTCATTGGTAAAATCAAGATACACAAAGGCGCGGTTCCCAGCTATATCAAAAAATATTCCCTTATTATCGGGCATGGAAAAGCTGTACGGGATTTTTGAGACCTGCCCCTCGGCGGGGCGAAAGCTGCGCCTTAGGTAAACATACCCGCCCGAAACCAGCACGGCGCAGCTGAGCAGGCACATAACGGTTAATTTGATATAAAACATTTTTTGCTTTTTCACATTTATCACCGATAGTATTATCGGCAAAATATTTTGTTTATATACAGTAATACTCCTTCAAAGCGGCTATTGCCCGCATTTCAAGCTGATGCACCGCCTGGCGGGAAATGCAAAGCAGGTCTGAAATTTCGCTGTCGGTAAAACCGTAAAAATATCTGTATGTAAGCACGGCGCGCTGCCTGTCGGATAATTTTAAAAGCCCATCCTTTAATGACAGCGCCTCCTCAGGTTCAAAAAAGTATTTAGCGCTGTCTTCAAATAATTCATCACTGCATTTCATCGCTATGTCCGCCTTCTTTGAAAGTGCTATGTAATAATTGCGCAGCGACACCGCAATATATCTGTTCATCGCGTCGCTTTCATCGGGGTAAAACTTGTCCGTATCCACCGAATATAAAAGCTCCATAAAGAATAATGTAATATCTCCGCAGCCGTCTTCGCCGATTTTTTTGCCGTAATAATTTATAAGCCGCGAAAAAACATCATAAATTGCCTGAAAATTCGACATATCGCCTCTTTTAATTTCCTTGATGATTTCAATGATTTTGTAATTTTCCATATTTTTTCCTCCCTTTAATAAGCAGAAAGGAAAAAATCCGGCTTTTGTAAACGTTATTTGATAAATTTTTCCCTTTCGGGTAAAATTTTACATTTATATTTAAAAAAAATATAAAAATTAGAGTAAAAGGGTGAAAAGCAAGAGTAAAATGTAATTTTTACATTAAAATATAATATTTTAAGAAATATATTGACATTTTATAGTAAATACGGTATAATATCTTTTGTCGAAAAATGTCGAAAAACATAACGAAGGGACGAATTATGATGCGGATAGCAATATGCGACAGCGATATAAAATGCGCTGAAAAAACAAAAAATATGATTTACGATTATGCCAATAAACGCCGTTTGGAATTATTGGTGGAAATTTATGATTCAAGCGAAGCCTTGCTCGAAAGCGAAAATAATTATCTGCTTATAATTCTTGATTATCATATCAACGGGCTTAACGGGCTTGAAACCGCAAAGCAGCTGCGCAGAAAAAATTGCCGCAGCACAATTATGTTTTTAAGCGAGTATACCGGCTTTATTTTTGAATCGTTTAAAGTAATGCCGCACTCTTTTCTTCTAAAGCCGCTTGAAAAAAAAGCTTTTTTTGCAGTGCTTGACGATTTCTTTCTTTACAATCCGCTTCATCGCCCCCTTTGGGTGAAAAGCGGCGATGATGTTTTTTGTTTTGAAACACACGATATTTTTTATCTTGAAGCGGATAATAAAAACTGTTTTATAGGCTTACGGAACGGAAAAGTAAGGTGTAAAAAAACAATGGCACGCGTTTACGGGAATCTGCCGAAAACTCATTTTGGCAAAATAAACAGGGCTTATGTTGTAAATTTCAATTATATAACAGGTTATAACAATGAATGTATAAGCCTTATAAACGGTAAAACGCTGCATATAAGCCGAAGCTATTACAAAAGCTTTAAGGATGAATACAAAAGCTTTGCCGACCCGCATGTTATTTAAGTGTTGATTTTTTTGTAAAAAAAAGGTATTATATATGTTAGACGATTAAATTTAACGGAGGAAGCTATGTTAGAGCTTGAAAACATTTCTTTCAGTGCCGACTCAGACAGCGGCGAAAAAGAAATAATTAAAAACATAAGTTTGAAAATAGACGAAAGCTTTGTTGTAATAACAGGGCCAAACGGCGGCGGTAAATCCACCCTTGCCAAAATAATTGCGGGCATTGTAACCCCCTCTTCCGGCAGAATACTCCTTGACGGGGAGGATATAACCGGCTTGTCCGTTACCGAGCGCGCAAGGCGCGGCATCAGCTTTGCATTTCAGCAGCCGGTGCATTTCAAGGGACTTACGGTGTATGACCTTATCGGTCTTGCCGCAGGTAAACAGATCGGAATTAACGAGGCATGCGAATATCTTTCGCAGGTCGGTCTTTGCGCGAGGGATTATATTAACCGCGAGGTCAATTCTTCCCTTTCGGGCGGCGAGCTTAAAAGAATTGAAATAGCAACCGTGCTTGCCCGCTCTACCAAGCTTACTATTTTTGACGAGCCTGAGGCGGGAATTGACCTGTGGAGCTTCGGCAACCTTATAAAGGTATTTGAAAAAATGCACGCAAAGCTCGGCGGCTCGGTAATGATAATTTCTCACCAGGAGCGCATTTTGAATATTGCCGACAGAATAATAGTTATAAGTGCGGGGTCTGTTAAGGCAGACGGTGTAAAAGCGGATATTTTGCCCGACCTGCTCGGCACGGTTGATACGGGATGTCGCGTTACGGCGGGTAACGATAAGGAGGACTGCATATGAACAGCACAGAGCTACAGCTTTTGCAGATAATTGCCGATATGGGCGACAGCACCGACGGCGCTTTCAACATCCGCGCAAACGGGCAGCTTGCCAACCGTCGGGTTACGGAAAATATCGATATAAAAACAAAGACCGATAATCCCGGAATAGACATTATAATTAAACCGGGCACCGTGGGCGAGGACGTGCATATTCCGGTAATTATAAGCGAAACCGGTCTTAGCGACCTTGTTTACAATGATTTTTATGTGGGTGAAAACTCCGACGTTACCATAGTTGCGGGCTGCGGTATTCATAACTGCGGCGAAAAGGAGTCGCGGCACGACGGCATACACACCTTTTACGTCGGCAAAAACGCAAAGGTGAAATACATTGAAAAGCACTACGGCGAGGGCGACGGAAACGGCGAAAACGTTATGAACCCCACCACAATAGTGAATATTGAGGACGGCGGCTATATGGAAATGGAAACCGCGCAGATAAAGGGCATAGACTCAACAAAGCGCGTGACCCGCGCCACTCTTGCCGCAGGCGCTACGCTGGTTATTCACGAAAAAATTATGACCCACGGCAGCCAGACTGCCGAAACCGATTTTTCGGTTGATTTAAACGGTGAGGAATCGGGCGCGAACGTTATTTCCCGCTCGGTTGCAAAGGGAAATTCGCGACAGAAGTTTGTTTCCATGATAAACGGAAACAACCGTTGCAACGGACACACCGAGTGCGATGCTATTATTATGGAAAACGGAAAAGTAAGTGCACTGCCCGAGCTTACCGCAAATCATATTGACGCTTCTTTAATTCACGAGGCGGCAATAGGCAAAATAGCGGGCGACCAGCTTATAAAGCTTATGACGCTCGGGCTTACCGAGCAAGAGGCGGAAGAACAGATTATAAACGGATTTTTGAAGTAAACTACCGCCGCATATTGCCCGAGTGCATAACGGTAATGAACTTTACGTCTTCAAGCATGCAAACCGTTGTCTGGCAACCGGCGCTTTTCAGCACTATGTGGTCTGCGCCTACGTTTATCAGCTTGCCCGTTCTTTTCTCAACCTTACCGCATATTACCGATTCAACTGTTACCGGCTTGCCTGTTTGTCTTTTCAGGTATTCGGTAATTTCCGCGGCGCTTTCGTCGTTTCGGTCAAAGCTTTTTAAGTATTCACCGTAGGCTTCAAGGTCGCGTTCGCTTAAAATACTGCAAGGCATTTTTTCATTCATAAATATCACCCCCCTCTCATTATATGAAAGTACCGCGTTTGCGGTACAGTAAGGAGAATTGCAGATATGTCCACACCGCATATAAACGCCGAAAAAGGCGATTTTGCCAAAACCGTTTTAATGCCGGGCGACCCCTACCGCGCGGAATTTATTGCGAAAAATTTTCTCGACAATGCGCGCCTTGTAAACGATGTGCGCGCTGTTCGCGGCTATACGGGCACCTATAAGGGCGCGCCCGTTTCGGTTATGGCAAGCGGAATGGGTATGCCCTCTATAGGGATATATTCCTATGAGCTTTTCAATTTTTTTGACGTGGAAAATATTATTCGCATAGGCTCTGCGGGGTCGTATAGCGAAAATGTGAAATTAAGGGATATTGTTATAGCCGAGGGCGCCTGCACCGATTCAAACTACGCAGGTCAATTCGGTCTGCCGGGCACATTCGCACCTATAGCCGATTTCGGAATACTGCGCAAAACGGTTGAAACCGCCGAAAAAACGGGGCTTCGCTACCATGTGGGCAATATATTATCAAGCGACCGCTTTTACGGGGATAATTCCCTGCCCGCCGCTATGCGCCAGCCTGAGTGCTGGGCTAAAATGGGCGTTTTGTGCGTTGAAATGGAGGCAGCGGCGCTCTTTATGAACGCGGCAGTTGCGGGGAAGCACGCGGCGGCTGTTTTTACAATTTCCGATTCGCTTATAACGGGCGAAGCAATCACCGCCGAAGAGCGGCAGAACAGCTTTACCGATATGATGAAATTGGCGCTTGAAACAACGCTTATATTATGAAAATGAGTTTAAAAGAAAATTTACTTGAATTGCTGCAAAAAAGCAGCGGAGAATTTTTATCGGGCGAAAGGGCGGCGGAAACGCTCGGCGTCAGCCGAACCGCCGTTTGGAAAGCCGTAACCTCCCTGAAAAACGAGGGCTATAATATAGAGTCAGTAACAAACAGGGGCTACAGGCTCTCTGCCGATACCGATGTTTTATCCGCCTATGGCATAAATAATTTTTTGGGCAAGCAGGCGAAAAATTACGATATTTCGGTGCTTGGCACAGTTACTTCAACAAACGCCCTTATAAAAACCGAGGCAGCGAAAAACGCGCCCGAGGGCAGAATTATAATTGCCGCCGAGCAAACGGCGGGCAGGGGGCGCTTCGGCCGGAGCTTTTTCTCGCCTACCGGCAGCGGGCTTTACATAAGTATTCTTCTGCGCCCAACGCTGCCCGTAACAGCGGCGGTATCGGTAACGGCGGCGGCAGCCGCTGCGGTTGCCGAGGCGGTTGAGACGGTGAGCGGCAAAAAAGCCGGAATAAAATGGGTAAACGACGTGCTTACAGACAATAAAAAGGTCTGCGGAATTTTAACCGAGGCGGCGCTCGATGTTGAAAGCGGCGCGCTTTCTTACGCGGTGCTGGGCATAGGCGTGAACGTTTACCCGCCGCAGGGCGGCTTTCCCGAGGATATAAAAAATAAAGCCGGTGCGCTTTGCGACACAAAGCAGCCCGGGCTTAAAAATCGGCTTGCCTCCGAAATTATAACGCGGTTTTTCGGGTATTATTCTTCGCTCACCGAAAAAACATACCTTAATTCTTACCGCGCAAGGTGCATAGTGCCGGGTAAAAAAATTACGGTGCTTGCGGGCGCAAAGGAAATACCCGCGCTGGCGCTCGGTATTGACGATGACTGCCGACTGCTTGTAAAATACGAAGACGGAAAAGAAGAATATCTTTCATCGGGAGAAATAAGCATACGCTTATAGGCAAGCAGTGTTTTCCTATCTTTTCCGATAAAATGATTCTTAAAGGTATTGAAAAAACACACATAATATGATAAAATTTCTTTGTTCATTTAATCAGCACATTATTGGAGTGTAAAAATGCAGGAAAACAATAAAAATAATTATAGTATAAATTTAAAAGAGCTTACCGATTTTGCCCTTGGAAAATGGAAGCTTTTCATCTGCTTAGCAGCGCTGTTTATTGCGGCAGCTTATGTCTATTCATCATTTTTAGTAACTCCCCTTTACGATTCCACGGGAAAAATTTACATAATGAATAAAAATTCCGACGGCATAAGCACCGCTGACATTTCGGTTTCCACCTACCTTACAAGGGACTATGAAAACCTGATAGCCGACAGCGCGGTTTTAAGCGAGGTTTCCGCAGAACTTGGCAAAAAGTATTTGGTAGGCGAACTTAAAAGAGCCGTTTCGGTAAAAAACCCTGATGGCACCCGGTTTATTGAAATAACGGTAAGAACCGCCAGCGCAAATGATTCAAAGGTTATAGTAGATACCGTTTGCACCGTTGCTCAAAAAAAGATTATAGAGCTTTTGGGGGTTGACCGCGTTACTATTGTCCGCAAGGGCGCCGTTGCATCGCACCCCTCTGTACCAAACACACAAAAAAATATACTGACTTCCTTTTTAATATCCTGTCTTGTATTTCTATTTACCGTTTTTATAGCCTATTATTTCGACGATAAAATAACCGAGCCCGAGGATGTTGAAAAGTACCTCGGAATAAGCGTTCTCGGCAATATTCCGTGCAATAGATCAAGATCACGTTCAAAGTAAAAAGGCGCCCGTGCCGGAAAGGAATAAAATGTTTGTAGATGAAATAAATCAAAATGATATCGCTTCGGGTTTAACCGGCAGTACTGCCGGCAGAGTGAATTTTAACCCCTCCGCTGCGGGCGATTATCTTACAAATGAAAACTATAAAACACTGCGCACAAACCTGTTTTTCTGCGGAGCGGACATTAAGGTCATTTTACTTACAAGCTGCCGCGAAAACGAGGGCAAAAGCACAATTTCAACAGAGCTTGCGAGAAATCTTGCCGAGGCTGATAAAAAAACGCTTTTTATTGACGCGGATATGCGCAAATCGCTTTTGCAGCCCCGCAATTTAAAGCAGCATAACCATATGGGGCTTTCTGAGTTTTTATCGGGTCAGGCAGAAATTAAGGATATTATTTACAACACCCAGGACCCCGATTTTGACGTTATTTTCAGCGGCAGATTTCCGCCTAATCCGGTTGAGCTGCTCGGCGGTAAAAGATTTTCCGCGCTGCTCAGCAATATGCGGAATATATACGATTATGTGATAATTGACACCCCGCCGCTCGGCACGGTTATAGACGCGGCGGTTATGGCACCTGCCTGTGACGGCGCTATAATGGTTATAACCCCCGGCAAAATAACAAGTACAGAGGCGCTTGAGGTTAAGAAACAGCTTGATAAAAGCGGCTGTAAAATTCTCGGCGCAATTCTTAATGATATTTACGGCAAGCGCACAAAATACTACAAAAAGTATTATAAAAAATATGAGTACTCCACGTCCGGTAAAAAAATACGCCCGCGTTGAACTCACGAAAGGTACTGATTTTAAATTATGAGTAAAATTTCCGAGATTGATAAAAACCTTGCCGTAAGCGATACAGTATCTGAAAACGGGCTTATCTTTCGCAATTCACTGTCAGCGCCTTTTTCACTTTACGGTCTTTTACCGGTAACTCCCTTTCTCCGCTTTCCGCTTGAAACGGCTAAAAAGGTAAACCCCGGTGTTGAGGGGCTTTGCCGCAATACCGCCGGTGGAAGACTGCGCTTTAAAACAAATTCAAAGCGCGTTGTTCTGCGTGTGTGCTATGATGAAATTTCACCTATGCCGCATATGCCGCTCACGGGAAGTACAGGCTTTGACGCGTACATAGCCGCAGACGGTAAATACTCATATGCCGGCTCATTTATTCCCCCAATAGGCTGCGGCAACAATTTCGATTCCGAAATTGTATTGCCCGATAATGCCATGCGGGATATTACAATAAATTTTCCGCTTTACAACAGCGTTAAAACCGTTTTTATAGGGCTTGAAGAAAACGCCGAGCTTATAAAAACCGATGGCTACACAGATTATAAACCGATTGTATACTACGGCTCCTCAATAACGCAGGGTGGCTGTGCCTCGCGCCCGGGAAATTCATATCAGGCGCTTATTTCCCGCCGCTTTAACCTTGATTATTTCAATTTCGGTTTTTCGGGCAGCGCAAGGGGTGAAAAAGCTATGGCTGATTACATTGCAGACATGCCTATGTCGCTTTTCTTTTTGGATTACGACCACAACAGCCCCGACCCCGAGCATTTAAAGGCGCACCATGAAAAATTCTTTTTAACCGTGCGCGAGAAAAACCCCGATTTACCCGTTATTATGGCTACTAAAACCGATATTCCCCGCTCTCCAGACGCCGAGCGCGACACCGCCGCGCGCCGCAGGGCTGTTTACGAAACCTACGAAAACGCGCTGAAACGCGGCGACCGCAACGTAATGTTTATTGACGGCGGAACGGTATTTACCGAGGCTCTTAACCTCACCGCCCCGGCAGATAGCTGCACTGTTGACGGCTGCCACCCGAACGACCTTGGATTTGCCTGTATGGCAAAGGTGTACGGTGATGCAATAAAGAATATGCTGGGTTTAATTTAACATTCCATATAAATTATTAGCCGCTTATATGCAGAACAACGCCCGTTAAGTTTTTACACTTAACGGGCGTTGATTGTTTATACCGCAAATATTCGGTTCGAAGCTATAAAACTACCTTTAATTCGCACACACCGCAGTTATCGCTCATTGCAGTAAGTGTAAAGCTTTCCTGACCCTTTTTCGGTTTCACGGCTACGCGAATTTTGCCCATATACATTTTGCGCTCGGTGTTTGCAACATTGTTATGGTCACAGTTATCAGAGCCTGTGCCTATAATTTTTGCGGGCGCAGTGACAGAAAAATGAACATATTCCGCCGCGTCGGGCACAGCAAGACCGTTTTCATCAACACATTCGCAGGTAAACAGCGCTATATCGCTGCCGTTTGCGGTAAAATCGTTATCCTTTATAAGCCTTAAGGCTACAGGTCTGCCGGTAGTTACGCGCTTATCGCCGCATACCTCTTTGCCGCCGATATAACCCTTTACTTCAAGTGTTCCCGCTGTATATTCGACGCTCCACTCGCCGTGACCGTATTTTTCAATCTGCTGTTTGCCAAGCGTCTTACCGTTTAAGAAAAGCTCCAGTTCCTCGCAGTTGGTATAAACCGTAACAGGTATTTCCTTGCCCTCAAGTCCTTTAAAATTCCAGTGCGGCACTATGTGCGCCATAGGCTCAGCCGACCAGTGCGATTTATTCTGATAAAACGCACCCTTTTTTTGCAGGAATAAATCAAGAGCACCCGAGCAGGAGCATACGCGCGGCCATGCCGCCTCTCCCCTGTGCTCAACCGCCGCCCACTGGTAGCAGCCAAACACATAAGAGCGCTCACGCAGGAATTTATAGGTTTTCTCGCGCCCTAAGAACCAGTCGTTTGTATCTCTGTCCTTATCCTGTATTCTGCCGGAAACGGCTGTATCAAAGTTCCAGTCGCGCGTTGTACCCGTAGCGCAACATTCCGAAGCGAATATCGGCTTATCCGGGCGCATTTTATGAACCGCGTCGTAAATGCTTAGGTTATAGTTTATTCCTATAGCGTCACATTCATCATAAATTGTGGATTTATCGGGGGTCTTATCCTCAGCCGCAGTAATAGGTCTTGTATAGTCAAGCTTTCTTATATGCGCGGCAATTGCCTTGTGCAGCCGTTTGCCCGTATCGGTTATATGGAAAGGCTCCTCATTGCTCGTGGACCACATTATAACGCTCGGTCGGTTGCGGTCGCGCTTTATAAGTGAGTCAAGCTGCTCCATAGCCTCCTTCGTGCTTTCAAACCACCTTGCCTCGTCCATTACCAAAAAGCCCTGCTCGTCAAAGGCATCCATATAGCTTTCTGTCTGCTGATAATGACTTGTGCGGTAGCCGTTGGCGCCCATTTCCTTCATAAGCGAGACCTTGTATTTTGCTATGTTTTCGGGCACGGCAAGCCCTGTAAGCCCGAAATCCTGGTGCGAGCACACACCGTTTATAAAGGTGGGCTTTCCGTTTAAAAGCAAGCCCTTTTCGGCGCTTATTTCTACCGTTCTGAAGCCTATACGGGTAATGTTTTCATCAATTTCTTCACCGTTTAGCGTCAGCACGGTTTTAACGGTATAAAGGTTGGGGTTATCGCAGTCCCACAAAAGCGGATTAAGTACCTCGGCACTGTATTTTATAACGCCCTTATCGCGCAGCTCCACCGCGCCCTCGCCCGCGCCGACAGCCAAAACAGAGCCGTCCGCGCCGATAACGCGGCTTTCTGCGGTCACGGTTTTATTTTCATAATCGGTATTTACAACCGTGGTTTCAAAATTTATCTGCCAGCGGTTGTCATCAAGTTTTTTATAGGGTGCGTACACGCCCCATAAATCTATCGCAACAGGCTCTGTAACAGTCAGGTGAACATCACGGTATATTCCGCCGCCCTGATACCACCAGCCCTCAAAGCCCTCGGTATTGACATATACCGCAATTATGTTTTCCTTATCATAATAAACATAATCGGTAATATCTATTTCAAAGGTGTTATAAGCGGAAAAATTGTGGTACATAAGGCAGCCGTTTAAGTATACAGTGGATTTCCCCGCAATACCGTCAAATCTTAAAAGCGCACGCCTGTTTTCGCTGCCATCGGGCATATTAAAATGCTTTCTGTACCACGCGTTATCATAGTGCAGATAACCGAGAGCACAGTTTTCGTTTTCATCGTTATCCTGATACACCACATAATCGTGCGGCAGGTCGGTCCATACCCATTTTTCGGGATTTATCATTCTGCCGCCGTATGAGTCTGGAGTGTCAGGGTAATTATACGCCGCAGGTCCCGACAATTTGCGCTCGGTTTTGCTTTGTGAATATATAAAGCCCTTATCCTGTGAAATGGGCTCGGCTATATCCCCCTTATGAAATCTCCAGCCTGTGTTCAGATTTATATTTTCCCGCATAGCTTTTCAAAACACCCCTAAGGTTAATTTTCTTTTTTAAGAATAATTATTGAAGATTTATTTTCGATGTTATTTACAAAATACCAGCCGACATTCATAAGGTAGTCACCGCCGAAGCATTTATCCGTGCCCTCACAGCGGTAACACGCCGATTCATCGAGCCCCTCAAGGCGTATGTATTCATCGGGTGCGTTCGGTGTGGCTTTGCTGCTGTTTACCGTTAATATAACCGTGTTTTTATCCTCAGCTATAAATTGAACCGCGCAAATATCCGAATCAAACGGTGAGCATAATCTGTAGCAATCGCCCTTGTGGAAAATCTCGCCGTATTTGCGGTAATCCTTAATTGCTTTTTCAGCCGTTTCAAGCTCTTTTTCGCTGCACCCGTTAAGGTCAAGCTCAAAGCCGAACTGACCCGGCATTGCCACGTTGCACCGCATTGCAAAGCTTGTTATTCTGCCCACCTGATGATTGGGAACGGCAGAAACGTGCGCGCCCATAGCGCTGTAAGGGTAAACCACGCTTGTTCCGTACTGAATTTTAAGGCGCTCCACCGCGTCGCTGTCATCGCTGGTCCAGGTTTGCGGCATATAATAAAGCATACCGGGGTCAAACCTGCTGCCGCCGCTTGCGCAGCTTTCAAAAAGCACATTCGGGAAACGCTGCGTAACGGTTTCAAGCACCTTGTAAAGCCCTAAAATATAGCGGTGCATTACCTCACCCTGGCGCTCACCGCACCAAAAAGCAGAGCCAGGTGCGGACATACAGCGGTTCATATCCCATTTTATATACTCAATATTCGCGCGCGACAGTATTCCGCACAGGGTTTCTGTTATGTAATTGCAAACATCATCCCTTGAAAAATCAAGCGTATACTGATTACGCACCTCATACGGCTCTCTGCCGTTTACGTGCAGTATCCAATCCGGGTGCTTTTTATAAAGCTCTGTTCCGGGATTCACCATTTCCGGCTCAAACCAAAGCCCGAAGCGCATACCGAGTGAATTTATTTTTTCGGCAAGTCCCTCAAGACCGTTCGGCAGGCGATCGCGGTTTTCATACCAGTCGCCAAGCCCGTTATCATCCTTTATGCGGCTGCTGAACCAGCCGTCATCAAGCACCATAGTGTCAATTCCTATTTTTGCCGCTCTTTTTGCTATTCCCACTATTTTTTCTTCGTTAAAGTCAAAATAGGTGGCTTCCCAGTTGTTTATAAGCACAAAGCGTTCGGTGTCTCTGTACTTACCCCTGCAAAGGCGTGTGCGGTAAAGCCTGTGGTATATTCTCGACATTTCACCTATGCCGTTTGCCGAATAAACCAAAACCGCCTCGGGCGTTTGAAAGCTATCGCCGCTTTCCAGCACAAACTGAAAATTTGCTGGGTTTATGCCTATATACGCGCGTACTCCGTTGTACGGATTTCTTTCTGCTCCGGCAATAAAGTTGCCGCTGTAAACAAGGCTGAAGCCGTAAACATTCCCGTGCTTTTCATCGGCATTTTTATCGCACAGCGCAATAAACGGGTTATGAAACGGGCTGCTGCAGCCGTAGCGGCTGCCGACGCTCTGATTTCCGGGGCGCACCGGCTGCCTGGTAATATAGCGTTCCCTTGCCCATGTGCCGTCAAGATGCATAATTTCAAGCTCGGGGCTGCCGTAAAAGTCCACTGCGGCGCTCAGCGCCGAATCAAGCAGCAGCCGCTCCCCGCGGTTAATAATTTTCACACTGCGGGTTATAGCGTCGTAATCCTCAAAAACCGAATAGGATAAAACTATATCCACCTTCTGCAATGTATCCTCAAGCCGTACAGTAAGGGTATCTACCCTGTCGCCCGCCTCGCAGTATACCGCAGGCAAGCCGTCAATCCCGCTTTTTCCGGAGGATATATTATAATCCCTGTATTCAAATCTTGAAACGCGGCTGCCGTCGGAAAATGTAAATTCCGCCGCAGGAATACGCATATCCGCATTTCCCCAGGTGGAATATTCAAACGGAAGTATATCCGAATTTTTACCGTTAATATCCGCGGGCACAAGGCATCTGCGCATATAGTTATACTCATCAGCCTTATCAAGCGGATTTTTAAGTCTTTTACCCCAATAGCGGTGTAAAAGGTATTTTCCTTCGGCTACCTCCATAGCATATGTTGTGTTTTTGGTATTGAGATAAAATATACCGTTTTCTTTTTCAAATATTATCATTACATCACGCAGCTTTCAAAAATAGTTATACCACATAACCTTTAATAAGTAAACATTTTTTCACCTTTTTTTAACATAGCTATGCTGCGCGGTTATTTTGCTTTAAAAACAGTTTTCACTCCGTTTTCCTCATAAAACAGGTCTATACCGATGCTGTTTTCTTCACAACAATCACCCACGGTCTTTGCCGCCGTAATATATTCGCAAATTGAACGGTTTGTTGCATACCATATATCGCTCTTACCGGAAAGCTTTTCGCAAAGCGCCTCCATATCAGCCCAGCGGTCAGTGTCGCTTTTATCAAGCTCATAGGAATGTCCCCAAATATAAAAAAGCTTTAAATCCTTGCCGCCGTCACTCAAAAATTCATCGGTAAGTCGGTTTATTTCGGGGTCGTGATCGTGGCAGGTGGGGTGCCATTCCAAAAAATCCGCAGGCAGGTCAAAGCGGTGGGTATCATTTACCGTTCTTGCATAAATAATTCCCAGACTTTTAAGCTGCTTAACGGTTTCGGCATTATATTCACCGTAGGGGTAGGCAAACCCCGTGGCTCTTATTCCGCAAAGCTCGCCTATTTTTTTGCAGTCATCTGATATTTCCCGCTCAAAGGAGGTATATTCCTCTTTCAGCAAGGAAATATGATTGACAGTGTGCGAGGCAAGCTCAAAGCCGCTGTAAAGCGCCTTTATCTCGCTTTCATCAACACAACTGTGGTTAAGAATTTCATGCTGATATTTTAAGCTGCCGGGCTTACCGAATAAGCCGGTGTTGATATTAAAGGTTGCCTTAATACCGTATTTACGAAAAATTTTTACAAGCCTTCTGTCCTGCGTTGTGTTATCGTCATAGCTAAAGGTCAGGGCTTTCGACTTAAAGCCGGGGAATAATAATTTTTTCATAGCAGCCTCCGCTCTTTATTCGCTGTATATATTAAGCTCTGCCGGCTTTATTGCCGCCCACATATTCTGCTTCCAGAGCATTTCGGCGGTTATTTTTATCTTGCCGGGGTTTATTGTTGATTTTATAAGCACTGTTGCAATGCCCGCCTCGGCGCATATGGGGTTTGCCCCTATGCCGCTGTCCCCCACAATGCTGCCCTCACCCGTTACCGTAAACTTTATCGGGTGGTTATCGCAAGAAAGCGGCACCACTGTGCCGTCATTATCAATTAAGGAGCACCGCACCGCCACTATATCAGAGCCGTCCGCTTTAAGCGATATACCCTCGTAATCGGCAACCAGCATAAGTCTTGTTGCTATGCCCGGGGCTTTAACGCTTTTTTCCGCAACCGTTTCGCCGTTTACCAAAGCCTCAGCCCGCAAAACAGAGCGGTTGCGCCCCTTATATTTCCGCTTGACATCCCGAAAGGTAAATGGCGGGTGGCTTACCCTCACATCATCTGGGAATTGCTCGCCTATAAGCGTGCCGTCAATATAAAGCCTTACCTTTTCGGCATTTGAGTACACCGTCACGTCGGGCGGGCTCATTTCCGTCCACCAGCTTGCAATATAAAGCACATCGCCCGCCTTTTCCCTGTCCTGCTGGCTTTGCATAAAATAATACGAGAATTTGGGTATTCTGAAAAGGTCTAAATGCCCGCCCCAGCAGGGGTTTATGTGATAACCGCGGTTATGCGAAATTCCCGGCCATACGCCATAGCCGCAAAGCCGACTGTTATTAACCACATCAATATATTGATTGTTATTCTCGGTAAAGGCGTCAAATTCGTGCAGCATACGCTTTACCGCCTCGGTCATGGGAAAGTCTCCCCAGCCGCGCGGAGCGCGCCATACTGCGTTTTGGTCGCAGAAATTATCGGGATTATCGCCATATTCCCTTACCCACATAGGGCGCGGAACAGTATCGTTCCGCTCAATAAGACCGTATTTTTCCATTCCGCTGCCGAGCATTCCGGGGTCGTATTCGCAATATGCTATATCGGTAGGACCGTAATCCGACGCGGTATAGCACGGAGAATATGGAAATTCCTCGTGCACCGTATCATGAAACGCCTTTTGAATTTCAAAGCTCATTTGCGATTCGTTTAAAACGGGCTCCCAAAACAAAACAGCCGGATTGTTGCGCTGCCACCTTACAATATCCCGCATATTCTGAACCGCCCGTTCTAAAAACAGACCAGTGCTGCAAAACTGCCAGCCGGGGTTGCAGGCTATTACCGTCATTCCGAGACGGTTGCAGGCGCTTAAAAAATCAGTGCCGAAGGGATAATGCGAGCGTATATTATCAAATCCCGCTTTTTTCAGCTTTGTTATATCGCGCTCCAAAAGGCTTGTGGGAACGGCGTTGCCTATATACGGCCAGGTTTGGTGGTAGTTGGCACCGTTAAATCTTCTCGGCTTGCCGTTGAATATAACGCCGTCGTTTACGGTAAAAATATAATCCCGTATTCCTATTTCGGTATTATCGCAGAAAACCTGCTCATCATTTATAAGCAGCGAAGCTTCAAGCGTATAAAGCAGCGGGCTTTCAGGGCTCCAAAGGCTCGGGCTGCATACCTTAAGCTCAGTTTCAATATACTCGCAGCAGCCCGTGTTTAGGCGGCTGTTAAGCTTACTCTCAGCCGCCCTCTGCCCGTCGGGTGAAATAAGGGCAATAACGGCGCTGTAATTTTTCATTTCGGGGTACTCATTTTTTATGTGCGTCCTTATATGAACGGCGGCACTGCTTTCGGAAACGTCTGTATACCAAACAAAAATTCCGCCGCCGGCAGCCTCGTTTGCAAGAATAGGGTCGGTTATGTATAACGGCTCGCAAACGGTTAGGGTCACGCTTCTGTAAAGCCCGCCGTCATAAGAAAAATCAAGTCCGTCCTGCGGCATTCCCGGGGGTATGAGCGGGTCGTCGGAATTATCAAGCGTTATGGCTATTTCGTTTTCCTCGCCGTAATTTACATTATCGGTTATATCGGTAATAAAGGGCGTGTATCCGCAGAAGTGGCGGCTCACTTCATTGCCGTTAATATAAAGCGCCGATTTACCCATAGCCCCTTCAAATCTCAAAAACAGCTTTTGGCCCTTGTATTCGTACGGCACAAAAATGCTTTTTAAATATTTGCAGACCCCCTGAAAATTCCTGCAGCCGCTTGAATTTGCCGGAGTCAGCTTTACGCTGTGCGGCAGACACACATACTCCGGCGCAGTCATTCCGTTTTCTTCTGCTCTTGAAAACAGCCAATTTTTATTTAAAAGTATAACCCTTTTATCCACAATCATTCCCCTTGAGAATTTAATGCTTACAGTAAAATAGGCAGAGAGGCGTCAACCCTCGGCATTTCCTTAAGATATTTTTTCAGCATTTCCGGCTTAAAGCCGTTGTTTTCTATTATTTCCTTATAAAAATATGCGCTGGGCTTAGGCGTGCGCTTAAAGTTATTTTCTTTATCAACGCTCACAAGCCCGAAACGCGGTATGAAGGTCCACCATTCGTAATTATCAAGCAGCGACCAATAAAGGTAGCCCCTCACATCGACCCCCGCCTTTATTGCCTCGTTCAGGGCGCAAAGGTACTCGGTAAGGTAAACTATTCTGAAATCATCGTTATCGCACGAGCAGCCGTTTTCGGTTATATAAACCGGCTTATCCATAAGCCTTGTCAGGTTATGAATCATACACTCGGGGAAAAACTCATCCAAATAAAAATGCATAGGCAACATTCTGGTTTCGGTGAATGGGTAACGCTTGCTTGAAAAATTCGCCTTGCGTGCGTCAACCATTTCACGCGTGTAAAGGTTTATCGACCAAAAATCCGCGGTGTTTTTAATTTCCTTATCAAATATAGCGTCCTTTCCGGGAACTACCAGCTCGCCTGTGCGCATAGCGTGGAAGAAAAATTCATGGTCAACCGCGTCCTTATAATGCTGAACGGCAAGGTCAAACGAATCGTTCTGCCGCTTGCCGTAATACTGAACAAGCGCGTGTGCCGAGCTTACAGGCTTATTTGAATACTGCTTTATAATGTGGTAGCCGCGAGCGTGATATAAAACGCTGTTAAACTTATGCGTCAGCTGCTTTTCGGAAAGCCCTAAGTTAAATTCGTTTATAACATTCCAAAAATCAACATACGGGGAAATTTGCGGTAAAATATAGTTTAAATACCTTTCAAAGTACTTTATATTATCAAGCGACTGAAAATCGCCCTTATCCGCAAACCATTTCGGCACGGAAAAATGCACTAATGTCACAAAGGTTTTAAGTCCTTTTTCCTTAAGTAATGCCAGCTCCCTTACATAATGCTCGGCAGCCTCCTTGCAAAACTCGCCCTCGTGCGGCTCAATACGCGCCCATTCAACGCCCATTCTGAACGCCCTGTGACCGAGGTCTGTCAGCAGCTCGGCGTCCTCCTCCACCATATTGTAATGGTTGCAGGCTTTACCCGACGCCTCGCCGTTCCAGCCGGCAGCAACCTTTTTCTGCTCGTTGTACCAGTTGCTTGAATAAATGTTATCGCCCTCTATTTGGTGAGCGGCGGTTGAGCTGCCCCAAAGAAAGCCTTCGGGAAAATCAAAGCCTTTTATATTAAAAACGTCTGTCATAATTTCTTACCCTTTCCGGTATTTATGTAATTTTTAGCCTGTTATACCCACGCGGTCTATGCTCTTTACAAATTTACGCTGCAAAACAAGATAAACTAAAAGCAGCGGGAGAATGAACATAAAGCAGGCGGCGCACTTTGTGGAGATTGCCGGATAGCCGTCCCATATTTTCTGAACCGTAAGCAGATTTTTTATATCGTAAATCTTAACCGCCAGCGGGAAATTATCCGAAAGATACATTATCGCCAGGTAATAATCGTTCCAATGCCACACAAGCGCGAAAATCGTAACGGTTGTAAAAACAACCGAAGAGGACGGCACGGCTATTGAGAAAAACGTTTTGAAAAGCCCTGCGCCGTCTATCCAGGCTGCTTCCTCAAGCTCGCCCGGCAGCCCTTTAAAAAACTGAATGTAAATATATATAAGCACGCCCGAACGCAGACCCACGCCGAAAAGCGACGGCAAATAAAAGGTCAAGGGCGTTCCGAGAATATTCACACGCAAATCAATTCCCGTAAGCTTATTTAACAGCCCGAATATTCCGAGAATATCAAGCTTTGAGTAGTTCATCATCATAGGAACAACTATCATCTGCGAGGGAATGAGAATAAGCAATATAAGCAGGGCGTTGAATACTCCCTTGCCGCGCGCCTTAAAGCGCGCCATACCGTAGGCTATAAAAGGAACACATTAAGTATTTCTATTGCCGCGGAAACCAAAAGCAGACCCGAAAGCAGCAGCGCTGCAACCTTTTGCGATTTCTTCATATAAATTCCTCTCTTTCTTATCTTTAAGCAGGGCATAACACCCAAACTTCCTTAAAAATATTTTAACACAGACGTTTCTATTTGTATAGTTTAACAATTCGGTGACATTTGTAACATATTTTTTTGATGTTTTTTAAAAATACGCCGTATCAATAGGGTTAATTCGCCTTTATAAGCCGCAGCTTTCGCATTTTCCTGAAAATACCTGCAAAAACTTTGCTTTTTTCAGCCTATTATGCTAAAATATAAGGTATGAGGTGATTTAATGGCGCTTTATATATTAAACGACCCCAATATACCAATGTATATTCCGCTGAAAACACAATACGAAATATCTATGATAAAGGCGCTCAACCGAAAGAGAATACCTACAAAAACGCTGCGCCAAACCTCTGATGCCAGCTTTATGGCAGACGACCCGCAGGCGGTTTTGCTTATACCTGAATTTAATGCAAGCTCAACCGAGTTGATTTTATTCTGCAATAAAAACAATATACCGGTTATAGTGCTTCACTCTGCCAACACGCTTGTGCCTTTTCTCACCTTCAGCGGCATTTACGGTCATTCATATACCGATGAACGCGCAATACTTCAATATTGCATAGGCGCGGGGAAAAAGCGGCTGGCGCTTTTCGGCTTCAAAAATGTTTCTCCCGACCGCGACCATGCCGACGCAATTTATAATATTTACCCGCAGTTTACACAAAACGATTTATTTCAGCGCACGGCAGGCTTTGAGCAATGCTTTACCGATTTTTTCCCGAGGCGCTATGAATATGACGCTATACTCTGCGCAAACGACTTTATAGCCGCCTGCCTGCTGAAAAAATTGAAGCAGCTCGATGACGATTACGCCAAGAGCCGCTTTATTATAGGAATATCAAACACATATATATCAAAGCTGTTTAAAACCACAATAACCTCGGTAACCTACAGCCGCGATGACGTTGTTCAGGCGGTTGCGGTGACCTACCGTGTTTTACTGCGCAATAAAAACCACCTTACAAGCATAAACTACCTGCTCCCCACAAAAATATTCCCGCGCGAAAGCACCCGGCATATTCCGTTGCCCGAGAAAAATATTTCTCTGCCCGCCGTAAAATCACTGCGCGAGCCGCAGCTTAAATTTGCGGAAATATCACAGAACTTTAATGAGGGAGCGGATTTAAAGCAGCTTATTGTGCTTGAAAATATGTTTGTAACGTTTGATAAGCTTGATTTTCAAATACTGCTTTACTTTATGAAGGGCGCAACTAATACGGAAATTGCAAACCGATTGTTTATAACCCAGCAGGCGCTGCAATATCACACCAGGCAGATGTTTGAATACACCAAAACCTCCGGTAAGCAAAAATTTATTTCTCTTATTTCGGAATATATCTCTGCGGAAAATCTTGAAAGCTATATAAGCAGCCCCGATTTTCTGCAATAGGCTGTAGTAATTGAGTGGGTATTAGCTCTAATATCTAATTTAGTGAATCTGTTATTTATCCGTAATTCTTTTTAATGCACCCTTTTCAAGCCTTGATACCTGCGCCTGGGAAATTCCTATTTCCTCTGACACCTCCATTTGGGTCTTGCCCTGCATAAAGCGCAGAAATAAAATATGCTTTTCACGCTCGTTCAGGTTTTTAATAGCCTCCTTGAGCGCTATTTCGTCAAGCCAGTTTGAGTCGTCGTTGTTATCCCCCACCTGGTCAAGCACATAAATTGTATCGCCGCCGTCGGAATAAACGGGGTCGTAAAGCGAAATAGGGCTTACAATGCTTTCAAGCGCTATTACCACATCCTCCTGCGGCAGCCCCAGCTCTGCGGCTATTTCCTGAACGGTAGGCTCGGTCTGCTTTTCGGCTGAGAGCCGCTCCTTAACCTGCATTGCCTTATACGCCGTATCCTTTATTGAGCGGCTTACTCTTATTGAATTGTTATCCCGCAAATAGCGGCGTATTTCACCTATTATCATAGGTACAGCATAGGTGGAAAAACGCACATTCTGCGTAACGTCAAAATTATCAATTGATTTTATAAGGCCTATGCACCCCACCTGAAATAAATCGTCAAGATTTTCCCCCCTGCCGGTAAATCGCTGTATAACGCTCAAAACAAGTCTTAAATTACCGTTTATAAGCTCCTCGCGCGCCGCCTTATCGCCTGCGGCGCTTTTTTTCAGCAGTGCTTCCTTTTGCGCTTCCTTTAAAAGCGGCAGCTTTGAGGTATCAACTCCGCAAATAATAACCTTGTTTTTATACATATCGGCACCTCCGTAATTCTCAATAAAATTATTGCCGATATATGCCGCCAATAAACTTTATATATTTTTTTTGTTTCGACAAATTTCACTTGTATTTTTAAATTCGGCGGTAAATGCCTCCGTTCCCCGCCGATTTACATATTTTGTTTCTTTTTTGTTACTTGTAATGCGGCGTAATAAGGATTATAATATAGATTGCTATTGATTATTTTGGGAGTGAAAAATGTGTCGAATAATGTCTATGTGATAATTCCCTCGCTCAACCCTGACGAAAAGCTGAAAAGAACCGTCAGCGGAATGTTGAACGCGGGGTTTGAAAAAATCATCATAGTAAACGACGGAAGCGATAAAGAGCATCTTGATAATTTCCCTCATTCGGATGAGAATATAACCGTTATTCACCGCCGCCAAAACCACGGCAAGGGCGCCGCTTTAAAGGTGGCTTTCCGCCATATTTTGCGCAACTGCCCCGACGCCGCGGGCGTAGTAACGGTTGACGGCGACGGTCAGCACAGCCCCGAGGACGCAGCCGCCTGCGCCGCCGCGCTTGACGGAATAGGCAAAGGCGCCGTGCTCGGCTGCCGCGATTTTTCGGGAGAGGACGTGCCGAAACGCAGCAGAATGGGCAACCATATGACCTCTTGGGTATTTAAAGTGCTTTGCGGCATGGAAATATCCGATACCCAGACAGGGCTTCGCGCTTTTCCCGTGTCCCTGCTGCCGCTGCTCTTATCGGTAAAGGGTGACCGCTTTGAGTACGAAACCAATATGCTGCTTAAATTCAGGCAGTGCGGCGTTAAAATAAAGGAAGTGCCTATTGAAACTGTATACATAGAGGAAAACGCAACCTCGCATTTCCGCCCGATACAGGACTCCCTCAGAATTTACCGATTTATACTTGTGTATTTTTTAAGCTCGGCTATTTCATTTATTGCCGATTTATCTATATTCTACCTTGTAATGAAGCTGCTGGGCTCTGCTATGGGCAAATGGGCAGAGCTCGGCGCCACCGCCATAGCAAGGTTATTTTCCTCGCTTATAAACTACAATATTAACCGTACAAAGGTATTCAATTCAAACTCAAAATCGCACGGCAAGCTTGTGCGCTACTATGCGCTCGCAATTCCGCAAATGTTTATTTCCGCCGGGCTTGTAACCCTTGTATCGCACTTGCTTAAAGCTACGCCGTTCCTCGCAACGGTTATCAAGCTTATAATAGATACGGTAATTTTCTTTGTCAACTACCGTATTCAGCAAACATGGGTCTTTGCGGAAACAAAAGGCAATAAGGATATGGGTAAAAAGAGAAGAAGAAAAAAACTTACCGCCGGAACGGTTATAAAGAGAAGTCTCTTATCGCTCGGCACAGCTATTGTAATGGTGCTTGTTTTCGTTATTTCCGCGGCGCTTATGATTTGCTACGGACCGAGCAAAAGCCTGCGCAATATGACGGTTATAATGGCAAAGGAAGCAAGCGCCACAAAATGGATACCCACCCTGTTTTTGCCCGCGTCTACGGTAAATAAAATAATTGCGGACAGTGAAAAGGTAAATGTTGACGTAATAGGCACGGACGACTATAAAAACACAAGCTCCGACGAATGGGAGAACGCGATTGACGGTATGAAACTTATATACCTCAACGAGTCCAAATTTAAGGGCTATCTTTTACTTATACGCGACCCCAAGCGCGTAAGCGTAGGTACTTCATCGGAAAATTACGCCTCGGCTGCGGCGGGCGCCAGAATTTTTGATATTGTGAAAAAATACAACTGCACGGTTGCTATAAACGGCGGCGAATTTGCCGACGCGGGCGGTCAGGGAACCGGCGCTAAGCCTATGGGGCTTACCTATTCGGGCGGCAAAAATGTTTGGAACGACGGACTAAAGCGCTCGTTTTTCGGATTTGATAAAAATGATAAACTTGTCTGCCGTGAAGGTATGACTAAAAAAGAAGCCGAAGAGCTTGGCATACGCGACGCAGTTTGCTTCCAGACGGGCAACGTGCTAATACAGCAAAACGGCGACGATATAAAGCTTTTCCATGCCGATAACGATACCGGCACCGCGCAGCGCACAGCTATAGGTCAGCGTGCGGACGGCACGGTTATAATGCTTGTAACCGACGGCAGATCGGTTGACAGTATAGGCGCCACAAGAAACGATGTTATAGACCTTATGGTTTCCTACGGCGCGGTAAACGCGGGAATGTTGGACGGCGGCTCCTCGGCTATGATGTACTACCGCAATTATTTTGATAAATATCAGGTAGATAAATCGCAGCTTGACCCCTACCAGCTTAAAGGGCTTGTAAACAGATACAAAGCGTTTACCAACCCGCGCAGAATACCGACCTACTTTATTGTATCGGAGGAAAAGAAATGAGAACCCGTTCTTTGTTTTATAAAATTTACTTTTCCGCCATTGCAATTTTCGTTGCGGCACTTATAGTATTCCTTTTCGTATTCGGCAGCTGGCTTAAAAAATACGAGGCGGCGCAGCCCGAGCAGATAATGTCGGCTTTTATGAATAATGACGTTAAAAGCGGCAAATTATCCGCCGTAAAGGATAAATACCACATAAATGTTTCAAAATACGAAACAAACGAAAGCCTTGATAAAGCCCTTTCGACTGCTACAAAGGATAAGGAGCTTACCTTTGCAACCTCCTCAATCAAGCCCGAGGGCTGCGACCTTGCCTACTCGGTAAAATCGGGCGACAGCAAGCTTATGAGCGTTTATTTAAAGCGCGACGATAAAAAGCGCTACTCAATTTCGGGAATTGATTTTGACAAAAAGCTCTATAAAACCTATAAAATTTCCGCCACGTCCGATGCGGAGATATCGGTAAACGGCGTTACCGTTAAAAACGGGGACCGCAAAAACGAAGAACTGCCGGATATTGACAATGCGCTCACCAAAGGTACGAATATAATAAACAAGCAAATAATAACGCTTGATAATATGCTGAGCGACGAGCCGCAGATAACGGCGAAAACGGGCAGCACCTCGCTCCCGGTGGAAAAGAACGGCACTGTTTACAACGTGGTTCAGGAATTTGCGGAAAAAGAGGCGGTAGGCAAAATTGCGGGCAAGGCGGCAAGCGTTTACGCCGAGTATATGCAGAATGACTCCTCAATGACGCAGATTCGCAAATATATGGCCACAGATACAAAGTTTTATAAAAACTTGCGTACAAGCCTTGTTATATTCGTTCTTGAACATGATAAATATGAAATAAAGGACCTTAAAACCTCTGATTTTCATAAATACAGCAACGACCTGTTCAGCTGCCGCGTTACCCTTATAAACGAGCTGACGCGCAAGGGCGAAAAATATCAGGATCACTTTGATAAATATGTATATCTCCGCCGCGACGGCGATACATACAAGGTGCTTGATATGCAGAACACGGGAGATAAAAAAGATGAATGATTTTGAAATATTCCATCCAGATAGAATGGCTAATAGAATATTAGGTATGGGGGATGTACTTTCATTAATCGAAAAAGCTCAAGAAGCTATTGATGAAAAAGAAGCTAAAGAGTTAGGTCAAAAAATGATGGAAAATGACTTTACTTATGATGATTACTTAACAGCTATGGAGCAAATGAAAAAGTTAGGATCACTAAGTAAAATTATAGATATGATACCAGGAGTTCCTAAGGAAATGAAGGAAATTGACTTTGATGCTGGTGAAAAACAATTATCTAGAGTTAAAGCAATAATTTATTCAATGACTGCAAAGGAAAGAAAAAATCCAAAGCTTATAGTAGGATCTTCATCAAGAAAGAAGAGAATTGCTATGGGATCTGGTACATCATTACAAGAAGTTAACAAACTCATAAAAGGACATGAAATGATGAGAAAGCAAATGAGGCAAATGAAATCATTAACTAAAAAGTCCAAAAAAGGTTTATTTGGTAAATTACCTTTTTAAGAGTTTATATATAACCCTTTAAAGGAGGTGAAATTAATGGCAGTAAATATCAGATTAAGAAAGCAGAAACGGAACTTATTATTTTAGAGCAAACTTAGGTTTC
>ERZ773108.165-NODE-165-length-71909-cov-7.709439_pt1 | contig 71909 bp, 50 predicted proteins | sample MGYA00580570_ERZ773108 | MGnify/ENA primary metagenome ERZ773108 (study PRJEB29015, sample SAMEA2737840) | human gut metagenome | biome: human gut; feature: human-associated habitat; material: faeces | place: China | collected 2012 ...
GCAGCCAGGCTTTTGCGGTAACCTGATCGATATCTGCGTCATCGGCAATCGCCTTGAAATTCACAAGCTGAGAGGCACGGGCGGCTACCGCCGTGATGAATTTTACAAATTTCAGAGCGTCTATTGCGCCCGAAAGCTCACGAACATCACGCTCAATATAGGTGGAAAGATAAGAGGAATAATACATATTCCGGTCGGTGTACGCTCCGCTGAGCATTCCCGGCATACAGCCGTTCCATATACGCTCATACATTTCGGGTGTAATGAGCGGCTTTATAATTTTACTGTCTCTTGCTAGCGCCTCAAAATCGGTGGTAAAGGGGCGCGGCTGTGCGCCGACAATTTCCCTTTGTGAAAGCGGCGACATATGCAAAAGGGCAACTCTGCCGGCGAGTGACTCTTGAACTCCTTTCATCAGACTGAAAACCTGCGAACCGGTCAGCCAGAAATCGCCGGGATGATGATAGGTATCCACATGAATTTTGATATAGGTGAACAGCTCCGGTGCATACTGAACCTCATCAATAATAATCGGCGGTTTATGAAGCTGCAAAAACATTTTCGGATCGTTTTTTGCCATTTCCCGGACGGTTAAATCATCAAGAGAAATGTATTCCCGACCGATATTTTCCTTTTCGGCAAGGTTTTTAAGCATCGTGGTTTTGCCGGACTGGCGCGGACCGGTAAGCAAAATTGCCGACCAAGTTTTTGACAGTTCGGTGATGCGCTGTTCTATATGTCGGTTGATATAGGCCATAATACACCTCGGCTGAGTATAATTTTGTTCATTACCATTATACTTTATTATACCCGCAATGTCAACGAAAATCTCGGCTAAAATCAGAAGCAATTCTATTTTAGCCGAGATTTTGCCGTTGCACTTCTTGATAGAATAAAAAATCAGCACGGCGTGAAACCGTGCTGAAATGCTTTGTTTATGCGGTTTTGCGGTGGTTATGCTACCAGCCATACAAACCGTTCTATATTGTTACTTCCGTATGTACGGTAGATTTGCTTATTTTGAAAACCTTTGCCGCTGCGCGGACGGTAGCGCCCGTATCAAGTATGTATTCGCCCAGTATCTCCGCCCTGTCCTGTGTCGCCTCTTTCATACAATCAACTCCCCTTAAAGCGTCTTACACGCTCTCTCACTGGTTAATTGTATGATTTTTCTTCGCTTTTTATGCCTTTTTAAGACAAAACGGCACTTATTGATTACTGCTTTTTGATTTTGAAAAACATTCGATTTTTAACATTACCGAACTTATTATCTTTTAAAACTTGATCTTGCAACTTCATCTTGTAAGCTGTGGATAATTTTCACAACCTAAATGTCACCTTCATATAGCTCTGCGCTTATAAGGCGAAAGCCTAAAGCCTATGAACAACAATACCGCAACGGACGCGAAAAATGCGTAATATGCCGCTTGCGTATGCTGTGCGCCGTCGGTTTTCGGAATAAGCGAAATATCCGTAAGCTTTCCCGTAGTGTAAGAAACGCTGTCTGCAAAAAGCGTCCACGCGACATCATTTGTAAGGTTAAGCTTAATTTCATCTGTTCCGAGGGGCAGGTTATCAACCGTGGCGGTAACAATAACGAATTTTTCTGTTCCGGCAATGGCTGTTGGCGCGGAAAGCGTATAATCTACCGTTTTCCAAGCAGCAGAAACCGCGTTTTTGGTCTGAAGCGAAAAGTGCTTTGCTTTATCGAAATATCCGTCGGCTATTACCAGTCTTATTTTCACCGATGTTATTTCCTTATCGTAGACCTTATAGCTTATATAGCCGTCCTCGCCGTCGGTTTTGCCGGCTACGCTTAAGCCGGTTTCGGGATGCTCCGCAAACGCCTGCATATTATCAGAATGACTGTATACCTTTGAAAAATCGGAAAGTTCATCCGTAAAATCTCCGTATATTATCCCCGAAGAACCGTCGCGGCTCATTTTAAATTCGGCGCGGTCAAGGAAAAGCGTCCACGCAACGTCATTAAGCAATGAAATTTTAACCTTTTTAACGTTTGCGGGCAAATCGGCTGTTAAAACGGTGCTTTTGAAATTATTGTTTGTCGAACCGCTTATATCGGATATTTCGCCGTCAAGAAGATTTACAGTTTTCCAAGCCTTGCCTACCAAAACCTCTACCTTTATATCGCGTGCGGCGTCAAAAAAACCTGTATAAAACTGTATTCCTATTTTCGCCGAGGTGATATAAGCGTTATTTTCGGCGGCATAGGTTACCGAGCTTTCCGTATTTCCGTTTCCTCTGCCCATTACGCTGAGCCCCGTTTCGGGGTGCGGGTTGTGAAATTCAAAATTATCGGTATGTGATTCGACTTTTGAAAAATTCTCAAACTCATCCGTCAGGATAATATCTTTAACCTCGGGCTCGTCTTTTTTGCCGCCGTCGTCGGTTTTACCGCCGTCAATTACCTTTACATCCTTAAGCGTTATGCCAAGCTCATCCAAAAACAGCGTCCACACCACGTCGTTTAAAAGGCTGATTTTTACAAAGCGTGTGTTTTCGGGCAGCGCCGCGCTTAATTCCTGTGTTTTAAAAACGGGGTTTGCTGCGCTTTTAATATCCTTTGTCTCCCCCTCTGTGAGCGGAGCGTTTACCCATTCGTCCTTATCGGAAATTTTGTATTCAAGCCTTATATCCCGTGAATACAGAACATAACCCTCAGCCTTTTGAACGCCGAGCTTCACCGCCGAAAAGTATTTCCCTTCGGGGGCGTTATACGCTACCGAGCTTTCACCGTCGGTTGTTTTTCTGCCTATAACGCTCAATCCCGTTTCCGGATGATTCGGAAAAACATCAAAATTATCCGTTTTAAAATCGGGCTTTGATAAATCGGAAAAATCATCGGTTAAAATATCTTCGCCGGGAACTTCGGGTTTTTCTTCCCCGGAGTTTCCTTTTTTAATATCCAATATTACCGAATCTATAAAAAGCGTCCAGCCGACATCGTTAAGCAGCGATATTTTAATTTCCGCGGTCTCTGCGGGCAATTCACAGTATATCTTCTGAAGCTTAAAGGCAAGCGTTTCCTTGCCGATAATATTTTCTTCACCCTCCTCCGTCATTACAAGAGACTTCCACTCGGATTTTTCGTCGGTTCTGTATTCCGCCTTTAAATCTCTTGAAACACTCACAAAGCCGCTGTATACCTGTAAGGAAATTTCCACTCTTTTAAATGTGTCGCCGTTTTTCGCCGTATATGTAACCGAGCTTTCGTCGGTCACGTTTTTCCTGCCTATAACGCTTAAGCCCGTTTCGGCGTGGCTTGCAAACATATCCCAGTTTTCGCTATGGGCAGAGACCTTGCTCCAGTCTGTCATATCGTCGTGTAATTGCGCGTTATTTTCAGCGGATAAAGGCAACACGCACACTCCGAGCGTTAATGTCAGACATATAAGAATTACAAATATTTTAGATAGTTTTTTCATTTCGCTTCCTCCTTATCAAGTGCCGTTACATTAAGATAATCGTACCCGTCGGTTATTATTTCGTATTTTGAGATTCCGAGAATAACACTTTTAAGCTTAGCCATATCGCTTGAATCTATAATATCGTTTTGGTCCGCGTCCACCGCAGATGTATCTATATTTACAGAATAGCCGGAGCAGTATTTTTTAATTGCGATAAGGTCTGTAATATCAACGTTTCCGTCCCTGTTCGCATCACCGTATACAACCGCCCCTACGGAAAGCGATATGCAAAGCACAAGCATTGTAAGGAGCACCGCTCCTGTTATAATTTTTTTCATAAGCTCACCTTTTTTACATCAGCAAAGCTTTAAAAGCTCGTTTGCGGCAAGAACGGCAAACGCCGCGTCCGCATTGTAAAGCGGGCTGCCGTGCTGTGCGGAAAACCTTTGCCTGTACGCCGTAATAAACAAGTCAGCTTTTTCCGTATCCCCCGTCAATGCTGCGGTAAACGCGATCAAGCTCCACGCCATACCGCTCGGGTTATCAAGCCTTTCCCACGAACAGCCGAGGCTGCCGCCGCCCGAATACAGCGAATTAAACTTTGAATACAGCATTGCAGCCCGCGCGCTGTTTGCGTCGATCACACCGAGCATTATCGGGAAAAGCTGCGCCGTTGCGTCGGAATACCAGGTTTCCCAATTTAATGCGGTATTTCCGTAAAAATTCAGATAACTGTCGTTTTGATAAAGCGATTCAATACCGCATAAAATATCCGCAATTCGAGCTAATACCTCGGCAGTCGCTCTGCCGGTTGCCTTAAGCAGACTGCGGTATGCCGCCGCGCCGTCATAAACCTCGCAGTTATCCATCAGGTAATAAAACCGATACGCAGGCTTTGCGGCAGTCAGCTTTTTATCGTGATCCCAGGTTGAAAGCATTGCCGAATAAATTCTTTGTATTGCTGTGAAATTGGAATTAAAATACCCGTAATTACCGACGGTATTGCAATATTCCGAAACAAGCCTTAAAAAGGTTGCGGCGTATGAATCGGTCGAATCAAAGTCGCCTGCGGATACCTCGGTAATGCTGCCGTCCGCGCTTATATATACGTTGTAATCAAACACAGAGCCGTCGGGTACATTTTCAGCGGCGTTATTAAGGTGAGCTAAATACCAGTCCATATAATTTTTAACGTTTGCGGTATATCTGCTGCCCGATTTCAGAAGAGCTGCGGCTGAAATATTTGCAAAGTACGGATTTATGCTTGCCGCCCCGCCGCTCGGCGGTCGCGTTACAATTGCGCCGTCGGTAAGCTGCAGCGATGCTATCCAGCTGTTCTCGCTTTCCGTAAAATTCATATATTCCGTTTCCTTTTCGCTCGGCTCATTGCTGTATTTGCCGTTTATCGGCTCTCCTATAACCGTCATTTCATCCTCTTCCGAGCCGTACACCGCGTAAGCAAAAGCGGAATAACGCTCATTTTCCTTTCCGTTCTCGGTAATGCCGTAAAGTCGCGCGGAATAGCATATGCGGCTGTCGGTCTCACCAGTTGTTTCGGTTCTTTCAAGAATTACCGCGCCGTTTGTCTGCGCTGCCGCATATATCTCTTCGGCGTTTGCTTTATTTTTTATAACGCCTTTAAATAAAACCGTGCCCGAGCTTATAAGTGGCAGTCCCTTATACGATTTCAGCGCAGCCGAATCAAACTGCAAAGCGCTTTGCTCATATTTTGGCGAATATTTGTGCGCCCCGGGGGTCGCCTGCTTTATAACGGGTCCTACTGTGTAAACGGGCGTTTCTTCCGATATATCGTCGGTATACAGCTCAACGCGGTCGATGAATAACGTCCATGCAACATCATTCAGCAAACAAACACGAACCGCAACGGTGTTTTCGGGCAAATAAGCCGAAATATTCTTTGTTTTAAAATTATCGTAGCCCGAAATATCCTGCGTTTCACCCTCTGTAAACGCAATGCCACGCCATTCGCTCTCGGCGGACACAAGCGCCGAAACGGAAATATGGCGGGAATTGTAAAAATCCTTGTGCAGCTGCAGTGAAATATTCAGCCGTGTAAAGCGCTTACCTGCGGGCGATGCATATGTAACCGAGCTTTCTCCCCCTGCAGCGCCGCGGCCTATAACGCTGAGCCCACTCTCGGGGTGGCTTAAAAATCGCTCCCAGTTTTCGCTGTGATATGCCGCAATGCTCCAGTCTGTCATATCGTCGGTAATTTGCGCGGCGCCTGCCTGCTCCGCCAAAGCTGCGGGAGAAAAAACGCCTGTAAGAAGAACAACGCTTAAAAGAACACAAAAAATGCTTTTTCTCATATCTGTCGCCTCCTGTTTTTATGCCGTCGGTCAGAAATCGTGAGGATTATATAATGCTGTGAATTTCTCCGTTGCTTTCAAGCACGGTAAGGATATCCTCGCAAAGCATAAGGCAGCGCGGCAAATGAAAAGGTCCTTTCCACAAAGAGCCCTTTTGGGTGTGTGAAACGCTGCCGTCTCTGTGCAGATAGCCGTACCACTCGCCGTATTCCCTATCCGCAAAATGCGAAAAGGTATAATCATAGGTCTTTTCAAACATATCCCAATATTTTTTATCCTTTGTTACGGCATATGCAAGCAGTGTGGATATTAAAACCTCGTTATGCACCCACCAAAGCTTCATATCCCATTCCAGCTGCTCGCACGGTCTGCCCAGCACGTCAACAAAATAGAACATTCCGCCGTTTTCCTTATCCCAGCCGAGCTCTGTATGCCAGTCAAGTAAATTCAGCGCTTTTTTCATAAGCTCATCATCCTTGGAATAAAGCGCCTCGCACATAATAAACCACGAGTTTTCGCAGGAGTGACCGGGGTTAACGGTTCTGCCCGCGGGGTTATCTATCATACTGCCGTCGCTTGCCACCGTTTCAAGCACACACTTAAGCTCGGGCTTGTAGTGATATTTCAGTATATCTCCAATTACCTCGCGCACCGCGGCGGTATAATATTCCGCCCTTTCGGGAATACAGCGGCGCAGTATCTGCCCCGAGCTTATAAGCACCATAGGCACTGCGGAATCGCGCTGACTTCTTGTTTCGGCATACGATTTCGGCGTAATTTTATATGGGTCGTTTTCGGGGTGACGGTAGATATCGAGCATCATATCAAAGCATTTTGCCGCCTTAGACAGAGCCTCGGTATCTCCCGTAAGGGCGCCGTATTCAGCCATGCCTATAACATAAAAGCTCTCGGAATACATATATCTGCGTTTTCTCAGCGGTCTGCCGTCGCGCGTTACGGTAAAAAACATTCTTCCGTCGCTGTCGGTGCAGTATTTTTCAAGAAATTCCTTACCGCTTTTTGCCGCGTTAAGCCAGCTCTCCCTTATGCCGTACCTTGCACAAAGTGCGGAAAACGTCCAAAGGCAGCGACCCTGAAACCAAACCGATTTATCGTCGTTGTAGCTTTTGCCCTCTCTGTCTACCGAGGTTATAAACCCGCCGTATTCCTTATCTATAAGGTCGCTTTTCTCCCAGAACGGAATACAGTCGTCCAAAAGCGCCGAGTGAAAGCGATTTTTGTATTCGGTAAATATTTTATTTTCCATTGCCGTTTTCCTCCTTGGTTTTAAGGTAATTCATATATTCGCTGTAAAATTTTTCGGTCTCGGCAAGACCCAAATTCATTCTGTGCCCCGGCTCGTTCATAATTCCGGTGTATTGGTAGCCGTATATCTGCTCCAATTTATCGTAATTCTTCATTTCTTTAAGCAGGTCGGGTATTTTTTTGGGGCGAAGCCCGTCTGTAAACGGAACTGCGAACATTTCCATATCAACCCAGAAATGCGTTCCCGTCTTGCGGCACATATTCATAATTTCATCAATATTATATTCGCTCCTTGCAAATGCAAAGGGAATTATAATATCAAGGTTTTCGAGTATCGGCAGCCATTCCTTCTCATACCAGTGCATATGGATGTTGTTAGGTGCAAGCGCCACCGGCTTTGTGGGGGTAAGCCGCCTTACAAATGCGGTGTATTCTTTGAAAAAACTTTGTATATCCTTATATTTCTCATTCGGAACAGCGGGATAATCAAAGTATAACGAGCCCATAATTTCCTCGGAAATATACCAGCCGTAAAATGATTTATGGTGTCCGTAGCGTTCGTTCAGCTCCACAGTCACCCTTTTATGCCATTCAAGAGAATCGGGCGAAAATTCAAACCACGCATACATACCCACCCCGGGAAAAACATACATTCCGCACTCGTCGGCGGCAGTCAGTATAACCTCTAACGGGTCTTCGCACTTTATTGGCATTCTGTTTTTGTAAAGTTTACTCGGGTAAAACGCTTTTCCGTCGTATGTATCCACGGTCATATTGTGCTGATAAGCGTAATTTCCCGCGTCAAACACATTCTGAATAAGCACCGAGGTAATTTTAGCCTTGTGCATGGAGTAGATTATCTGCCGCCAGCCGTCGGCGTCAAGATTCTTGAGCCCTTCGTTAAAATAAGTACCCTCTGCCTCGCTCCAGTGGTAAAGCGTTATCCAGCAGCCGTCTATCATCCCGGTGGACGGCACATCCGATTTTACAACCTCATAAGGTATGCGTATTGTTTCCTCTGTATTGCCGTCGTTGTCCTTAAAGTTTATTTCAAACTCAAATTTTCCTGTTATACCGCCGAGGTCGGGATATATTCTGTTAGATTCAAGCCCTTTTTTAAGGTCGTATTTTCCGAGCAGCGCCTTACCGCCTGCGGTAACCGCGTAAATTTCCGCCGCGAAGGCGTTTTCCGTTGCTATTTTCAATTCCGGCGACACCTTATTCGAAATTCTTGCCGCAGGAATCGGCGTACAGTAATTTTTCTGCATTTTTTCCTCTCCGTATCTATTTTAAAAGTGCATTTGCATCGTCCACCATTTTTTGATAGGTGGTTTCGTATTGCGCAAGCTTCTGGTTAATATCCTCGCCGTTTCTCACATCATAAAGCAGGTAAAACGCTCCGTAGCCCTGCTCTAAAATTCCGTCGGTATACGTCGGTATGCACAGATTTTTCGCAAGCTTATCATACATGGCGCGGTTTTCCGCATTTTCAAGGGCTTTTTTCTCCTTGTTATCCTCATCCGCAGCCTTTAAAATCATATCTATAAGCATGCCCGCGCTGTAAGGAGCGTCTGAGCCGTTGGAAATGGCGTAGCCCGTGGAATGTCCGAAGCTTTTACCGTCCTTATTATCAGGTCCTGCAGGGAAAGCCGTCACCCCGAAATCAATTGAGACCGAACCGCTCTTTTTCAAGGAGTTAAAGGTCGCTTCTTCATACGCGTATGCGCCGTGCATAGCCGCCTTACCCTTTAAAAACTTATTCTGACCCGTAACATAGCCGCTGCCGCAGATAACGTTTTTATTGAATATATCCTGAACCGTTTCAAGCGTGTGGCGCATTTGCGGCGACTTTATATTAAGCGTGTATTTGCCTTCCTTAAACTCGACCGCCGTGCAGTTATTCGATGCCTGAAATACCTCGTCAAACATATTCTCAAGCCCCGCAATACCAGCGTCTGAGTCGTTGCACTCACGCGCTATTTCAATAAAATCGTTCCAGGTCCAGCTGCCCGATTCATAGCGCTTGCGCGGCTCATCGCGATCAAAGCCGTTTGCTTCCATAATATCGCGGTTATAATAAAGCACATACGGAGTAGCCGAAACTCCTGCGGCATAATACTTGCCGTCGAATTTAACAAACGTGTCCATTACATCGCTGTTGTGCCCTGTTACGCTGAGATCTACATAATCGTTAACGGGGGTCAGATAATTTTTCTGGTACATTCCGAGGTACTGATCCACGCTTATATAAAATACGTCTATGGGGTCTTTGGCGGCAATTTGCGCCGCCACCTTTTGATTCCAAAGCTGCTCGCCCACAGCCTGAAGAATTTCCACCTGCTTGCCGTAGGTTTTTTCAAATTCCTTTATTGCCTTGGTGTAATAGCTGTCCTTATCGCTGCCGTCGTACCCGGGCACCAAAAACGAAATTTTTTTAGGCTCTTTGGCAATTTTCTCTGCGCGCTCGCCGTCCGCCGCGCCGCCCGTTCCGTTTTTTCCGCACCCCGCAAATACCGCAGAGATCATACAGATACAAAGCGCCGCGGAAATTACCGATTTAATTTTTTTCAATGTAATCATCCTTTCTGTGAAAGCTTTTCTATCATAACCGCAGCCGCAAGGCATACTCTGCCCGCGTCCGCGTTATAAAGCGGGTAAGCGTGATTTTTCATTGCTTTTGTATAAAGCCGCATATAGCTTTCCACCCTGCCCTCGTCGCCCATAATTGCGGCGGCATAAACGACCGAGCCCCAAAAAAAGCTGTCAGGCAGACTTATTTTTTCCCAGCTGCTTTTCTTTTCGCCTGTGGAAAAATTATCGTTAAAGCTTTTGTACAGCTGCCGCGCCCTCTCGCTTTCGGGCTTTAAAAGCCCGCTTGAAATCATAAACAGCTGAGATGTGGCGCAGGGGTAAAAATCGCTCCACGCAAATTTATAAGCAACCGTACCGTCGGGGGATATTGCCGTTTCGTAATAGCCTTTTTTATTCCAAAGCAGATTTTCTATCCCGTTCGATACCTTTTCCTTTGCCGCCGTTATTTTACCTATAAGCTCCTTTTTATCCGCAAAAACGCTTTTATAAAGCTTTTCCGCAGCCGCAAGCCCCTCGTAAACCTCGCAGTTATCCATAAGATACTGTATTTTATAATCGGGCTTTGTTGTTGTAAGCTCTCCCTCAAAGGTTGCCAAAAGCGCGGCGGTCACGCGGTCAATATCTGCGCCGTTTTGCTTTATGTATGCGGCGTCTCCGCTTTTATTCCGGTATTTTTCCAGCACGCAAAGAAAGGTTGCCGCATAGGAATCAACCGAATCGTAATGCTTTTTGCCGTTATCGGTGTTTACCGTTTCCCGCTTCACCTTTCCGCCCGATACCTCCGCCGTGTAATCATAAACGGTGCCGTCAAGCCCGTTATAATCCGTATCGGCGGTATTAAGGTGCGAGAAGTGCCAGTCGGCATATTTTTTGACCTGACCGAGGTATTTATCGCTTTCAAGCATTGCAAGCGCCGCAAAATCGGAAAAATAGGGGTTAAGCGTCAGCTTTCCGTCCGCCGCATATGTCATGGGCAAAGCTCCGTTATCAAGCTGAAGCGACGCAAGCCACGCGGTTTCCCCTTCAACTATTTCCTTGTAAAGCGATATTTGCTCCTCGCGGCTAAGCGTTGCTTTTTTCAAAATATCGGCTGCCGCAGGCGGCGTTTGAGAGCTGTCTGTATGCCCGCCCGTTTCAGAAGAAAGGCTTTTTTCATTTGCACAGCCTGCCGCGGATATTACAAAAAGCGATATCAGCACGGCTGCCGTTAAACGTATACCTGTTTTCATCCTACAATACCGGTCCTTTCTATTCCCTCTGTAAAATATTTTTGCACCACTGCGTAAAAGCCTATCAGCGGCAGCGCGGTTATAAGGCACGCCGCCGAAAGTATGGAATCGCTGAGCAGCTTTATATCCGAGCCTGTTGTGAGTCCCGACATATTTTGCAGTTGATTGCCAAGCGATGTTGAAACGCCCGTAAGCGCAATGGAAAGAGGAAAATTTTTATTGAGCAGCATACCCGTAAGCGAATAATCGTTGTAATACCAAACAACCGAAAACACCGTTACCGTAAGTATTGCCGCGGAAACGTTGGGCACCATTATTTTTATAAAGGTTTCAAGCGGGTTGCAGCCGTCAATAAACGACGCTTCCTCAAGCTCCTTTGGCATATTTATAAAATACTGCCTGAAAATAAATATATACAGTCCCGAGCGTATACCCGTTCCGAGCAGCGCCTGAACATAAAACTGCGCGTAGGTATCAAGCAGACCCATTGTTTTAAGATTTACATAGAGCGGTATCATATACGATTCCGTAGGAACTATGATATTGAAGATCAAAAGCCCGAACAGCAGATTTCGGAATTTAAACCTGAAACGCGCAAAGCCGTAAGCGATAAAAAGGCACGAAACCACCTGAAAAATAACGCAGGGCAGCACAATAAGCAGCGTGTTTTTAAAGGACTCGCCGAATTTCAGCAGCTCAAGCGCCGTTTTAAAGCTGAAAAGGTTAAACCCACTCGGAATCCATACAACTGTCGGGTCAAGCGTATCATTTACGGATTTGAAGGAGTTTGAAAGCATAAACAGCACCGGATAAAGCATTACAAACCCCACGCCCACCAAAAACACGGCGCGCAAAATTGATTTCACAAGCCTTACGGAGCGTTTTTTTGAAAGTATTATTTTCTTATCCATTTTTCCGTCCCTTAATTTCCCGAATAAACCACAAACCGCTTTGAAATAAGCTGTATCAAACCGATTATAAACAGAATACAGAAAAAGTATATTACCCCTATGGTAGCGCTGTACGTGTAGTTATTATTTGTGTAATAGCTGCGCAGCAGCTGCATTACCTTATTATCGTAATCGGTAAAGCCGTCTATCACTGTATATATAACCGAAACCAAAAGCGTAGGTGTAACGGTCGGAAAGGTTATCTTCCAAAACTTTTCCCAGGCGGTTGCGCCGTCCATTACCGCCGCCTCGTAAAACGAAGACGGGATATTGTTTATAGCCGAAAGCAGCAGTAATATCTGCACGCCGCTTTGCCAGGTTAAATCAAACATACTGTTTATAATATCGATGATTGATTTCGTAACCGCCTCGGGCAGTCCGAGCTCCGAAAAAACCGCCACCAGATCAGGAGCTTTAAACATATACCCCGGCGACATATCCGTAACGCCCGAGCCGCTCATCATAACCTTATCCTGTAATATACTGATTATTACGCCCGAGGCGATTATAACAGGAAAGAAAAATACGGTTCTTGCAAGACTTCTGCCTACAAATTTTTCCTTTAAAACCACGGCTATAAGGAGGCTGAACGCCGTTATCATAACCACGCGCGGAAAGACCGACGCCACAGACCCCGTAAGATACTGAAGAAAGAAGGTATCCTTTGTGAAAAGGTAGGAATAATTGGAAAGCCCGGTGAAATCGGTTTTAAAGCCGTTTCCGCTGACGGTAAGATTACAAAAGGAATATATAACCGATTGCGCCATGGGAACGGTGAAAAACACCGCTATACCTACAATCCACGGAGCTATAAAAAGCCACGCCCAGCGTGCCTTCTGCTTTTCAAGCCCGCCGCCTTTATTGCTTTTCATAATCATTCCTCCCCCTTAAGGCTCCACCCGATAGGTGAAAACCCCTTTGCCGGAACGGATATACCGCTGTTTTCATACGGCGCATCGCCGTAATTTACATATACGCCCATACCGTTTTCAAAAAGCGTTTCGGTAACATTGGGCGATAAACGCTTGTGCGAGACCATTTTCTTATCGGAAACGGCGGCAAAATACTCCGCCGAAATTTTATATTTGCTAAGCGCAGATGCCTTGCAAAGCCCGAAATCTGTATATGAATATTCATCGGCAAGCGTATCGGAAAGCTCTCCCGCGTTTTCAAAGCCAAAGGCGTATTTCAGCGCCGTTCCCGCCTCAAGCGCCTTTAAAAATGCGGTGTTTTCATCACTTTGACCGTTAATATCGGGCGATGTCAGGTAAACCGAACCGTGCAGCGCCATTGCGTAAAACGGAATTTCATACTGTGAAAACAAATAGCTGCCCGAATAAAGCGGCGTATCGGTTATGGCATAGGCTGAGGAAAAGCCGTAAGCGCAGGCGTTCGGAATTACTATTTTCTCATTTTCCGAAAGACCTTTAAGCGCCGTTCGCCACAGCCGCTCGCTTTGCGCTCTGTCCACGGCACGGTCGCCGAGGTCGGAATATATCTTATTCCCGAGCGTTCCTACCGAAAACCCCGCAGTATTAAAGCTGCCGAAGCACTTACGAGCCGCAGCCGCAGCCGACGTAATTCTTTCGGGGCTTAAAAGATATTTAAAGGGCGCTTTATCCGTTTTTTGAAAGGTGCTCATTTTATACCTATAATCAATTACAGGTTCTTTGCGCACCGTCTGCGCCGACGCGGATTTTTTGGAATATCCGTGTTCGCTCTTAGGCATATCGGTAAAATTCAGCCCCAAATACGCCTTTATGCCGAGCTTTTCGGCAGTGCTTAAAAAAGCGTTAAGCCCGCTTTTGCCGCCGAGAGCGCGCTCGGGCTTTAAATCGGCGGTAATTCCGCTTTCATCGGCATTTTTATACCAGTAAAGGTAATTAACCGAAAAATCCTCCGCACCGCCCTGCTTTAAAGCCTTTACCGTTTTTTCAGCCGCTTTAAAATCCGTAATCGGCATTACCCGCTTTACGGGCAGCCCCAAAACGCTTTGCTGCTTAACAGCCCCGCCTATAATATCAACAAAAAACGCGTTGCCCTCCGCTTTCAGGGCTTTAAGCCCCTCTTCCTCGGCAAGGTAATTTCTGTAAGAAGCCGCCATACCGTTATAATCCGCCGAATCGCAGACGCGGTACTCCACCGAAAACTTTTCTGCGGAGCAGGGCTTGCCTTCAAACATATTGACCTGGGTGTTTTCAAAGGTCTTCTGGCTCACGCTCACAAGAATATTTTCCCTGTAAACATATTCCGCGCAAACGGTGGTATAGGGTCTTTTTGCCGTGCTGCCGTCGGCATTCACAACCGCCCTTGCCGCAGCGTTTGTAATAATTGCGCAAAATGCGGCGTTGTTTCTTTTTACTCCGAACACGGGAAGATAAGCCTTTGATTGCGGCAATGTTCTTGTGTTTTGCTCCACAGCGCAATCCTCGCCGTAAATTCTCGCCGAATACCTTTGCTCCGAATAGCCGAAGGAGGATATTGCTCCGCAGCCGTCGGGAATAAACACATACCCGTCGTCGCTGTCAGCGCCGGCGGAAAATCCCGGCAGCAGCGTTACGGAAGTAAGCTTTACAAGATTGCTCTTTTCCTTTATTTGCGAAGAAATTATTTCCGCGCGAAAGCCGTAATCGGTAACCGTAAGCTCAATCGGTATTAAAAAGCCCGCGCTTTCAAAATAAAATTCAATTCTTGCACCGTTTTTTATCCTTTTAACCGAAAAGGTTTTCCTTTTAACGGCGGCGGATGTACTGTTTTGCTCGGAAATATTGGAGTCGCGGTCGGCGTATTTTATTTTAATCACGCTTGAAAGCTCCGAAACAGCGGCGGTTTTCAGTCCCTCAATGTCGTAGAGTCCGTCGGGAGTGCTTGAAAAAAGGGTGTCGTTTTTCTTGTCAAGCAATGTTACCGCCGCGTCAAGCGAGCTTACCGAAAGTCTGAAGCGGCCGTTTTCCGCGATAATATCCCCATCGTTTTCGGGTGAAAAATCAATCTGCGTCAGCTTTTCCGTAACCGTACCGCCGCTGTCGCTCGAACGTGAGGCAACCGATAAAAGAAGAATTATTCCGCCCACCGCACAAAACGAAAGCGCAAAACCGAGAATATTTTTTAAAAGTACCTTTCTTTTCATACAAACACCCCCTACGCCCTTATTTCGCTTATTACCATTGAAATAAAGCTCAAAAGCTGCGCGAACATACTGTACGCCACGGTGATAATAAGTATTAAAAGATACATACCGAAGACGCTGCCGAAAAGCACAAGCAGCGTCTTGCCGCCGCTGTACTCATGAACCTCTTTGTTGGAAACAAAAATGTGCACCGCCGTCCATATAAGACCGACCGACCTGATTATTCCGTAAAACGCCTGCTCTTTAAGCGAAAAAACGTTTGATGAAACCAAAAGCATAACCTCGGTTATAATAAGCGGGATAAGCGCGTATGAGGTAAATATTATTATTTCACCGAATTTACCCTTGCCGTCCGCCAATGTGGAGACCGCCCAATTACATATAACAAACAGCAGGAATATTCCGAGAGTTTCGGCAAGTACGGCAAAAATATTGAACTGCCTGCCCGAGTCGGGGTTATAGTGAAACGCCGTAAGCTGCGTGGATATAATGCCTACCGCCGTAAATACGCATAGTATTACCGCCGCGCATATCCCGCTGCCCTGCTTTGTTTCTTTAAGCAGGGAATACCCCTTAAACGGGCTTTTAAGACAGTAAAGCGGATAACCGTGCGGTCTTAATACGCGGTTGTATTCGTTTATAACCCGCCTTTCGCTTACCGTAAGCGCCGCAACAATACTGAGTAAGACCGCCGCAACCCCGATAACTAAGAACACAAAGCCCTTGCGCATTGCTTCGTCCCGCCGTGCGGCAAATGCGTTCGAGTAGTTTTGCCGGCTGTTGCCTGTCTTGTAGTATTTCATAGCGGCGGCATAATCGCCCGTGCGCTCACGGATTTTTCCCATACCTATATTGGCAAGCTCGTAATATGCGTCCTGCTTTAATATGGCTTTCCAATGCTCTTCCGATTCCCCATACAGCCCTTTATTGTAAAGCGAAAGCGCCGCTCTTACATTAAGCGCGAAATCGGTCGGTTCAAAAATATGCAGTCCGCCTATTCCGCTGTCAAGCACAATTATTTTGTCGCCGAGCGTATCAATCGCCACGGGCGATACAAACGTGCCCCTTCTGTTGCCCGCTCCGCCGAAGGCATAAAGCAGGTTGGTGCTGCCGTCATACTGAAAAAGGCGTTTTCGGGTTGAATCAAGCAGTGTTATATAGCCCTCGCCGTCAACCGCTATATCGGAAAACGAGGTGGTTATGTCAAGATTTGAAACACTGTCGAAATAGGTTTCCGAATCGCCGTAAAACGCCTCGTTGCCCTCGTCATCAAGCAATATATTCACACTGTTAGGGTTGATTTTCCTTACCTGTCCGCCGCTGCTGCCCGTTCCCGATTTTACGGTGTAAACAAAATTTTCACGGTCAATATCAAACTGAACAAATGAAACCGGAACGCTTCTTTGCAGACCCGCCGCAGCGTCGCTTGAAAGTATGCGCCGCCAGATTCGGTTCATAATAACCTTTAAATTCACTTCGACCCGGTTGCTGCCGAAAAATCCTAAAAAGCTGCCGTCCGTATCATATTGCAGAGCGCCCGAATATGTATTGGCCGAAATTACATATACCACGCCTGCGCTGTCTGCCAATACGTGGGTCGGTGCAAATTCAAAACCGCTTTCCACCTTATCGGCAGGCGGTGCAGAAATGACCGATGTGATATTACCGTCGTTATCCGCCGTATAAACCGCCGCGCCGCTTTTATCGGCAACATATATCTTATCGGACGCGGAAACAAAAATCCCCTCCGCACCGCTGAGGTCTACCCTGTTTCCGTTTCTTATAAGCCTAATATCTCTTTCAAACTCAAGGCTTGAGCTTAAAACCGCAATGCGGCTGTTGCCGCTGTCAAGAATATAAATTTCGCCCTTTTCCGAAACATAAATATCCTTAGGGTCATTAAGCTGCACCCCGCCGAAGCTTTTTTTGCCCGAAATCGGCGCATATGCCTTATACGGCTCGGGAACAGCCTGCGAAACACCAGATGAATCATAGGTATAGCTGAAAGAGGTCTCGCCGTCGGCAAAAACGCCGACAGACGCCCAAACACCCATAAAAACGGCAATTATTAAAATTATCAGCGGTTTGACGCGTTTCAAGAATGTTCCCCTCCTCTTTATTTCATTCCCGAGCTTGACATTGTTTCTATTATGCGTGATTGCGACGCTATGAAAAGTATTATCGGCGGCAGCATAAGTAAGAGCGAAAGCGCCGAACCCGCTCCTGCACGGGCTGTACCGCCCGCCACAACCTGACTTAAAAGCGAGGATACCATTTTTATCTTTTCATCATACACTAACTGCGACATCTGCGTAGCGCCTGTGGTGTTCCATATTGTCTGAAAAGAAAATATCATAACGGTAAGCCACGCCGGTTTAACGTTGGGCATTGCGATCTGCCAAAATATTCTAAGCTCGCCCGCACCGTCTATTCTTGCCGCCTCAAGCATAGCCTCTGGTATCTGCCCCATAAAATTCATCATAAGGTAAAGCCCCAGCGCCGATTGAACCGAGGGCAGTATATATGCCCAGTAGGTATTTATCATACCGAATCTCGACATAACGATATACTGCGGTATAAGCATTGCGGCGGAAGTAAAAAGCAATGACCATTTAACTATATTTGAAAAAAGATTTTTGCCCACAAAGCTGTGCTTCGCAAGCGGGTATGCCGCCATACTTGAAAGCACCAAATGCCCAACGGTTGCCGTTACGCTTATAAACACCGTATTGAAAACATACTTTGAAAGCGGCACCCAAAAGGTATCGGCAAGAACGCCCACCTGAACAAAGTTATCGAGCGTGGGTCTTCTTACAAACAGGCGCGGCGGGAAAATATATATTTCGTCAAGCGGCTTAAATGCCGCACTCACCGCATAAATCGTAGGCAAAAGCATAAATAACGCACCGGCGAAAAGAAAAATGAATATAACCGCCGTGCCGCCGAATGAACGGTTAAGCCGCTTATGAAAACGCTTTTTCACTGAATGCTTTCACTCCCCCGTTACCGACCTATACGTCGGATAATATGCGATACCACAAAATTTGTAAACATCATCATAACAAACAGAAACACCGCGATAGCCGACGCATATCCCATTTCAAAACGGACCGTTCCCACATCGAGCATATATGTAAGCAGCGTATCCGCGCTGTATTGCGTTGTGGGAAAGCCCGCAAGCGACTGCACAAGCGCGCCCACACCGAAGCATGCCGCTATCTGCATTACCGCGCTGAAAAGCAGCTGCGGCGCCATTGAGGGCAGCGTAATGTACCAAAGCTCCTGCCAGCGGTTTTTTATACCGTCTATTCCGCCCGCCTCCGCAAGGCTTTTATCCATGCTCTGAAAGCCGGCTATGAACGTAAGAAAGCCCACGCCGAAGCTTGCCCAAAGCTGAACCGTTATAAGCGCGCCGAGCATTGTTTTTGGGTCGCTCAGCCACTGCCGCGGCTCGGAAATTACGCCAAGCTGCATAAGCACGCTGTTGGCTATGCCGTATTGGTCGCCCGAAAGTATCATAGCCCATATGGCGTAAAGATTTCCGCAAAGCGCCGGCGCGTAAAAGCAAAAGGTCATAACCGTTCTGACGGCTCTGCCCATTTCATTTATCAGCCACGCCGAAACGAATGAAATAAGATAGCTGAGAGGCCCTGTTATAATTGCGAAAACAAGCGTGTTTTTTAAAACCTGCGGGAAAATCTCGTCATCCAAAAACAGTCTTTCGTAATTTAAAAAACCCGTAAATTTCGGCGGTTCAAGCATATTGAAATAGGTGAACGAAAGGCAAATTGCCGCAATAACCGGAATTACCGTAAGTAAAATGAATACGATCATATACGGAGCCATCATAGCATAGCTCACCGCACTCTTTTTAAGACGGGACGCAAGCCCGTATTCTTTACGTTTCACAAATTTCACCCGCCAAGCTCCGTTATTTTTCTTTTTATTTCCCTATCGATTGCAGCGTTTGCATTTTCCAAAGCAACTCTTGTGTTACCGTGCTGATACAGCACCTCTCTGAAGGCGTTATCTATACACCGCGAGGTATAATATCCGCCGGGTATTTCGGGAATTTCTTTAACACACGCCCGCTGCCCGTTTAATATTTCAAGTTCCGCGCGAGTCCAGTTAAGGTTGCCGAACGCTTCAAGATTAGCCGTTGCGTGCCTTGCCGCCGCACCCAAAAGGTTTTCTGCGGCTGTGCCGTAATCGGTCTGAACGTCGGCAGAGGTAAGCCACTGCATAAAGCGCCAGCAGTTTTCCTTATTGCGCGCGTTTTTAAACATTACAACCGCCGTGCCCGAAGCTCCGCCCGAGCGGTCAATCCCGCCGTTTTTCTTTATTCCCGGCATAAGCTCCATTTTCCAAAGCCCGCGTATTTCGGGGGCAGCGCTCATAAGCGTGCCGTACATACCGTAGGACGCTACGGCAATGGGCATTTCGCCCGTTCTGAACCGCGTATTGAAATCATAGCTCAATTCAAAGCTGTACTGCGTGTAAAACTTTGTCCACAGTTCAAAAGCTGCAAGCGCCGCACTGTCGGAAAGGGCTGCGCCGGTAAGCGTTTTATTGTAAAAGCTGCCGCCGCACTGCATTAAAAGCGTAGGGAACAGATCCTTTGCGCCAAGTCCTAAATCCACCGCGCCCGACGCCGTAACAGCCGTATACGGCAGCCCCACGGTCATATTATTACGCTGCAGCCTTGCGGTTGCGTCAAGCAGCTCGTTCCAGGTTTGCGGTACGGATATTTTAAGCTCGTTCAGTATGTCCGTCCGCACAAACATTACAAGATATACCTGCGTAAGCGGCAGCGCATACACTCCGTTTTTTCGGGTGTAGGGCACAAGCGCGTCGTCCGTAAAGCGTTTTGCCGTTTCGTCAAAGCCTTTATATCCTTTAAGGTCTTCAAGCGCATTGCGGCTTGCAAGATTTATCGGCTGCCCGCGTGATACGCCTACCGCCACATCGGGGTTATTCCCCGTGAGCGCCGATTCCGTAAGCCCGCCCTGCACTAAATTAACGTTTACGGGTATTTTGGTTTCTTCGGTAAAATCCGATATAAGATTTTTAAGTATCTGCGCCTGGTCGCGTCCGTCGTTCAGCCATACGTTAACCGCCTCTGCGTCGTCATACTCGCTCATTGAGTCGTAATCATCGGAAAATGCGGAAATAAATCTTTTAAAAGAAAACACTGCGTTGCTTATAATATTTCCCTTAGCCGACGGCAGCCGATAGCCCTCTCCGTGAAATATAAGGTAATCAAGCTCCATAGGCTGATTTTTTGCGGAGACCGCAAAATCCGAAAGCAGCGATATATTACTTCTGAATGAGGAAAGCCGCGCCGGAATTTCCGACGGCTTTTTTGCAAACTCGCCCAGCTGCTCCGCCGCGCGCTTAAGCCCCGAAGATCCGCCTGTTTTACCGCCGTTTGCCTTTTCATACATTTCCGCCGCGCTTGTCAAAGCCGTGGAAAGAGCGGAAAACCTCTCCCCTATATCGGGTATTTCACGTTCGAGGTAGTAGTCTCTGTACAAATCGGGGCTTGTGCTTGTAATCATTATTATTCTTCTGTAAAGGCTGTTCATTTCGCGGCTTACCGCGTCCACACGGTTAAGAGCCTCGGCAAAGCCGTCCGCCGTAACTTCAAGGCTTACGGTATTCTTGCCTTTTTTAAGCGGTATTAGGCAGACGCCGCCGTTTTCATCGGAAACCGTTTTATTTTTCCACCCCGAAGAATAGGGAAAGCTTACCGAGGAAAGCTCTTTATATGGTATTTCGCCGTTAATATAAATATTTCGCAGTACAGACATACCTATCTCGGTGTTTTGCCTGTATTTAAGGGTAAAGAAATAAAGTCCGTCCCGCGGGGCGTTTACCGTGTAGGTTATATACATCCCGGGCTTTGACCAGCCCGCGCCGCCGATTATATTGCGTTTCAAAGCATATGGGCTGTTCGGACTGGTTGCGGAATTTGAACGGTCGTAAACCGGGTAGAGCGTTCTGTCCGATTTATAAGCCGCGTCCTCCGCCTCTATGTAAATAAAAGTATCGTCCTTTATTATTTCCTTTCCCTGTTCCTCGTAATTTTTTATCGCTTCGTTTTTATTTTTAAGATCTTGCGGCGGCAAAAGGCGCAGATCGCCGAAAATTATACCGTCCGAAAGCGTGTTAAAGCGCAGCACATTTTTACCGCTTTCAAGCTTTATAATAAACGGTGAAGTGCTGTATCCCGAATAATCGGTTATTCCGCACTCCTGCCACACCGCAACCTGCTTTTGCTTTTGTATAAGGTCGTTACCGAGACCGTCGGTTTTCATATCGCCGTCGTTTTCCCATACTCTTCTGAGGGTGCAGGAGCCCGCCTCCTCAAAGGGCTTTTCGCCGTTGAGCTCAAACGAAAACGCAAGCTCGTTCACCTTAGAGGTATCGGTAAGGTAGGAATATTTAAGCGATATATAATAAAGCGCGGTTTTCGGAATATCAAGCGTGTATTCCGCATATCCGCCCTCGGAAACCGCAAGACCCGTGTTTTCGCCCGGTGTGACGGTTTCAGCGTTTACCGCCGCGGAAAGAACGCCGCGGCACTCGCCGTCGGCATAAACCGTATTTTCGTTTTTCAGCATATATCGATAATAGGAGCTTTCCGCAAAGAGCGCTGCCCCCTCTTTACTCTCTTCCGCCGCGCCGTTTGAATACAGTGCCGCGCCTGCGGTAATAACCGCCAGCAAAACCGAAAGAGCTTTTAAAAATACTTTTTTCTTTTTCATAGCGCTACTTCCCATCCGACTGAGGTTCTTGTGCCTGTTCGTTAATAAATGTCACGGGAGAACAGCCCATTGTACGCCTGAACGCCTTATTGAAGGTCTGAAGATCCGAGTAACCGAGCTTCAGCGCCGCCTTTGTCTCGCTTATTTTACCGTACTGCATCATTTCTATTGCCTTTTGCATTTTAAGATTATTTATATATTTCTGCACGGTAAGCCCTGTCGCCTTTTTGAACGTATTGGATATGTATGATGGCGTGTAGCCCAATTCCTCGCACATCTGCCCGATTTTTATTTTTTCGTAAATATGCTCCGCAATGTAGTTTGCCGCTGTTGAAAAGGCGCGCGAGGATGAATCGGGGTTTATAACATCGAAATAAGTAGCCGTTTTGGTTTGCGTAAAAGCGCGGTAAACCGTAATAAGCATCTGCTTGATATATGCCGCTACCATGGAATTATAGAATTCGCCCCTGTTATATATCTCATCAAGATTTTTGGTAAGCGGCGCTAAAAGCTCGCGGCAGTTTCCTGCGGAAAAAACCTTTGTGCTTTCATAAAATCTTTTAAGCGCTACTATATCCGCGTCATGGGTGGAGCTGTCAAAATCAAAGCCGATATAACCGTACCGCAGGTCTGAACCGGTGGTCTGAATTGCGTGCATAGAGCCTGCGGGCGAAAAATGAACGTAGCCCTCCATCAAAAGCTCGGTTTCGTTGTTTGTGGTAAAAAGCCCCTCGCCGCTTATAACATAGCTTATTTCGTGACACCACTGCTTATGCAGCGGAACCTGATAACCTGAAAGACAGCTCAGATCCCCGAGCTGGTAAAGCGTTATGCCGGAAAAATTAACCGCTGTTCCCTCAGTATTATCTTTAAAAAGCTTATCAAAATGAAACTGCCTTCCATGCACCTGCATTCAGCGCTCGCCCCTTAATTTATTTTTTCTTTTTGCTTTTCACAATAAGCACGGCACACACGGCTGCTGCCGCCGCCACTGCCGCAGACCCCGCAGCAATAAGCACGGTCACGGTATTTTTGCCGCTTTCCGATTGCGGCTTATCGGTATCGGACTGTGTACTGCCGCTTGAAGAGCCGTTTGTATCCGTGCTTTCTTCCTTTTCGGACTCTGACGCTTCTTCTGTGCCGTATTTGACCGTTACGGTATTAAGCACGGTGTTCCAAACGCAGCTGTCCTTTACGGTGAAAGGGTTTATCTGTATTTTTATAAACTTACAGCCCGGTTCTATTTTGTCGCGGTTGGTAACCGAAGACATCATCCAATACGCCATTTCCTCATTTATGTAAAGGTTTTCGTCAAATGTCTGCGGTGTGGTTTTGATCTTAACCTGTTTCCAATCTCTGTTGTTTTCGGAAACGAAAACGCTTATATCGGTATCAGCGTCGCCCAAACCGTTTACGTGCATACAGTCTATTTTAAACGAAATTATATCGTCGTCCATTTTGTAAACCACATATTCCGTTCCGCCGACATCCCCGTTTTCGGAATACTTTTCGTAAAAGGTCTCGCCTGTATCCTTGTTCTTTTCGTAACGCATTTTATCCGATTTTTCAAAGCAAAGCGGGTAATTATCCTCTAATGTGTCCTTAAATTCGCCGACTTCGGCGTTTGCGGTAATACACGGTACGGCAAATACCGAAATTACACACAAAATAACCGTAAACAATTTTAACAGAGCTTTCATAAAGAAATTCCTTTCCGAATCAGATTTTTCTATATTCATATTATACACGATTTTTAAATTTTTTAAATGGTTTTATTTTTAGTATATTTGTGTCATAATTTATTTATATTAGTCTAAAAACACCATTTTTTTATCATATTACAGTTTTTTAGTATATTCATTGACCTAATAATGTTGTCTGTTTTTGCTTTTTTAAGCAAAAACAGACTGCCGCTGTTGTAAAGGGCGGCAGCCTGTTCGGATATTTATTATGCTGTTTTTAAGAGCTTTTTACGCATATTGATAAGATCGTTTCCGTCAAGCTTACCGTCATGATTAAAGTCGCATGCCGGTATTTTCTTATCGGTCACTTCCGCAACGGTCTTTTTCAAATATACAAAATCCAATATATTTAATACGCCGTCACCGTTGGCGTCGCCGGTGGTGTATACATCGTTGAAAACATAGACTTTATCGATTATAGCCGTATAATTGGTGTAATTTTTACCGTTGGGGTCAAGGGTTATTATAACCGCGTCGGTATTGAAAGGCAGATTATTACAAAGCAGCTTATAGCGGTAAACGCTGTACGCTCCGTTATCATTTACAATGTTGCATTTTGTAAAATCAAACGCAAGCGGTGTAAGGGTATCGCCCGAAACGGCGGTTAAGGATACACTGTCCTTTATATCCTTGAAAAATGAGTCCATAATAAGCATTTCCATATAAACTGAGGTGATTTCCTTACCGCTTTGCGCCGCGTAGCGTATAACCCCTGCGGCGTCATTAGCCTCCTTGGTAACTCCGTAATATGTGTTTGCACCGAAGGTTTCGCTGCGGGTCTTTACATTGCTGCTTTCAGACGTTTTTTCAAGAGTGTCAAGCTCATCAATCATAACCTTTGACGAAACAAGCTCGGCGCTTATCTCGTCAAGTCTTAAAGTATAGCCCACCCCGCCTGCGGCAAAATTATCTGCGGCATGGGGCGCCAATGTAATGCGAAGTGCGGTTGTTTTATCGGGGAATGCAGAAACATTTGAAACCAAAGCTCTTGAATAATCTTCTTTGCCCGCTACCGTTTCACGGCTGTTTATAGTAAGCGGCACTTCGGTAAATACATCCGAGCCCTCTGTAAGTGCCTCAAGCTTTATAAGATAATCACAGGAATAATTCTGCACAAACGCGTCCATTAAATAAAGAGCGGCGTTAAATTTTGTTATATATTTATCCGCAAAATCATAACGTAAAACACCGGTTTTACTTCCGTCCGTTCTTTGCGCCACAAAAATCTTTTTACCCCCGTAAGTATCATAGGTCCCTATGACATTTTCAGAAGAAAATGTAACACCCTCGGTCTCGTTAAACAGTGTCGGGTGTTCGCCGTTTGAAGTGGTGTAGCTGTATGTCTCGGTGTAGCCCGAGAAAACCTCGTCGAACGCCTCGGTCGTAAAGCTTGCCGTTAAGGGTTCGCTTTCCAGTCCGAACGACTCCGCCGCCTTAACCGAAACCGTATATTCGGTATTGACCGAAAGTCCCGAAACCGTAAAGCTTTGCTGCGGCTTCATATTATTTATGTCAATATAATAATCGGTTATATACGTCTCGCTGAAATCGCAGTTACCCGTTTTATTGTTTGTTAAGGTTACATTATAGCTGTGAACATAGTCGCTGTGAGCAGCCGACGGAAAAGCTATCCCGGCAGAATCGGCACTGACGTTGCTGACGGTTATTCCCGCATTTTCGGGAAATACCGGGGCGGTTCTGTCATTTATTCGTGCGTCGGTATATACAAAGCTTTCTGTACTAAGCGGAAGGCTTAATACCCAAGGTGCTTTTGCGTCCTTTACCGTTTTCGGGGATACACCGTTATTTATACGTTTACGGTTTACGGTTATTTTCCCCGCGCTTTCGTCCACATTCACAAGAAGGCTGCCCTGTGCCTGATAAGCGTCGCTCGGGTTTACATCCGGCTCTAACGAAACGTACTGCATTGAGGTGCAGTCTATACAGGTAAATTCACCCTGCCAAATGCAGCGTTCGTTTTCGCAGGGTCTGTGTGAATGACCGCTGAAATATACCACCTGCGGATAATTTTTAAGCAGCTCCTTTAAAAGCTTTGTATTACCCGCGCCGTGACCGCTGCCGTAGGTAGTTTCAAATATCGGCTGATGGCAGCCCACAAATATAGGTGCGTTCGGATTTTCCTCAACTGCCGCGTCAAGTTGGGCTTTAAGCCATGAAACGGTGGTTTCGGTATATCTTCCGTCAATTGCAGCGCTTTCGCTGTTAATGCCTATAAAATGGTAACCGTTCACTTTAACGTTGAAGTTAAGCGTATCGTATCCGTAAGCGGTCATATACCTCTGCTGCGCGTCCGCCACAGTTTCCCGCTCATAATAGGCATTTTCAAATTCGTGGTTGCCCATAAGCACAAGCCGCCGCGGCGCTGTTTTGCTGTCGGTAAAAACAGCATCCCACGCGGTTGTGAATTTGGCAAACTGGGTTTCCTTGGCACTGTTCGCCACATCACCCAAAACAAGTATCGCGTCAACATTCTGTTCCTTGTAGTAATTCAGCATAGTATAAATATTACTGTCTATTCCGGTAGTACCGTCATGAAAATGCAGGTCGCTCATGACCCCGAATTTTACGCCGCCGCTGCCCTCGGCGGAAACAGGCGCAAAAACAAGCGAAGTGAAAATAACAGATAGTGCAAAGAAACAACTCAGAAACCCGGTAAAAGCTTTTTTCATAAACCATAACCCTTTCGTATTTTATTTCGCACAGCCAGATATACAGTGTTGCATAATCTGTATCATCTTTCGATTATATTTTACAATATTTTGTGGATTATAACAATGTCTGAATTTTGCGGGTTATGTGTCTTAATTTATCTTTATCGTGTTTTATAAAACATCATTCTGAAAAATTTCATCATTTCCTTTGCGGTAATTATGCCGAACATCGACGCCTGTACGCCGAAAACAAGATTGTTTTAGATATACTTCCCGAAAGATACAAACCGCATTTTACATATTTTTTCTCATAAACAACAAAATAAAGAACAAGCAGCCGCCTATTAGCAAACTGCTTGCACTCAATTTCTCATTTTAACTCTTTACCCCAACTATTGACAAAGAGCCTTTTAAAATTTATCCTTTTTCTATTTAAAATATTTCACTGCCGAGCGGAACATTTTAATATCGTAATTTCCGGGAACGTTTTTATAAAGGTCGGCAGCATATCTTTCAGAGTGACCCATTTTACCGAACACTCTGCCGTCGGGTGAAGTTATACCCTCAATAGCATAGTAAGAGCCGTTCGGGTTAAAGTGAATATCACTTGTAGCTTCTCCCTTTTCATCCACATACTGCGTAGCAATCTGCCCGTTTTCGGCAAGGCGATGTATCAGCTCGTCGCTTGCTATAAACCTGCCCTCGCCGTGAGAGATAGGCACACTGTATATATCGCCCACCTCGGTATCCGCAAGCCACGGAGATTTATTCGATGCTATGCGCGTTCTTACTATTTTTGACTGGTGGCGCGCTATTGTATTATATGTAAGGGTCGGGCAGTTCTCATCGGTATCGATTATCTTACCGTAAGGCACAAGCCCTAACTTTATAAGCGCTTGAAAACCGTTGCATATGCCGCACATAAGCCCGTCTCTGTTATCAAGCAGGTCGGTCACCTGCTCTTTAACCGCGGCATTGCGGAAAAACGCGGTTATAAACTTGCCGCTGCCGTCAGGCTCGTCGCCGCCCGAAAATCCACCGGGAATAAACACCATTTGCGCGGTTTTAAGGCTGTTTGCAAATTCTTCAACGCTTTTTGCCACATTTTCGGCACTGCGGTTGTTTATAACGAATATTTCAGGCTCTGCGCCTGCGTCGCGCATGGCCTTTGCGCTGTCATACTCGCAGTTGGTACCCGGGAAAACAGGAATTAAAACCTTGGGCTTTGCCGTTTTTACTGCGGGAGAAACGCGATTTTCAGCCGTATAAGAAAATGTCAGCATTTCGGTCTTCGGGTTTTCCTTATTACAGCGGTAAACGCTTTCCAGTTTATTTTCATAAATTCCGAGCAGTCTTTCAAGCCTTATTTCCTCGTCGTTATAAGAAATTTTGCCGTCTGCCGTTATTTCGCCGATTTCTGCGGCATCTGCAATATTCTCGGTTACTTCAAGCAAAAATCCGCCGTAGCAATAGCCGAAAATTTCGTTTGCGGTCAGATTATCGGCGAATTTAAAGCCTAACGAATTGCCGAAGCACATTTTCATAACCGCCTCGGCTATACCGCCGAGGGTGGGCGTGTAGCAGGAAACCGCTTTGCCCGAGCGCAAAAGCGCAGTTACTCTTTCATAAACATTTAAAAGCGAGACGGTATCGGGCAGACCGTTTTTATCATAATCGGGCTTTATTAAAACAACCTTATTGCCCGCTTTTTTAAACTCGTTTGATACTATGTTTTCGGTTTTATCGGTTGTAACCGCAAAGGAGACTAAGGTGGGCGGAACATCTAAATTTTCAAAGCTGCCGCTCATTGAGTCCTTGCCGCCTATTGCCGCCGTTTTTAGCTCGGTTTGCGCCTTTAACGCGCCGAGCAGCGCCGCAAGCGGCTTGCCCCATCGCTTTTCGTCCTTATTAAGGCGCTCAAAATATTCCTGGAAAGTAAGGTAAACATCCTTAAATTCCGCACCCGTTGCAACCAATTTTGAAACCGACTCTATAACCGCAAGGTAAGCGCCGTGGTAGGGGCTTTTCTCGGTAATAAACGGGTTGTAGCCCCACGCCATAAGCGAGCAATCGTTTGTGTGCTTTTTCTCAACCGAAATTTTCTGCACCATTGCCTGTATCGGCGTTAACTGGTTTTTGCCGCCGAACGGCATAAGCACCGTGCCCGCGCCGATTGTGGAGTCAAACTGCTCCGAAAGCCCGCGCTTTGAGCAAATATTAAGGTCGTCCGCCAAGGCAAGATAATTTTCGGTAAAGCCGCCGTCCACCTTTTTCTCGTAAGGCTCAGGTTTTGAAACAACGGCGGTAATATGCTTTTCGGCGCCGTTTGAATTTAAAAATTCACGGCTTATGTTTACAATCGCCTTGCCGTTCCAGTTCATTACAAGGCGGGGTTCTTCCGTAACAGTGGCTACGGGCACTGCCTGTAAATTCTCGCTGTCGGCAAGCTTTAAAAATTCTTCCACGTCTGCAGGGGCAACCACAACCGCCATTCTTTCCTGCGATTCGCTTATTGCAAGCTCGGTGCCGTCAAGTCCATCGTACTTTTTAGGCACGGCGTTAAGGTCAATTTCAAGACCGTCCGCCAATTCGCCTATCGCAACCGAAACGCCGCCCGCGCCGAAATCGTTGCAGCGTTTTATCATACGGCAGGCAGCGGGGTTTCTGAAAAGCCTTTGCAGCTTTCTTTCCTCGGGAGCGTTGCCCTTTTGCACCTCTGCACCGCAGCTTTCAAGCGATTTTAAGGTGTGCGATTTTGAAGACCCTGTAGCGCCGCCGCAGCCGTCGCGCCCCGTTGAGCCGCCGAGCAGTATTACGGTATCGCCCGCGGCGGGTGTTTCGCGCCTTACGTTGCAGGCGGGCGCCGCGGCTATAACCGCGCCTATTTCCATACGCTTTGCGGCGTACCCGTCGTGATAAATTTCGTCCACAATTCCCGTAGCCAAGCCTATCTGGTTACCGTAAGAGGAATAACCGTCTGCCGCGGTGGTAACAATTTTTCTTTGCGGCAGCTTACCCGGCAGTGTCTCAGATACCTTTTTAAGCGGATCGGCAGCGCCTGTTACGCGCATGGCGCCGTAAACATAAGATCTGCCCGAAAGCGGATCGCGTATTGCGCCGCCTATGCAGGTTGCCGCCCCGCCGAACGGCTCTATTTCGGTGGGGTGGTTGTGGGTCTCGTTTTTAAAGAGCAGCAGCCAGTCCTCGTCCGCTCCGTCAACATTCACCTTGATTTTAACGGTGCAGGCGTTTATTTCTTCCGATTCGTCCAGCTTTTCAAGGCAGCCCTTGGCTTTTAAATATTTAACCGCAACGGTTGCAATATCCATAAGGCAAACGGGTTTTGTTCTGCCAAACTCTTTACGCATTTTAAGATAATCGTTATACGCGCTTTGCAGCATCTCATCCTCGAAAACCGCGCCGTCTATATGAGTTAGGAATGTGGTATGGCGGCAGTGATCCGACCAGTATGTATCAATCATTCTGATTTCGGTCATAGTGGGGTCGCGGTGCTCGGACTTAAAATAATCCTGACAGAATTTAATATCGTCCGTGTCCATTGCAAGCCCGTATTTGCTTACAAAATCGGCAAGACCTTTATTATCAAGCGAGGTAAACCCGTCAAGCGTTGCCACGGACTCCGGTATATTGTATTTTAATACAAGCGTTAGCGGCTTTTCAAGCGCCGCCTCGCGCGCCTCAACGGGATTTATAACATACTTTTTAATCGCTTTCAGCTCGTCCGCGGTAATATCGCCGTAAAGCATATAAACCTTTGCCGTGCGGATAAGCGGTCTGTCACCCCTTGATATAAGCTGAATACACTGCGCGGCGGAATCTGCGCGCTGGTCGAACTGACCGGGAAGATATTCCACAGCGAAAACCGCCGCACCGTCGTTTTCAAGACACAAATAGGTATTATCAAGCTGCGGTTCCGAGAAAACGGTTTTTACCGCGTAATCAAAAAGCTCTTTTGTGATATTCTCTGCGTCATAGCGGTTGATTACGCGAAGTGATGTAACGCTTTTAATCTGCAAAAGCGTATTTATATCGTTAAGCAGCGCTCTTGCCTCTGCCGCAAGTTCCCTTTTCTTTTCTGTAAATATACGGTATACCATATCAGTTTTCCTTTCCGGCGTTAAGCGCCTTTAAGCCTATATCCTTGCGGTAAAACGCATTTTCAAACGAAATTTTTTCTGCCTTTTCATAAGCCGCGCAAAGCGCCTCTTTAAGCGTGGGGGCGGTTGCGGTAACGCCCAGCACCCTGCCGCCCGAGGTTACAAGCCTGCCGTCCTTATTTTCCGCGCCTGCAACGAAAACGCTGCTCCTTACGCTTTCGTCCATTTTAATTTCAAAACCCTTTCGGTAAGATACGGGGTACCCGCCCGAAGCTATTATAACGCATGCGGCGGCGCCGCTTTTAAACCGTACCTCGGTATTTTTTAACGTGCCGTTTGTAACCGCGCGCATAACCGTAAAAAGGTCGCTTTCAAGCAGGGGCAAAACCACCTGCGTTTCGGGGTCGCCGAAACGGCAGTTGTATTCTATTACCTTAGGGCCGTCTGCCGTCAGCATAAGCCCGAAATAAAGGCAACCCTTAAAGGTGCGCCCCTCTGCGTTCATGGCGTTTACCGTGGGTAAAAATATTTTTTTCATACATTGCTTTGCGATTTCGGGGGTGTAGTAAGGGTTCGGCGCTATTGTTCCCATACCGCCTGTGTTAAGCCCTTTATCCCCGTCCAGCGCGCGTTTGTGGTCCATTGAGGAAACCATGGGAACTACCGTTTCCCCGTCCGTAAACGAAAGCACGGATACCTCGGGGCCTGTTAAAAATTCTTCTATAACAATTTTTTCGCCGCTTTTGCCGAAAACCTTATCTTCCATAATATCGCGCACGGCGCGTTTTGCGTCTTCCCGCGTTTCGGCAATAATTACACCCTTACCGAGCGCTAAACCGTCCGCCTTAATAACAGCAGGCAGCGGCGCTGTTTCAAGGTATGAAAGCGCGCTTTCGGGGTTATCGAAAACCTCGTAGGCGGCTGAGGGTATGCCGTATTTTTTCATAAGATTTTTTGAAAAAACTTTGCTGCCCTCAATAATCGCCGCTTTTTTATCGGGTCCGAAACAGGGTATACCCGCCTTTGTAAGCTCGTCCACCGCGCCGAGGCACAGCGGGTCGTCGGGTGCTACTACCGCGTAATCGATTTTATTCTCGATCGCAAATTTCACCTGAGCCGCTATATCGGTAGCGCCGATATTTACGCAAACCGCGTCCTCGGCAATTCCGCCGTTGCCGGGCAGCACGCAAAGCTCGGTTATCTCTTTGCTTTCCTTAAGCTTTTTAATAATGGCGTGCTCTCTTCCGCCGCCGCCTATAACCATTACCTTCATTTGAAAAACTCCTTATCAGTGGTGGAAAAGCCTCATGCCCGTAAACGCCATTGCAATGCCGTATTTATTGCAGCAATCAATTACAATATCGTCACGAATTGAGCCGCCCGGCTCTGCAATATAGGAAACGCCGCTTTTATGCGCGCGCTCTATATTATCATCAAACGGGAAAAATGCGTCAGACCCTAAAGATACGCCCGAAATGCCCGATAAATAATTCTTTATTTCCTCATCGGTCAGCGGCTCGGGACGGGTCTTAAAGTATTTCTGCCATATGCCGTCGGCGCAAACGTCTTCTTCGTTGCGATTTATAAAGCCGTCTATAATATTATCGCGGTCGGGACGTCTTATATCGTCCTTAAACGGCAGCTCAAGCACGCGGTCATACTGCCGCAGAAACCAGGTATCGGCTTTTGAGCCTGCAAGGCGCGTGCAATGCACACGTGACTGCTGACCCGCGCCCACGCCTATCGCCTGACCTTCAAACGCAAAGCAGACCGAGTTTGACTGGGTGTATTTAAGGGTTATAAGCGAAATTATAAGGTCGCGGCGGGCGCTTTCGGGTATATTCTTATTTTCCGTTACAATATTGTTAAGCAATGAATTATCAATTTTAAAATTGTTTCTGCCCTGCTCGAAGGTTATGCCGAAAACCTGCTTGCGCTCTTTCGGTTCGGGAATATATTCGGGGTCTATTTCAACTATATTGTAGCCGCCCTTGCGCTTTGATTTTAAAATTTCAAGTGCCTCAGGCTCATATCCGGGCGCTATAACGCCGTCGGACACCTCGCGCTTTATAAGCTCGGCGGTCTTTTTATCGCATATGTCGGAAAGCGCCACCCAATCCCCGAAAGAGCACATACGGTCGGTTCCCCTTGCCCTTGCATACGCGCAGGCAAGCGGAGAGTCGTCAAGCCCCTCTATATCATCAACAAAGCAAGCCTTTTTAAGTTTATCGGACAGCGGAATACCAACAGCCGCGCTTGTAGGGCTTACATGCTTAAAGGAGGTAACGGCGGGCAGCCCCAGTGCTTCTTTCAGCTCCTTTACAAGCTGCCAGGAATTAAATGCGTCAAGAAAATTTATGTAGCCCGGCTTGCCGTTAAGAATTTTAATAGGCAGCTCCGCGCCGTTTTCCATAAATATTTTGGCGGGCTTTTGGTTCGGGTTGCAGCCGTATTTCAGTTCAAACTCTTTCATTTTTTATCTCCCGTTTTTGTTTATTATCTTATCGGTGTACTTGCCTGTTTCAATATCGGTATAACGCACATAAAGCGAAATTTTATTTTCAACATTAAGGCTTTCCCAAATTTCATTTGCAAATTCCTCAATATCATCTTTAATATTGACCCTGTGCGGCTCGCCCGTAAATGTGGGCAGCGGGTCGCCGTTGCAGTTATAGGTATGTATAAAGTGCCCGAGTCCCGCAACCGACGGATAAGAATAGGTATAGCGGCAGCAGTCCGAGCCGTTTTCATCTATACTTTTTAAAATGTTCATTTCGTATTTAAAGCCGTTCTCAAAATAAAGTATACCGCTTATTCTGGGGGTGAAATTCGGCGCATCGGGCTCAAATTCACGGGTTTCAAGCGATTCTTTAAAGCTTTTGCCATCGCTCATTAAATTATATACCGTGTCGGTTTGGTTGCCGTTTGTAACAATAAGGCTGTTTTCCGTTTTGCGAACGGCATTGTAAATTATAAGCGAAGGGTCGCTCACCTTTGAAACGTCAAAAGGCTCGGTTTTAAGCGTTTCGCTTGTCTTTACAAACACGCGGTTACGGCTGTTTTCACTCCTGCCCATAATAAAATACGCGCACACCGCATTTTTCCTATCGGGCGAGGTTCCTATAACTATTCCGCGCCCCGCATACTCGTTGTCTTTTAAAAGGGTAGATATATCGTAGGATTTATATACGTTCATTTTTCCGCTCCTTAATTTCTTTGCAAACCTTTTCGGCAGCCGCAGGCAGTATTATCCATTCGGCGTTTTCCATAACCCGCTTTTGCAGAATTTCGGGCGTGTCGTTTTCATTAATTTCAACCGCCTTTTGCATTATAATTCTGCCGCCGTCGGGTATTTCGTTAACAAAATGCACCGTGGCGCCCGTCACCTTAACGCCGTAATCAAGCGCCGCTTTGTGAACTCTAAGCCCGTAAAAACCCTCGCCGCAAAACGACGGTATAAGCGACGGATGCACGTTTATTATCCTCTCTGGGTAGCGCTTTACAAAATCCGCGCTTAAAATGCTCATAAAGCCCGCAAGCACAATAACCTCGATTTTTTCTTTTTCAAGCGCGTTTAAAATATTATCTTCAAACGCCTTTTGCGAAAAGTCCTTTCTTTCGCAAACTGCGGTTTTAATTCCCGCGTTTTCAGCCCTTTTAAGGGCGTATGCGTTTTTATTGCTTGAAACCACAAGCTTTATTTCGCCGCTTGTTATAATTCCGCTTTTTTGGGCGTTTATCAGCGCCTGCAAATTTGTTCCGCCGCCCGATACCAGCACCGCAATGTTTACTTTATTATTCAATTATAACACCCTCGTCGGATTTAATAACCGAGCCTATAATATAAGCGTCCTCGCCGTTTGCTTTAAGAATTTCAATCGCTTTTTCCTTGTCCTCATCCGCTACGGTCACGCTCATTCCGACACCCATATTAAAGGTGTTGAACATATCTCGCTCGGGAATATTGCCCTTTTCTTCAATAAGGCGGAATATCGGCGGAATTTTAAGAGACGCTTTATCAACCTTAACCGAGTAACCCTCGGGCAATGCGCGCGGTATATTTTCGTAAAAACCGCCGCCTGTTATATGCGAAACTGCTTTTACATTCACTTTTTCAAAAAGCGCGAGCATTGATTTAACGTAGATTTTTGTAGGCTCTAAAAGCGTATCGCCGAGCGTTCTGCCGCCGAGCTCTTTAAGCGGAGAGGTAAGGTCGCAGTTTTCAATATCAAACCCCCGCCGCACAAGCGAAAAGCCGTTTGAATGTACTCCTGATGAAGCAAGCGCAATTACCGCGTCGCCCTCTTTAACCGTGTCTTTTTGCAGCATTTTCCTTTTATCTACTATTCCCGTGCAGTAGCCCGCAAGGTCGTAATCGTCTTCGGGCATAAGTCCCGGGTGCTCGGCAGTCTCGCCGCCTATAAGCGCGCAGCCCGCCCTTACGCAGCCCTCTGCCACGCCGCTTACTATATCCGCTATTTTTTCGGGGTGATTTTTTCCGCAGGCAATATAATCAAGAAAGAAAAGCGGCTTTGCCCCGCAGCAGATTATATCGTTAACGCACATTGCAACGCAGTCTATGCCTATGGTATTGTGGCGGTCAAGCAGCATGGCAAGCTTGATTTTTGTGCCTACGCCGTCGGTGCCCGAAACCAAAACGGGTTCTTCAATGCCTTTAAGGTCAAGCCCGAAGCAACCTCCGAAGCCTCCCACATCGTCAAGGCAGCCGGATGTTTTTGTTCTTGCAATGTGGCTTTTCATAAGCTCAACCGATTTATAGCCCGCGGTTATATCAACGCCGGCGGCGGCGTATGATTTTGACTGTGAATTATTCATTGCCGTTCTCCTTATTTTCGGAAATTTTGGTTTCAAATCTGTTTTTCATGGGTGCCGACGGTATTTCGGTCGGGTATTTTCCGTCAAAACAGGCGGTGCAGTAGCCCGTACCGTGAACGCCCTTTGCAATCTGCTTTACACTTTCAACACTCAAATACCCGAGCGAATCAACGCCTATAAGCCTTGCTATTTCATCAACCGAGTGCTTGCAGGCTATCAGGTTTTCTCTGGAGTCAATATCCGTTCCGTAATAGCAGGGGTTCATAAACGGCGGTGCGGACACACGCATATGTATTTCCTTAGCGCCCGCCTCGCGCAAAAGCTTTACTATTCTGGCGCTTGTGGTGCCTCGCACAATTGAATCGTCTATCATAACTATTCGCTTGCCGCGCGCCACCTCGGCTATGGGGTTCAGCTTAATTTTAACCTTGTCCTCGCGGCTTTTCTGCCCCGGGGCTATAAAGGTTCTGCCTATGTATTTATTTTTTATAAAGCCTATTTCATAGGGTATGCCCGATTGCTTTGAGTAACCGAGCGCCGCGTCCAGTCCGGAATCTGGCACGCCTATTACCACATCCGCCTGCACGGGGTGCTCAAGCGCCAAAAACGCGCCCGCCCTTTGCCTTGCGGTGTGCACCGGGCAGCCGTCTATTACCGAATCGGGGCGCGCAAAATAAATGTACTCAAAAACGCAGAGGGAGCAGGGCGCTTTTTTGCAGTGGTCTTCAATGGTTCTGACCCCGTTTTTATCGAACACAACTATCTCGCCGGGCTTTATATCGCGTATAAATTCCGCTCCCACCGCGTCAAGCGCGCAGCTTTCGGAAGCCACTATGTATCTTCCGTCCTCCGTTTTGCCGTAGCACAGCGGGCGGAATCCGTTTTCATCACGCACGGCAATAAGCTTTGAAGGCGACATTATAACCAGCGAATAGGCGCCTTTAATGCGGTTCATTGCGGCATTTACCGCCTGCTCTATCGAGGGGGCGGTAAGGCGCTCCTTTGTTATAATGTAGGATATTACCTCGGTATCGCTTGTGGTGTGGAAAATTGAGCCTTCAAGCTCTAATTCGCGCCTTAACTCCCCCGAATTTACAAGGTTGCCGTTGTGCGCAAGCGCCATTTTGCCCTTTATGTGATTTACCACAATAGGCTGCGCATTGCTGCGGTCATTTGAGCCGGTAGTGCCGTAGCGCGCATGACCTACCGCAATATTGCCCTCGCCTAAGCGCTCTATTATTTCGGGCGTGAAAACGTCGTTTACAAGCCCGGTATCCTTATAAGTCTTAAAAACGCCGTCGTCGTTTACCACAATCCCGCAGGATTCCTGCCCGCGGTGCTGGAGTGCGAACAAGCCGTAATACGCAGTGCTTGCAACGTCGCTGGTCTCACCCGAGTATACTCCGAATACTCCGCATTCTTCTCTTAAACTGCTCATTTATGCCTCCAAGTATCAGTTGCCGAAAACTCTTTTCATCATTTCGTTGTATGCGTCTTCTACTCCGCCCATATCGCGGCGGAAACGGTCTTTATCAAGCTTTTCGTTTGTGTCGGCGTCCCAAAAGCGGCAGGTATCGGGCGATATTTCATCCGCTAAAACAATTGTGCCGTCTTTCAGTCTTCCGAATTCAAGCTTAAAGTCTACCAATTTAACATTGAGAGAAAGGAAGTATTCTTTAAGAATATCGTTGACCTTAAACGCCATAGCTTTTATTTCTTCAATTTCCTTTTTGGTTGCAAGCCCTAAAGCCAAAGCGTGATAAGAATTTATAAGCGGGTCGTGCAGATCGTCGTTTTTATAAGAAAACTCTATGGTAGGCTCCGCAAACACAATGCCCTCTTCCACGCCGTAGCGCTTTGCAAACGAGCCTGCCGAAATATTGCGTATTATAACCTCAAGCGGAACAATTGATACTTTTTTCACCACCGTTTCGCGGTCGTTAAGCTCCTCAACAAAGTGGGTGGGAACGCCGTGCTTTTCAAGCAGGCGACAAAGATAGTTTGACATTTTGTTATTTATAACGCCCTTGCCGGCTATTGTGCCTTTTTTAAGCCCGTCAAGCGCGGTTGCGTCGTCCTTATACGATACTATCACCAAATCCGGGTCGTTTGTAGCATAAACCTTTTTTGCCTTGCCCTCATACAGCTGGGTTGTTTTTTCCATTTTAAATTCCTCCGTTAATTAAACTCTTTTTCTATTGCCGCATTCTTTTCAAGTACCTTTTCGGCGTCGGCTTTGCGCTTTGTCTCTAACTTTTCGGCAAGAGCGCTGTCGCTTACACTTAAAATTTCTATGCACAGCAAAGCGGCATTAACAGCACCGTCAATCGCAACCGTGGCAACGGGAATACCCGAAGGCATCTGTACGGTTGAAAGCAGTGCGTCAATACCGCCTAAATCACCCGATTTTATCGGTATGCCGATAACCGGCAGAGTTGTGTTTGCGGCAACAGCGCCGGCTAAGTGCGCCGCCATTCCGGCAGCCGCTATAACCGCCCCAAAGCCGTTTTCGCGCGCCGATTTACTGAAACACGCCGCTTCCTCGGGCGTGCGGTGCGCCGAAAAAACGTGTATTTCAAACGGCACCCCGAATGAGGAAAGTGTATCCGCCGCTTTTTTTACAACCGGCAAATCGCTGTCGCTTCCCATGATTATTGCTATTTTTTTCATTTTATCCCCTCCGGAATTAAAAAATGGCATACTTATCCTTTTTGAAAGATAAGTATGCCCAGACGGTCGGCGTTTAAGCTTTTCGGTCCACGTGGTGCTCCACTTATCCGTCAGTCCCGAAAACCATTTCGTATAGCGCAATTATATCATATCTGCAACATTTCTGTCAAGCAGCATTTTAAATTAAATAATGTTCTTCAGTTTTTCGAGCCAGCAAATAACATAAGAGGCGAAGCAATGATCGCAGCTGGCGCTGGTATCGGTGTTTTCCCAAAGCGTTCCGGTTCTGTTTGCCATATAGCCGAAAAATCCGACAATATTTTTGAGAACATCCTCCTTATAGCCTGCCCTCATTAAAATTTCCAAACGGAGATAATTGCCTATAAATGCGTTTGCAGGGGCAATTTCGGTATTTTCTTTAGCGGTGACGATACGGGTAACGGGATTAATATGCAGACCGTTATTTCGGATATGAACGCCGAGTATCAGGCAAAAATAAACGAGACAAAAGGCACGGTCGCGTATGATGTTCTTGAAATGTCAGGCACCCGTGCCGTATGGCCGGAGGTTCTCTCGGTTTACGCCGTTAAAACCGCAGGCGATCCGAACAATCCGCAAGAGGTCGCGTCTATCGACGAGAGCAAACGGCAAATATTAAATGAAGTTTTTTGGGCGATGAATGAAATATCCTTTAATACGGCATCAAGGACCGAGAATGTGGTGACCGAGACTGATGACGGCAACGGTAATATTGTCGAAACAACAGAAAGCGTTACGAGAACTTATCTGTATATTCGTCTGACGCATAAAACGCCGGATGAAATGGCGACACAGTACGGCTTTACCGATGAGCAAAAGGAACAACTCAGAGAGCTTTTATCGGATAAAAACAAAAAGATGTGGAACGGAGTTCTGTACGGTTATTATGCCGGCGGCGAGGATATTGTTTCTGTTGCACTCTCTCAACTCGGTAACAAAGGCGGCGAGCCTTATTTGAGATGGTACGGTTTCAGCTCTCATGTTGAGTGGTGCTGTTGATTTGTCTCGTGGTGCGCTAACGAATGCGGCTATATTGACGCGGGTGTTATTCCGAAATATGCAGGAACTTCCACCGGCGTAAATGTGTTTAAGGAGCGCGGGCAGTGGCTTGACGGTTCGGCAGAGCCGTCGCCAGGAATGATTATCTTCTATGATAGGGCGAAAACGGACTTGACGGACAGGCGGATCACACCGGCTATCGGTTCTTCTTCAAATTATGTGTAAAGTCCATAATACGGTATAAAAAAGCAAAGTGATAAATGGCGTGAAATGTAAATGTCAATGAAAAAATGAACCATGCGCTCATGAATTTTTGAGCCACTGGCGCTCACGAAAATTTGAGCCGCCCAGTCATGGCTTGCCTTGCAAGGCAGATCTCAGCCTGTAGGAATCTCCGTTCATGTCCAAAACATGAGATCGGAAGGTCAGCCTGTCAATGAGGGCAGCGACCATGGTCGTATTCTCAAAGAGGTCTGTCCATTTGGCGTACATAGATATTATTTTTTCTTCTATATCCCCGCTGAGTGTTGTTTCATTCTTTTTTACAAGCCGCGGTTCAAACTCACCGTTTCGGTCGCGCGGTACTGCAATTTCGACCTCTCCGGCGCTGGTTTTTATTGTTTTTCGGCTGTGTCCGTTTCTGCTGTTTTCGGTATCCTTGTTGCGGTAGTCGTACCTGCTGTACCCAAGCTCGTCGTCAAGCTCTGCTTCAAGTCCGTTTTCCAGCACTTCGCCCACCATTTCTTTAAAAACGGATTTTAAGTCGCTCATGTCCCCCACATCAAGCAGTGACAGAAGCTCTCGTAATTTTTATTTTCTCTTTTTTCGCTGCCCGTACCTCTGAGCTGCCTTTGAACTTTGGCACATTTTTAACCTCCAAAATGATACATTCTGCGCGCCCTTGTGCTTTGGTGAAATATAAGGTCCCTCAAAATGAAAGCCAAGTATATTAGCTCCGTCAAAATCGGTTTTCGTGTTTGTCACCTTTTCGAGCGCATCATAACCCATAGTCATAGTTGTGGGTAGAAAAGAGGTCGTACCGTGTTCTGCGTAAAATTTACACATCGACTCAAAATCCGCGTCCATTGTGTCCATACCGATACAACCGTGTGTATGCACGTCAATAAGTCCCGGAATTAAACGGTTTCCGCCCGCGTTAATATCTCCGCTTTTGACATTGTCGATGTCTTCCTCAATTTTTCCGTCCTTTATTTTAACCGATTTTAAGCTCCTGCCGTTGCAAAATAGAGACAGGAATTTCGGGAGTTATCAGTCCGTAAAAAGCTTTTTCTAAAATATCCCGCTTTTCCTTACCGCTTGCAATAAGCAAAATCTTTTTTGCCTGCATTATGGATACCATACCCATTGTAATAGCTTTTTTCAGCACTTCGTCTTCACTTGAAAAAAGCGAGAGTTTGCCATTATCGTGCTTTCGTGCAGGTCTACAACATGGGTGCTTTTAACGAAATATTTGTCAGGCTCGTTAAAGCCGATATGAACATCAAGCCCTATGCCTAAAAGCTGTAAATCTATTCCGCCAAGCTCGGCGATATGCTCGTCATAGCGCTTTCCCTCGCCCGCCAAATCAACCGCACAGCCGTTTGGAACAAAAGTGTTGTTTATACTCGCCGAGCAGATTGTGTATTTTATTGACGGTGGTATAAGCATAGTCCTCATTCATAAAGTGATTAAGCAGAGCTTTTATATCCGCCGCGGTAATATCTCCTACTGTTTTGTCTCCGAGCATAGGATATATCTGATTTCTCGCCGTACATTCACAATGGTCATAGGTAGTTTGCTCAACCGATGGAAACTTAAACAACACAAGCCAACCCTGCATACTGTTCCGAAGTCTTCTCTTTGGTTCCTGCGACGCAATTTTTGACTCGTTAAACGCCGCAATGTAATCCGTTATTTTGCGGTTAACCTCCTGCTTTGTCGTGCTGGAAAAGCTTTTCCGTCGGCGTTCGCCCTGCTCGTCCGAATACCAAACCACTCCGCCCCAGCGCTTGTCAGTTCTTTTGAATACATTGCCGTTAGTCAACAGTTTCTTTTGTGCCATACACACAGTCACCCTTTCGGAGACACAATACCACACTACTTTTTCAATATCCGGCAACAATAAAAAGTTTATCAAAGAGTTTACATTTCTATTTTAATTGGCGCAACGCCTATTGTAACCCCATGCTTTTCCCTGTAATAACCGTAGTTTCGGGCAGTCACAACCCCGACAGCAGGTATTCGGACGCTTTTACAACCCCATCGATCTGCTACGGCAGAAGCGCGAGAAACCCTTATGCGGTCGGCGTTGCCGTCCGCTGTGAGACAGGATGGGGCGCATTTGCAACCCCGTCCTTTTCTCCTGCTTGATTTTCGTCCCAGTGTTTTTGCCACAGCCCTGAATAATTTAAAAGCGAAGCGAATAAATGCTTTTCAGGTATTGTGCATATAATGAGATACAAAACCGGTTTTTCCATACGCTTTTCTTTGATTTAGGCGGTGTAATTTTTGACCGTCTGATTAAATAACATTCGCTGTTGACGTTTCTTTCCAGCTGTTTTTATATACAGGTGCTGAATTATAATCACAGCCCTTGCCGTGGGGATGCATAAGCGGCTCTTCAAGCTCCTCAATAGACTTTATAGTGCCTTCTATATACTGCTCAAGTCTCTGCTTACAGTGCCGTACCCGTTTTTCGAGACCGCCGAGCCTTATATCCTGCACATCAAAACCGTGCGGCTTATTTTCAAGCATCCATTGCTTTTCAAAAGCCGTGTAAAACTCATTGAGCTCAGTTAAAATCAGGTCATACTGCGGCAAAAGCTTTAAAAGCTCCTCCTTTTCTCCTGAAAGATAGGCTCTTCGGGTGTCAACGCCTAAGCTGAATTTAAGGGATAAAAGCTCGCACAAGGCATGCTGTGACTCAAAAATATATGAATACTTATAATTCTTAGGTATCTGCGCCAGCTTTTCGGCACATTTTTTATAGGCCTGCGCGTCGCCGTCACAAACGGTAGCGTCCCACACACCTAAAAACGGGTCGCTGTAAAGCATATATTTATCGGGATTGACATATCCCACGGAATTTGGCGTGTCGGGAAGCTCGAGCAACATAAATTTATCAAAATCAAGCTTAAATATTTCTTTGAATTTTTCTTTAATATTTTCCTTATCGAAATTGCCCTTGGCAAATTCGGATACTGCGAAAAGGGTAGGCAGTACGGAATAGCGCGAACATTCTCCGCCGTCATCTCCCCATGCAGTTACAAAATAGTTTTCAATTCCGTTTTCGTTGCAGGATTTTACCGCCGTTTCATTTGCTTTAATCGCATAGGTGTTGTGCGGGGTAAATCCGTGCCAGCTTTGTGCGCCGCCTGCAAACCAAATATCATCGCTAATTGCCTTGTGCCGCTTAATAAGAGAATCAAAATGCCCCTTTTCATTTTTATCGTAATCCCAGTATACAAGTCTTACGTTTTCCGGTATCATATTTCTTATCTCGGGATTAAGCTCGCCCTCGCCGTAGTGTGTTCCCGTGGCAAGACGGAAGAACATATCGCTCCACATTAAAAGGGTGAAATCATATCTTGCAGCTATATCCGCCACCCGTTTTAAATGATTAATAAGAATTTCCGTTCGGTCGCAGGCGCCGTTAATATCCATATAACGTCCGCGACCCATAAGGTACGCTTCGTCCATACCTATATTTATCGTGCGCGAGGTAAGCACCTTATCGAGTGAAGCAAAAATATCCTTTATAAGCTTGTAAACCTTTTCATCGCCCGCACAAAGTATATCCTCGCAGTCGCGCATATCAATGTATTGGGGCCAATGCATTAACGCGTTAAGGTGTGCAAGGGTCTGGATACACGGTATAAATTCCATTCCCTTTTCGTTGGCATATGAGTCTATCTCTTTAAGCTCCTTCAGTGAATACCTGCCGCGAAGATAACCGAAATAAGGCTGATTGTCAACCTCATAAGTATCCTCGATATACAGCATAACGGTGTTATACCCCATAGCACACATATAATCCATCATTTTTTTAACTTGTGACACCTGCATAACCGCATTTCGCGAGCAGTCCAGCATAATGCCGAAACGCTTAAAGCAGCTTTTATTCATTGATATAAGCCTCCTTATTTTTCACTGTAAATGACCGTAATATCAGGGTGGAGTTGAAGAATCGAAGCGGGGATTTCGGGAGTTATCGGTCCGTAAAAGGCTTTTTCGAGAATATCCCGCTTTTCCTTTCCGCTTGCAATCAGTAAAATCTTTTTCGCCTGCATAATGGATACCATACCCATTGTAATCGCGCGCTTAGGCACCTCGTCGATATTTGCAAAAAAGCGGAAATTCGCCTTTATCGTGCTTTCGTGCAGGTCTACAACATGGGTGCTTTTGACGAAATATTTGTCAGGTTCGTTAAAGCCGATATGACCGTCAAGTCCTATGCCTAAAAGCTGTAAATCAATGCCGCCGAGTTCGGCTATATGCTCGTCGTAACGCTTGCCCTCGCCCGCCAAATCAACCGCACAGCCGTTTGGTACAAAGGTATTGTTAATATCAATATTTATGTGCTCAAAAAAGTTTTTGTTCATAAAATATCGGTAGCTTTGGTCATTTGTGCCGTCGAGACCGACATATTCGTCAAGATTAACCGAAGTAACCTTGCTGAAATCAATGTCTCCCTTTTCGTACCACTCTATAAGCTGTTTATAAGTGCCTAAAGGCGACGAGCCTGTGGCAAGTCCTAGAACGCTATCCGGCTTTAAAATTACCTGTGCCGAAATAATATTCGCTGCCTGTCGGCTTAGCTTTTGGTATGTATCAACCGTGATAAATTTCATATTTCTGCCTCGTTTTTATTTTTTAAGACATTTCATTTCAAAATCGGGGTCGGCGTGCCATAAATCCCAGATTTCGGAAATATGCCCGTTCGGATTATCCGTATACGCTCTGCCGCTGTAAAATTCATGCGGAGCTGTTTTTATACCGAGCGCTTTAAGCGGATTTCTGAGCTTTTCAACCCTTTCTTCAAAATCCTTATAATCCTTTTCTTCCTTGGCCGTCCAGCTGATTTCCGCCGCCGCAAGAAGTCTTACATTGGTATATAAATCAAGCTTTTCCTCGGTTCTTATATGCTCGGTCCACTGCGGAATCTCAATACCTAATATATGTGCACCCTCGGGTACTCCCAAGAGTTCAGGCTCAAAGGAATAGGTCTTTTCAAGCGTTCTTGCCGAATAGGGGTAATCCATATACATATAGTCGAGGAAGGAAAGTATTATCTGACCGCCGTTTTTAAGCCATTCGCGCTCAGTTTCGGTTCCTGAGTCTACCCACCACTGACCGACCATTTTATCAGGTGCGGCAAAATTCGAATTCAAAATCTCGTTCCAGCCTACAAGCACCTTACCCTTTTGAGCAAGATAATCCGCAATAACACCGTTAAAATACCCCTGAATATCGCGCGGGCTTTCAAGTTTTTTCTCTTTCATAAGGCGCTGACAGTCAGGACAGCTTTCCCAAGGCTCGGTCAGCACCTCGTCCCCGCCAATATGGAAATATTCGGACGGAAAAATCTCGCAAAGCTCGTCAATTATATCTCTTGCAAAGGTATAAAGCGCCTGCTTACCGGGGCAGCCTAAATTTTTAAGCACTCCCCATTCGTCCGGCACCTCTATTTTTTCACCTGTGCAGGATAGCTCGGGATAGCAGGCTATCGCCGCCGACATATGACCCGGCATATCTATTTCGGGTATAACCTTTATAAACCGCTTAGCCGCGTAATCAACAATATCCCTTGCCTGTGCCTTGGTATAAAAAAGTCCTCTTCCGTATTCGGTACCGACCGTCTGGGGCGCATAATGTCCCGAACAGTTCTTATTAAGGTCTGTTACCCTGCGAACCGCTCCCTTTTCAGTCAAAAGCGGATATTTTTCAATCTCAATGCGCCAGCCCTGATCGTCGGACAAATGCCAATGAAAGACATTCATTTTTAAAAGCGCCATAAAATCAAGTATTTTCTTAATTTTTTCAACCGTCCAGAAATGACGGGAGCAATCCAGCATAAAACCGCGGTGATAAAACCTCGGCTTATCCGAAATTATAACCCGCGGAAGGCTTTTTCTGCCCATATTTAACTGTATAAGCGACATAACTGCGTAAAACGCGCCCGACTTATCCGCGGCGAAAACCGTTATATCATTTTCGCCGCATTCTATTCGGTATTCCTCTTTTTCAAGAAAGGTATCCTTCACAAATAATATTTTATTTCCGCCGCCCGTCTTCGGCATAAATTCGCGGAGCACCTGAAATATTTCCTCAAAATCCCCTGAAAATACGGTTTCCGCACCGAACGGCACGGTTCCTCCCGTCGTATTACAGTATAACGGTTTAGGTATGATATGTGTCATTTGTCTTCCTCTCTTTTCACTCTGTAATCGTTTGCGGTAATATAATCTCTCTCAAATCTCTCTGTTTCAAAAATCACAATTTCATTTTTCCCTTTTTTAATAAGCGGTGCAGGGATATACAAATCAAGTGTAGGACCTATATTCCAGTATCTGCCGAGATTAAAGCCGTTTATAAAAACGCAGCCTTTTGTGAAGCCCGACATATCAAGAAATGTATCAGCACATTCATCGGCGTACAGCTCGCCGTACAGAAAAACGGGAGTTCCGTCCGAGACCGCGCCCTCTTTAAATTCAAGTTCTGAAATGCGTTCAAAATCGATTGGATACATTTTATATCCAAACTGCTGTTGCTGACCTATCATAACGGGAAAATCTATTCCTTTTTTGTCTAAAAGTTTCGGACCGTAATTGATTCTTCCGAGATTTTCCGCAAGTAAATCAAGCGTAACCTCATTTTCATTACCGCCGAGCCAGATTTCATCATTGCTAATACCCATACGGTCAATTATTCCTAATGGTTTTCCGTCCGCATATACCCAAACGCGATCACGCACCTTGTTAAGCTTTAGTCTCTCTGCCGTTGTGTCCGCCGCGACCTTAGTGCGGTACAGAACAAAGCCGTAAGGATGGCGCAGTTCCTCAAAAGAGCGAGGAACAGTATCCTCTGTTAAGGCTGAAATGCGCTCTAAATTATCAAACAGCCGCGCAGATTCTGTCAGTCTTATTTCTCCGTAAGAGCGCAAAGGTATCGGCTTGCAAGGAAGGTCAGGATCTTCACGATAACGCGAAAGCTCGTTTTTAAGAAGTCTGTACTGCTCGGTGTACTCACCGTTTTCGGTTAAAAAAGCGCCGTAATCATAGCTTGTGACCGTAGGCTGATAGGTGTCGGCGTAATTTGCGCCGTTCATAAAGCCGAAATTTGTTCCTCCGTGGAACATATATATATTAAAATGCTCTCCGCGTTCCTGCATACGCTTAAGCGGAGCGACAATATCCTCCGCGTCGCGCTTATGAGGTTTTTCACCCCAATGGTCAAACCAACCGCACCAATACTCCATACAAAAATGCGGCTGATTGGGTCTTCGGGCGTCCAATGCTTCAAAATTACCCTCGGGATCAGAGCCGAAGTTAGCCGTTGCAAAAACGCCGTCGGTAAGTCCGCCGTTAAGCATATATTTTTCGGTTCCATCTGCTGTAAAGAAGAAGGTATCAAGTTCATAAGAAAGCATAAGCCTGTAAAGACGGCTTATATATTCTTTATCGTTGCCGAAGCTGCCGTACTCGTTTTCCACCTGCACAGCAATAATAGGACCTCCGTTTTTAAAAAGGTGTCTTTTTATTCTCGGCATAAGCTCATTATAATAGCTCTTTATCTTTTCAAAGTAAAGCTCATTTGAACAGCGAGGCTTTAAATCCTTGTAACAAAGCAACCAATAAGGAAGACCTCCGCCCTCCCACTCGGCGCAGATATAAGGCGACGGGCGCACTATCACATAAAGCCCGAGAGCGTCAGCTGTTTGGAAAAAGCGTTCCATATCGCAGATTCCCTCAAAGCAGAATTCCCCCTCCTCAGGCTCGTGCAGATTCCACGGCACATAGGTTTCCACCGTATTAAGTCCGCAGTTTTTAAGCTTTTTAAGCCTATCCTCCCAATACTCGGGAACGACCCTGAAATAATGAATCGCACCTGATAAAATCTGTATTTTTTCGCCGTTAAGGTAAATTTCTTTTCCCTTAACCTCTAAATTTTTTCTCATTTAAACGCTCCGAAAATCATTTTTTATTCAGCGACAGACCGCCTTTTAAAGGAGCGGTCTGTCGTTATTAATTATGTATTAAAAGCCAAACAAGGATTACAATGTGCAGCCGAGAAGAATTTTTCTCAGCGCGGCAAGGTCGCTTGCCGAAGAATACAAATTATTACCGTCGCAATCGCGTGCGGCATAATTTACACCGACAGTAGAATCAGCCGCATATTTCTTAAAACGAACCAAATCGAGAATATCGGTACTTCCGTCGGAATTAAGATCGCCTGCGGTAAAGCTTGTGCTGTAATTGCTTACACTGTCGTAATTACAAAGCAATGCGAAATAGTCAGTCCTTCCGTTTCCATCAGTCGGATTATTCAAATTTGCGTTGCCTTCCCAGTCAGTGGTAAACCACTTAATATTGTCTATACCATCAATTGCCGAGAGCGCTTGGTTTATTACTGCTTTATCATTTTCTTTTAATGTTATGCGGAAATTACGGATTTTAACAGTAACAGGATTAGTTTCACTTACACCATCATGAGCTATATTGAAAAGCAAATCACCGCAACCCCAGTGTGGGGCATCTGCACCCGTCCAAAAGCTGGAAACTTCCGCCGTCCGTGTAATCCACTGATTAGCAGAAACGGTAAATTCATCCAACCGATCGCGAAAGCTGTCCCTGATGTCTTCAGGACTTTTATCATCCCATTCGCATATAGGGTTGACATATAAGGTTGTATCTTTGCCGTCCGAAGCAGAAATAAAGACATCGTACGAAACCTCAAGGTAATCCTTGAGTGCCGTTAAAACACTTCTGGAAGTAAGCCATCCAAAGTTTTCTTTGTTAGAGGTAAAGCCGTTTTCAATTACAGCACCTCCGCTTGACCACTCTGACGTAATCTTAAGCTCATAATACGGAATATCCTCGTCATATTTCACAACGCCCAAAGCGTTTGTTTTATATCCGAATGTCCAAGAATGGTCTGTAGAATCGCAAGCCCACGAAGGTTTTGCAGAGGCTCCGTCTGTTGCTGATACATTGATAGGATTAGCATCATAAATAACACGCTTCTTTTCGGTTGTGTACTCTGCAATATCGTTATACTTTATAACAGCGCCGAAATAGTCGGTATTGCTTTCCTCATCTTGACCGAAAGAAATATTATTCCAGCCCGAAGAGCCATTCCGAGTGTATCCTGCGTCATTAAGTGCCTTATTAAAAGCCAGGCGGTCTGACTCTTTAACCTCAATACGAAGATTTCGTACATCAATTACTACAGGTGTGTCAGCTAAAACAGCATCATCTCCCTCGCCCCATGCGCTAACATAGAAAAGACCGTCCGCTAAATGACCGCCGAAGATTTTATCCGCGCCGTGCCTTGAGCCTTCACAGCTTATCCATTCGCCGCGGCTTGCGTTCACCTGCGAGTTTTCTTCGCTGTTTGCTTTAACAAAGGCTATGTTTGTTTGATTGCTCCAAAGCGGAATAAGACCTATATCAAAGCCTGGTTTGACAACGCCGCTGTCAACTCTTCGCAAATCGCACTTTACCGTAAGATACGGCATAATTGTATTTACAAAAGCCTGGTCGGCTAACCAACCTGTAAAATCGTAAGTATTAGCTATAATACTTGACGCAAAAACAGCACCGAAGCCGCCGTTCTGACCCAATGTAACCTCATAATAAGCACCGTTAATATCAGACTTGATTTGGGCGCTGTTATTTGAGTTTTGCGATATTGCCCACTCGACATCATTGATCATACCGCCTCTTTCAAACAGCGACTTATCGCTCAGATTAAGAGGATTAGCCTCCCATATTACATATGAGCGGCCGTCCTGCGCGGTTTTCGTAGGATCAGCGGATACCGCAAGCGAAGAAAAGCATAACACTGCCAAAGTAATTGATAATAAAACGCTGATTAACTTTTTCATAAAATTTCCTCCTAAATTTTTTACGCAAGGGGAATTAAAAAGGTTATTTCTGTCACCTCCGTTCAAAAATCGCTTAAAAGGTTATTTAAGGCTCCAAACGGTTACGCGGTCAAACTTCGCTTCGTAAGGAAATTCGGTCGCGTCATAGGTTGTATTCCAGAAGTCCTCATAAGCGGGCCATAGCTGCAGCAGAAGATTCATAGGACCGCTTCCGTCGGTGACTCCGGGGCCTTTATAAACGCGCGTAAGTGTTTTATCGTAATACCAATAAATTGCGTTTTCTGTCCAAACAACAGAATAGGTATGAAATCCGTCCTTGATATTCGGAACCTTAATATGCTCATTTCCGCTGGAGTTGTAATGCTCGGGATTCCAAAGATACCAATGTACCGTACCCGCATAATCGTCGCCCCAATCGGGATAATACTCTACAACATCTATTTCGCCGTAGCTACCCGCCCATATGTCCGGTGCAGTCAAAGGATTATGCTTATAATTATTGCCTGTCATAAAAAACGAGGCATTGCCCGAGCCGATTTTCGGCATTTTCATAACCGCGCTGAAACAGCCATACGCCTGCGAGAAAGAGCCTTCCGTGCTTAAAAGGCATCTCGGTTCTCCCTCTTTTGCAATCGTGAAAATCAATTTACCGTCCGAGACTGTACCCGATTTATATAGATTGCCGTCATTATCACGGCACTGTTTCCATACATCTGTGTCTAAAGTATCAAAATCATCGTTAAAGGTCGGCTGTTCGCTAAAGCCGATAAAGCTCATAGTATAACTGCCTGTTTTTCCACTGCGGCTGTCCTGCACGGTAAGCGTCAGGGTGCCGCCCTTTCTGACTTCGTAGGGAACGGTAACACGCATACCGTTTACTGTTACCCTTTCATCACTTGCCGAAAGGGTAAGGTATTCTTCGGGTATATAATCGGTATCCGCCGCGTAAAAGCTGTAATCCGCATCCATTTCCGCGACGCCCGGGTGCTCGCACACAGGTCTTAAGGTAATCGAACCCAAAAGCTGTTTGCGAAACGCAGCTAAATCATAAGAGTCTATAACATTATCGGAATTGTAATCTGCCGCTTTATAAACCGCAGACACAGCCGAATCCGCCGCTTTTTTCTTAATGCGTACCAAATCCCGAACATCAATCAGGCTGTCGCCGTTAATGTCGCCGAAATCGGCGGAGGTGCTGTAGGCGGAGCTTTTATTGCCCGAGGTAAGCCTGTTAAAGCCGTCGCTTATTCCTATTGATGCCAGTGCAGAGTCAACCGCCGCGCGGTCGGCTTCGTCAAGTGTTAACCGCAAACGCCTAATGTCAACAGAAACATTCCCGTTGCTCATTACTTTTCCTTCGCTCATTTGCAGATTAATCAGTATATCGCCCTGCCAGCCTAAGGGCGAGGTGTTAGAAGTAAATGTCAAGCCCTTTTCATCATAAGTAATCCACTTATTTGTTTCATAACCCGAACGCCAGCAATCCACATATTCAAAATTGCAGATTTCATAGGAAAACTTCCCCGTTGTGTACGCCGATACAGGCGCTATAATAAAAGTGGGCTTGAGCTTTAAATTAAGACCCGTATTCACCCTCACGTCACATTCAAAATGAATATACTCCGCAAGCTTTTTTATTACATCAGGATTGTTATAAAGCATATTTCCGTTTGCCGTATTCGGAAAGACAACGGTTCCCTCTTTGTTGAAATCCGCGCGCCAGAAGGTCATTTCGCCGTCATTTTCAATGGAACCCGTACCCTTATCGGTGAATTTTTCGATTATCGGGGAATATGCCGAATCTGCTTTTTCGGGTACGCTTTCGTAAATCACATAGCGGTTTCGCTCCTTAATATCTTCCAATTCAAAGTAAGCGCTAACGCTTACCTCTTTATCAGGCATTACAAAAGTCGCACCGTTGCCGTAATGGTTGTAATCCAACGAAACCGCAGAGCCATCAGCAGCGGTAACCGTGACCGAGGAAAGCTCAAACCCGATTTCGTGAGAAGCAATAACCGATACGGTACTGCCGCTTTTTGCCGAGGGAGGAACCGAAAGAATACCGTGAGCCGATGCGGGCAAAGCATTATTAATTAGAGAAATTCCCGCATACTCGCTTCCGGCGTCAAAGGCGATAAGTATTGCAAAATAGTCGTTTTTTCCGCCCGAATCCTTCGGCAAATCGGGCAGAGACTCGGTATCACTCCAAAAATATGTAGTGAAATTCTTTTTATTATCTATATTCTCTACCGTAGAAAGAGCGTTATTAATATTTTCACGGTCACTTTCCTTAACCTCTAAACGGAAATTGCGTATTTTAACGGTAAGTGCCACGCCGTCAAGCCCTGCAACCTGAAAAAATATATCCCCCTGCGTCCACTGACTTACTGTTGTTTGAGCATCAGCAATATTTCTTATTTTAACCGAGCGGGAAATCCATTCGTTCTTTTGAGTTACAGCAAAGCTGTCAAAAATAGCAGAGTTGCTTTGAGGATCATTTTTCCACGCATCCAGATACCAATACATCGGTGACACGGTCAAGGTTATATCCCGTCCCTTCTCGTCCTCAACATAAATATCATAAGAAACATAAATATAATCCTTGACAGCGCGCATAATTTCGGGATACTGCATCCAGCCCATATGACCGACTGCAATTTTGCTCTCGCTTCTGCCATTTTCGCCGTCATTGCACATAAACCCGTTCTCAATCAAAGCCTTGTCATGGTCAGACTCGGAGTCAAATTCAAGTACATAGCAGGGTGTTTCTTCACCTGTATATTTAAGGCCGCTTGCGCCCTTTACCCTTTTTTTCGCAAAGCAGTATTTTTCATATGCGCCCGACGGATAAGCGTCAGCCCCGTCTGTTTCGGAAACATTGCGAGGATTAGCGTCGTAAATAACATAGCTTTTATCGGTTCCAACCGCCGCAGAAACGGTAGTAAAGCCTGTAATAAATAAATCAGACAAAAGGGACACCCCCAAGATAAGAACGATTATTTTTCTTTTCATTTTAATTTCACCGTTCTTTTTTATTTGCGGAGAAAATCCTTGGCATTGACGGTTATCCCCTCCGCGGTATAATCCGTATCGCCGTAGTTCACATAAATCTCAGAGCCGCCCTCGTATTCAACACGAACAACACTGTCGCTTAAAGCGCGGTGCGATACGATTTCCTTATCCATAAGCCCGTCAAGTGCTTTGCTTAAAGCCTTGTAATTCTCGTCAATATCAGCCTTAAGCCCGGAATATCGGGTGTTGGAAATAGAGCTGAAATCGGTCTCATAAAGCTTATCAAACGAGTTGGCAGTAAGTGTATAGCGCAGGTTTTCACCGTATTCAATGCGCTTTAGGAGAGCTGTTCGGCTGTCCTCCTCCGAATTCATATCGCGGGAGGTGTAAGGAATGTAGCCGTGCAAAACCATCTGAACAAAGGGAATACGGCGTGAAAAGGTGTATTCCTGCGGAATCTCCGAAAGCCCGTCAACAAACGAAAGGTATTCAAGAGCGTACAAATTGCCGCCGTTTCCTATAAGCCGATGGCTTTCACAGAGTGATGAAAGGGTTTCTTCAACTGCCCTACTCGACTGAGCACGGGTCACGGTCTCGCTGTTTGAATAATCGCCGTACAGCATACTGCTAAGCTCTGATACTCCTATGCCGTCAAAGCCGTCCGCTTTTTTTGAATAGCTGTCGGAAATTTTCATATAACGCCTGGATGAAATAAGCTGTCTGCCGCTTTCCTCCCACTGACAGCTGACTGAATCAAGATACGAAAGCTTTACAATACCGTTGTTGAGCGAACGCGCGGATTGTGAAAAAGAGCTGTACCCAAAAAGCCGCGCGGGATTTGCCGAGACAAATTCAAGATTGACAAAATATGAGATTTTGTTATCACGAAAAGCATTTATCAGTTTTGTAAAGCCGCTCTTTGAGCCGAGCGCGCCGCTTAATGAAACCGTACCCGGCTTTTGAGCGTTAAGACCGTTCTTGTTCCAGCCCGAAATAAGACAGGTAAGATTTCCCTCTCCGACGGTTGAATTCAGCTCCTTTGCTATATCCGACATTTGCTCATAGTCGGTCAAAGCAAATTCCTTTTGAGAAGGAATAACACCCAAGAAATGCGTATTGTACTCCACACTTCCTATAAGCTCCGCGAGTAGCTTAGGAGACGAAGCCGGGACCTTATCTGAAAGTACTCCTTCTTCTTTAAGACGCTCACGGTATATTCCCGCCATTTCGGAATAAGCGCCTTCCTCGGAGGTATCGCTTATGAGTATGTATTCTGCCGAAATGCCTTCAAGCGACGCCTCCGAAGAAAAGAGTGTGGTATCGGTTTTCGATTTCATTTGATAAATGCCGTTATCTATAACCGTAAAAGCCGCACAGCCCGTCACATAGGGAGAGGTTCGCTTAAACAAAAGCTGAGCCTGTTCAGCACCCTTTTCAATCACGCATAAAAATCCCTTGCCGTCCTTGTACTGGCCGAAGACAGGCAGCGTGCAGACGCTGTCCTGTGTATCAAGCTTTCTTGTGACCGCGCTGTTTTGCCCGTAAACCGACAGAGAATAGGTGCTGTCCTTGGCGCTCTCATTCGGATCCACCGAAATCAGCGCGCCGCTGCCGGCGGGAACCACATAATATCCCGATTCTCCGCCGCAAAAGCTGCTGAAATTAGGCATCAGTTCAAGCTCTGAAATCGGATAATCCCGATAGAATTCTATGTTTTCGGGGTCAATGCTCGCTTTGAAGCCCGTTTTGGTAAGCACATAATCAATAGCAACTCTAAAGGATTTAGGGTTTTCAGCCTCGCTCCCGTTGCCCGAATTATCCTTATCTCGGTCTTCATAGGTATAACCGACTGAGCGGAATATTTCATCGATTTTCTTTTTCATCGTATTGTTCGAGGCGTCGGTCAAAACATAAAGATTTTCGTCCTTAAGCCGCGGATACTGGCTTAAAAGGTATTCGCGGTTTGCACCTTCCGTAAGCTCGACAGAATAAAGGGTATACCGTCTGCCGATATAGTCGGCGTCCTCCGCAGACATCTTTTTTAAATACTCTTTCATACGAGTTTCAGAAATCTGTTCGGGGAATACGAAATCCTTTGATATTTCGCCGAAAACATATTCCACGCGTACCCCTTTATCGGTTGAGGAAACCTTAAACTGTCCCTTATCTACAGCGTCCGACGAGCTGTAAAGCACGGTCTGCGCGTTATTATCATAAAAAGCGAGATTTAAGGACGAGCTGTATTTTTCTTCGGAATATTCGGCGTCGGACGAAACCGCGCTCCAGCTTTTTCCGCTCACAATATCGCGAACGGTAATGTTGGCTTTGCTGTCAAGATACAGTTCAAAGCGCTCATTCTTTGCCGCTAAATATTCATCCGCTCCGAGCACCGAATCAGTAATGTCAAACTCAACATCGGTAAAATCAACAGAGCCTTTTTCAATGCCGTAGCTAACCCTGCTCCCGCCCGTCGTAAGAAATACCGCGCCGCATACAAGGAGAATTACGAGCAGCCATATTCCCCACTTTAGTAATTTCCGTTTCATCACATCACCTTAATCTCGGATTCCGTTATAAATACCATTCCGCTTATCGGAACAGGCAAACGGATAATTTCGGACTTAACAATGCCGCTTTGCGTTTCCTCCCCCATACAGTTGACAATGCGAAAACGCTTTCCCGCACAGCCTTCAAGCACAAGTCCCTTTTTCTTAGTAATATTTACAGCGGCAGTGTATTTCGCAGTACAGTCCACAACAGAATCGGCGTAAACCGCGGTAATCCGAGCGTTGTCACTGCTCGCCGTAACAGAGCTGTAATTACATTCGGGATTTTCGGCTGTAAGTATGCCGTTTAAAAGAATATCTCTGTGTTCCTTCCAAAAGCCGAGATAGAATTTAAGCATTTTCTTATGCTCTTCATTAAGCTCGTCAAGTCGGACTGAAATCTGCGGAACCGAAAAAAGTATGCTTGCAAGCTGACAGGCGGCGGATTCCGCACTGTCCTCATAATTCCAAGCCACCATATCCGAATGAACCGCCGTTTTACCCGAGGTGAGCCGCATATTTACAATATCCTGACGGTTTTTAATCGCGTCAATTGGGCAGTCGCCTACCCTTAACATATTTCCGTACTTTCTTACCGCGGGGCCTATATAGCTCTGCCTGAATTCAAGCATAACCTCGGGATTTAAAGCCGTAAGCTTTTTATATACACCGTCGAGCAGAGCCATAACCGCGTCCTCAACCGAGGAAAAATCACATTTTCCATCGGCAATCAGCGAGTCGCCCGACGCTACAAAGGAATCAATAAAATCAAGCTTAAGACCGTCAAAGCCCCATTCGCCGACCGCCCTTACATAAAACGCGGTAAGATATTCTCTGACCTCTTTATAGCGAGGGTCGAGCGCGAAATAGGTCTCCCCGTCCCCGCTGTTTTGCAATATCATATTTTTAAAATGCGGATAGCTTTTTGATTTTATACCGATAAACGGCACCGAAAACCATAAAACCGCCTTCATACCCGTTTTGTGAATATTATCAACCAACAGTCTTATATCGCCGAGCTTTTTTTCCGATACCTGCCAGTCGCCGCAATAAGCGTATACTCCGCTTACGCTTTCGCTTTCGTCCATCTGCCAGCCGTCGTCTATAATAACGGTTTTCATTCCGTATTCGCCCGACAACTGACATTGCCTAACAATTTCGTCCGCCTGAAGACCGTGATGATAGCTGTACCAAAGGGAATTTACAGGCTCCAAAGCGGCTTTTGGCACATATGCGGGAGTATAACCGCATTCGGTTTCCCACCAGCCGACCGCCTCCTTAACACATTCATAAAACGGTAGAGCGCGGCAATCAAGTCGAATAACCGTACTGTAAGAGCTTAAAGGCGCCGTCGGACGGGTAAAAAAGGTCACCGAGCAGTCTAAACAGGAATCAAACTCATTAATTCCCGTCTCAATTTCTATGGGACGGAGTGCGTCGGAAACGGCAATCAAAAGACGGTTTTCCCCGCCGATCGACAAAATCCCGTGCAACGGCATCCAGCGCGCAAGCTCGCTAGAGGTGCGGCGCGGCGCCCAGTTAGGCTGAATAGAATGGTCGTCGCGTATAGAGGGGCTCCAGGTTGAATAGCAATCCACCGCAGGAAATTTCCAGGACACCTTAATTCTTTCAGGTGTCTCGGCTTTGTCAAAAACAGCGGTAAGCTCTGCCTCGGTTATACCGCCCGTTTCACTGACTTCAATATTTATCCGGGCGTTTTCATTTCCGCCGCTTACATTAAAATTCATAGTTTCCTCCAAATATTAGTTTCTTAGAGCAATTTCTTCAGAAATATTGACGACAAATTCGCTCATCTGCTGAAAAATCGTCACACAAAGCAGTAAAAGGAACAAAATTACCGCAATCGCAATAAATATTACGATAATCGCAAGCAGGGTCTTTCCGCTTGAATACTGATGCACCACGGCGGTTCCCGCAAAGATCAAAAACGCCATCCAGATATACGTAAGCATTGTTAAAATGCTGTAAAGCGCCGCTTCGTCCAGAGTAATAACATTGCTTATAATTATCAAAGCAGGCATAAACAAAAGCAAAGGAGTAAGCGAATAGCAGGTATACATATAAATCCGTTTCATATTGCCCGAGCCGTTCATCAGCGATGTGACCGACCAGTTAGCCACGCACCAAAGCGCCGCGGGAACCAAAATCCCCGCGCACCCGCGCAGAAAAAGATTATCCGTCGCCGCTTTATTCCCCGAAACAAGGTAACCCGATACAGCCTGCATAAGCAAATTAAGAACAACTACCGCCGCTAAAATAACGGTCGCTCCGCCGAGACTTCCTCGGCTTTCAAAGGACATATCCCAAAAGCCGTCGAACGGATGGCGCATTATATAAAAGCCGTAGCCCGCTTTATTTAAAAGCTCGCGCGTTTTGCTTTCCTTTTTCACCTTTTTGGTTTTTTTATTTAAAAGCCGCTTTGCGGCGAAAATAAGTACGGCGACCAAAATAATACCTGCAATTACGGGTGCCGCAAAGCGTGAGCCTAACTCGTTGCGATAGAGCGAAAAGGCTTTTGAATAGCCCTCGGTATCGTCTGCAAATCGGAAAAGCTTCATTGCCGTGCGGTAGTCCTTATCCCTTAACGCCTGACGCGCCTTTCCGCTGTATGCTATCTGACAACCCGAGTTAAGCGAAAGAACGTCGTTCCACGCCGCCGCTGAGCCTTCATAGTCTCCCGATTTTTCACAAACCGCAGCTGTTACTATCGCCGCGGCGTATTCATTTCTTTTGAAGAGCTTGACAGAGCCGCTTTTCGCGTCAAGCACGGCGATATTGTCCCCGTAATAGCAAAGCGCCTCAGGTGTGCCTAAATCGGAAATACTGTCTCCCTTTTTGCCGAATTCAAACAGCAGGTTACCGTCCTTATCATAGGTGAAAACACGGCACCGCGTGCTGTCTAAAACGCTGTAAATACCGTCCTTGTAAACGGCAATTTCGGTAAGCTTTGACGCCATGGTTTCTCTTGTAACCGTATCGTCAAAAAGCACATCCCCCATAGGAGGAATATTACCGTTTCTAAGCAGAACATCGCTCCCCTTAGGGTTAAGCCGTCTTACGGGAGCTAACTGCTTGCTTTTGCTTGAAAGAAAGCTGCGCATCTCGCTGTCGGTATTGGTTGAGACGGTGGTATATATAAACCCTTCCTCATCAATATCCATACCGCTGTATTCCGTAGGAATAAAAAGGAGCATTTTTGAAAGCTGTTCCTTTGTTGAAACGGAGCGCCAAAGCAACTCTGAAAAGCTCGGCACTACGGGAACAGAGCCGTAAAAACCGTAAAAAGAGCCGTCAAGACCGAGCTGATAAATTCCGTTGGTGTCGTCTCTTGAAAGCACATAAAGGCGTTCTGCGCTGTCAACCGAAATCTTTATCGGAACAAACGCCGAGTCTGAAAGCGTCACCTTTGAATCGGGGGCTGAAACAACCGCTGTCAGCTGACCGTCCGCGTCGGTTTTAACTATGCGACCGTTTTCTGTATCGGCGATATAAACAGACCCGTTTTGAGAAACGAAAAAGCCATCGGGCGCGGAAAGTCCGATATTGTCCGCAATTACCTTCTTAAGCTCACCCGTATCCGAAAGAATAATAACCCGTCCGCCCGCTTTATCCAAAAGATAAAACTGTCCTGCACTGTATTTAATATCGGATATTTCACAAGCACCGACAACGCCAAGCGTTTTAGCGCTTATCTCCCTGTCAAAGGAATATGCCGCGGGTGCCGAAGTTACAGTTTCCTTTCCGAAGTAGGAGTATGAATCAAGTGAGGAATCGTAATATGCCGATGCGGCAAAGGGAAAAGCCGCGGTAATAAGTAAAAACATTCCTAAAAATAACGCTGTTTTTTTGTAAAGCTTCATTGAATGCACCTCAATCCTTCATACCCGAGGTCGCCATCGTCTGCAATACGTTTGACTGCGCGAACAGGAAGACCGCGATAGGCGGCAAAATAAGTAGCAACGAAACCGCCGAGGAAACGCCCGTTCTTGATATACCGCTTGTAATAATATTGTTAAGCGCAGTGGGCAGAGTCTTTAATTTTTCATCAAATATGTAACTGCCACCCGTGCTGTTCCAGATTCCCTGAAAGGAATAAATAAGCAAAGTCATTATCGCAGGCTTTACAAGGGGCAGGCAAATGCTGAAAAATATGCGGTTCTCGCCCGCTCCGTCAAGCCGAGCCGCCTCAAGCAAAGTATCGGGAATCATCTGATCCATAAACTGCTTCATTAAAAACAGACCCAAGGAGGACGGAAGGAGCGGCAAAATCAGCGCCCAGACCGTGTTTATCATATGAAGCTTTGTGATAATAATATAATTCGGTATACCCGTAACTACCGTTGAAAACAAAAGAGAAAGAACAACCGTATGAAACAGAATATTTTTACCCGGAAAATCGTGCTTTGAAAGCACGTATGCCGCCATAGAGGAAAAGATTATATTTCCGAAAGTGCCTATTACCGTGACTGCAAGCGAATTGAAAACATACCTTGAAAAAGGCAGCCACGAATCGCCAAGAAGCGAGGATAAATCCTTGAAGTTATCAAGTGTAGGATTCATCGGAAAAAGCTTAGGCGGGAAGATAAACAGCTCGCTTAACGGTTTAAAAGCGCTTGACACAACAAACACCAGCGGCAGAAGCATAAACAGGGCGATAATAAGCAGGAAAATAAATGTTCCTATATTTCCGCCGATGCTTCGGTACGCCTTAGCGCCGACCTTACTTTTCATAGCTTCCTCACCTTCCTACATTTTTAAGTAAGAGCTTTATAAGCTCGTTGCAGGCTATCATAGCCAAGAACAAGAGCGTCGCAATAGCGCAGGCATAGCCGAACTCATATTTTACAGTAGCGTAATCGGTCATATGATTTACAAGGGTATGAACGGCGTATTCAGTGCTCGGATTTCCGCAAAGCATTGCTCCGACATTGCCTACCGTAAACGCACCTGTAATCGACATAACCGCACCGAACATCAGCTGAGGCTTTAACTGCGGCAGGGTTATAAACCAAAGCTCCTGCCAGCGGTTTCTTATACCGTCAATACAGCCCGCCTCAAAAAGCGCGTGGTCAAGCCCTTGAAGTCCCGCAACAAAGGAAAGAAACTGCGTGCCCATACTCATCCACATAGTAACGATGATTACCACCGTCATCATATATTTGGTGTCGAACAGGAAGTATATCGGCTCGGAGATAAGGCCCCAGTTAAGAAGGAGAGAGTTGATATATCCGAACTGGTCTCCCGAAAAAAGGAGCTGCCAGATGATAAAGGCGTTTCCCGAAATCGACGGAGCGTAAATGAAGAAGACAAGCGCAGTCCTAAGCTTTGGCGACAGCTCATTAAGCGCCCACGCGAGAATCAACGCACCGATATAGCTGAAGGGTCCTACTACTATAGCCATAGTAAGCGTGTTAACCGTCGCTTTTGTAAAAACGGTATCCGAGAAGAAAAGGGCAGTGTAATTTGCAATTCCGACAAACTGCGGCGGCTGAGTAAGGTTGTAGCTTGTAAAGCTCAATATAATCGCCATAACCACGGGAGCTATTACAAAAATTCCGAAAAGAATGAAGAACGGAGCTAAATAAAGATAGCAAAACTTGTTCTTGCGTATCGTCTTAAAAATATTTTTCATTCCGCCGTCTCCAATCCGAATTCTTTTCGTTTTCTTGTAAGCTCCGCATTAATAACATCGGTATATTCAAGAACCGTCTGACGCACATCGTCGCCATCGTTCTTTACCGCGCGGTAAATATTGTCTATATGTCTTGACAGGAAATATCCGCCCGGAACCTGCTGTACTCCGACAGCCTTATCGCGCTGAACATTTATCTGCTGTAGGGTGGATTTTTTAAAGGAAAGTTGGTTAAACGCCGCAACATTTGCGGTGCTGAACCTTGCCGACGCGCCCTGCAGATTTTCTATCGCCATGGCGTAGTCGTACTGCTCCTCCTCGTCTGTAAACCATTTCAAAAACTCCCACGCCTCGTCGGGTCGCTCGCTCTGATTTAATATAAACGCGGAGCTGACGGCGCTTACACTGTATCCGCAGCCGTCTGTATTGTCGCCCGACGGAACAGGATACATATTCCACATTCCGTTAATTTCGGGCGCGGAGACCTGAAGCGTGTTATAAACGGTGAAATCGGCAATTCCTATCGGAATATCTCCGATTCTGAAACGGTTTACAAAGTTGTAATCAACAATGCAGGAATAATCGGTATAAAGCTTAGTCCAGTTTTCAAAGGCGTCCAACGCCTCGTCGGTATCAAGCATAACGGTTTTTCCGCCATCTCTGTAAAGCTCCCGCTGATTTTGGAAAAGGATCAGCGCAAAGCTGTATACATTAGCATTGGACGGAACCGGGAAACCGAATTCCATATTGTTCTGCTGTAAGAACGGCAAAATACGGTAAACCCCTTCCCAGGTTTTCGGGATTTCAAAGCCCAGCTCTTCAAAAACGTCTTCCCTTACATACATCATTAAAAAGGTTTGGGTAACAGGAAGAGCGTATGAACCGCCGCTGTATCGGAACGGAACAAGCGCACCCTCACTAAAGCGCTTAGAAACCGTTTCGTAGTCGTCGAAATCGCTTAAGTTAACAAGCGCTCCGCGCGAGGCAAAGTTTACAGGGTCGGTTTCACTGCCGAACAAATAAACGTCAGGGGCTATACCTGCGGAAATCGATTCAAGAAGTCCTCCCGCGACAAGCTTCAGGTTAACGGGAATACCTGTTTTAGCGGTAAAGCCGTTGTCAATTTGTCCCTTTAAAATTTGGTATTGATCACGTCCCTGCGTAAGCCATACTGTCATTGCCTCGTCCGAGGAGTAAACCGAGCCGATTACGCCGTAATCCTCTGCAAAGGAGCTTAAAAATTGTTTTGCAGAGAAAGAAAGGCGGGACAAAAAGCCGTTGTTTGCTTTAGATGGACTTTGATTAGCAGGCAAAAATTCAAAATAATCTATACACAGCGGCTGAGAGGTTTTTTCCTGTAACCAAGAGCCAAAAGCTGTAATATTGCTCTGGAAAACCGACATTGACGCGGGAATTGACTCGGGTTCCTTTAAAAATTTCTTTAACTGCCAGATAAGCTTGGTGATAGAGGCGGAATCCTCGCCTGAGCTTTGACCGTATAAAAGGCTGAAAATCCCCTCCAAGACCTCTGTTTCGCTTTTCATAACCTCAAGCACATCGGGCATTTTCTTTTCAATCTGGTAATCACGGTATTTATCGGGATTAGCGCCCGTCTGCATAATCAGCTTGCGGTAAATTGCGTTAAGCTCATAAAGCGCCTGCTGTGCCAAATTGACTATCTCAGAATCCTCTCCCAAGGTGACATCAAGCGAAATAGTGTGTATTCCCTCTTCAAGATAAACCGTGACGGGAGTTCCGTCCCCTTCCCGCAGATTTAAAATCTGCCAATCCTTATCGTAATCAAATCTTAAATCGGCAAGAGTTTGGTCTGGCACCTTGCCGTCTATCAAAAGTGTTCTGTGTGAAGCCCTGCCGCTCAGGTAATTCTGACGGTAGCGCACGGCAAAGGAATAGTTGCCGCTCTTTTTGACCTCAAACTGCCATACAACCCTTTGACCTATGCGTGACCAACCGTTTCCGCCCAAGGCGTTCCATACCTGAATACCGTCAAAGGCAGGCTCCGTCGCCGAAGAGGTGCGATCGCATACCTCCGCAACAGAGGTATCACTGCGGTAAAGCGGATATTCCGCCTGAACCTTAAAGGCTGAAGCTTCGTCTTCCCCGCTTTCGTTTGACTTAACATCTTCGGTACTGTCCTTTGGAATAATAGCAACGCTTAGAAGCTCCGCACCGCCCTCATCAAACCGAATAGAAAGTGTGTTCTTTCCGTCCCTCGCCGCAAATGCTAGCGCCTGCCTGTGGTAGCCTGTGGCATCGTAAAGCCCTGCGGTTATTTCCGCCGTAGAAAGAGAAAGCCCGGGTGTGTACTGATTACCGCGCTCGTCCGTCTCGGGCTCTCCGCTCTCATAATAAAGAGGCAAAGAAATCCCGGACGCCTCGTTATAGGGAATCTCACCGTCCAAAAGAACGGTAATTTCAGGCGCGGAAGAGCCGCTTTTATCGGCGCGGTAATTAAGCTCAATTTCATACAAGCCCTTTTCCGCTTCAAATGCTGCGGTGAAGGTATCTCCCGCCGTATAAGCCTTCCCTGCTGAAAAAGTGATTTTTTCTTTTATGGCTTCAAGGGTAGAATTATCCTTCAAATAAGCGTCATAATTGCTTTCACTTTTCTTATAGACTATCTTTTCATACAGCTCGTCTACGCTTTGAACGGCGCTTACTGTTTTATCTTTTTTAGGAAAATTAATGTAGGTTATAACCGCCGCTATCGCCAGAATGACCGCCGTGACGGATATAACTCTTTTTTTCTTAGTCATCGCGTTTCCTCCGTATCAGCCGACAAGTCCGCTTGTTTCAACGCTTTCAACAAGACTGCGCTTTGTGAAAATAAACAGAACAACAAGAGGTATGGCATATAAAACAATGCTTGTGTTTTTAAGAATCGACCTGAAATAAAAATCCGATTGTTCTACACCCGGTAAGAGTGACATATCGTTCTGGATATTTGAAAGGCGCGTCCATATAAACTCGGTGTCGGGAAGAAAAATGTTGGTATATGTTGGATCGGTCCAGCGGAAAACAAATATAAACAAAAAACAGGTCGCGGCAATCGACATAGCACCGGGGAGCATTATGGAAACAAATACACGAAAGCTACCCGCGCCGTCTATTTCGGCGGCTTCTTCAAGCTCCTTGGGGTATGCTTTAAAATGCTGTCTTAATATATAAATAACCAAGCCGTTTTTAACTCCCAGCGCACAAACCGACATCAAAAACAAGGGAAGCGGAGTGCCCAAGAGATTCCAATGAAAGGGACCGTAATCCTGCAAGGAAAGGTAAAACGGCGTGAAATAAATACTGCTCGGAATAAGGAGCGTCATAATGACGCAGCCGAATAAAATCCCGTTTCCCTTAAATTTAAAACGGGCAAAGCCGTATGCTACAAGCATACACGACACAATTTCCAAAAGACACAGCGGGATATTAAGCGCAAGCGAACGCAGAAGCGTCTGCCCGTATTGCAGAAAGATAGCCGCCGTTTTATAGTTTTCAAGGGTGGGTGAAAGGGATAAATACCGTACTGCGGAATTGGTGAAATCCGAGGTCTGCATAAGTGAAATCATTACGGTAACAAAAATAGGATTCAAAAGCACCAGGAGCACAAACTTGAAAAGCAGTAATAGCCAACAAATCAATACAATTTGTCTCAGAATGAAGCAAACCATACTTAAACTTATAAACATTTATAACTCTGTTCACATCGCGAATAGTATTGAGTAAAGGGGACAAACAGTTCGCGTACACTTTACTCCAATATTCCTTTTCAAAATTTCTACATGGGATTTCATCAAACCATATATTATCCAATTTTTCAAATAAGAGATTGTGAACATCCGATTTTTTCGCCTCGGGCACATCAAAAGGAACTTGGATTATTTTTTCAAGATATTCTTCTCCATTGCATTTTTGCTCATCTTCCAAAGCTCTTACAACAACGGTTTTATCAAACGAGAGAAGATAAATCATGTTGGGAAATCCGGCAACACAGTTAACCAACTGAAAGATTAATCGAATCTGTTCGTTGTTGAGCCGATCAATATCATCAATTATGACAATAAGCTTTTGATTTTGATTCTTCAAAGCGTTAATAACTTCAGTTTTTACATTTTCAAGGCTATCTTTTTGTTTTGCAACATCTGATGCTTTTTTTCCAAATCCTCTTAATAGACCTTTAATTGGTTTCAGATACTTTCCAATAATCGGAATATACTGTGAATATTCTAAAATATCCGAGTACTTTTCTATCGCAGAAGCTACTTTTTTCAATTCCTTGCCTGACGAGTTGATTTCTATTTCAGACATAATGGTATTAAAAAATTGTTTAATTAATTGAGCCGTATCGGAATAATTCCATGGGTTGAATTTGACAATTATCGGCTTATCAGATAAATCAAATGTTTTGCAAGCTATTTCCTCTGTCACCATATTGATAATAGAAGTTTTGCCCGTACCCCATCTACCACATAGACCAATAGTAAAGTTGTCTTGACTCTTATACGATAAAATAGCATTCGCAAGTTGCTGGGAAAAACTTTTTCTGTTCAGCCTATCATTTTCTATGTTTTCAATTGGTTTATCCGAGCCAAACATAATATACTCCTCCATTCTAGAAATCAAAAAGCAAAATTAATAATGTGAATTTTTATTTTTATGAAGCGATTGGTCTTTTCAATAGTAACAATCCTTGATATCTACTGTATTCACCATCATCATTACTATACCCATTATACAAATATACGCTTATTATGTCAACGAACATAAGATATTGCACAATTTTGTTTGTAACAATATAAGCCTTGTAAGACATGATTTTGTCATTTCGTTTTTATGTGTTATCCTAAAGGTAATAACTTTAGGAGGTTGTGATAATGAGAAAGAATTATTCACAAGAACAAAAGTCAGGAATTGTCAACAGCTATTTATCAGGCAAGACCATTTCTGAATTAAATTCGGAATTCGGAGTTTCGCGCAGTACGATTTACAAGTGGATAGATGAATCAAGTAAATGTCAAAAGCCTGACCGAAAAGTAAATATGCGTGATTACTTTGATTTGAAACAACAATGCGAACAGCAGAAGGTAATGATTGAAATTTTACAAAACGCACCCTGTACAATTGCTGCACCATTAGCTGAACGATATGAATACATACTCAATTTATCAGAAAAGTACAGTGTCAATTTGCTCTGCAAAACCATGAAAGTTGCAAAGGGCAGTTACTATAACCACATTTTGCGCAATAAAAAAGAAAACACAAAATTTGAAGAAAAGAAACGAGAACTTAAGCCGATAATTGAAAAGATCTTCGATGACAGTAAACAAATCTACGGCGCGAGCAAAATTCACGCTATACTGAAAGACCGGGGATACATTGTGGGTCAAAATACTGTCGCGGACATCATGCACGAAAACGGATGGTTTTGCATCGGTCACGGTGCAAAGAAGTTATATTATATGAACCTTGAGCGAAAAGAAGATTTGTTAAAGCAACAATTCACAGTAACGCGGCCAAATGAAGTGTGGGTAAGCGATATTACATATTTTAAATACAATAACACTGTTTTCTACATCTGCGTGATACTTGACCTCTTTGCACGGAAAGTGATATCACATAGAATTTCTTTAAACAACAGCACCCAACTTACTAAGAACACATTTATGACAGCATATAACGAGAGGCAACCACAAGACTTGATATTTCATAGTGACCAAGGATGCAACTACACATCCGGGACGTTCAGAATGTGTTTGAAAGACCTAAATGTAAAACAGTCGTTCTCGAATCCGGGGAATCCGTTTAACAACTCGGTAATGGAATCATTCTTCAAAAGTATGAAAACAGAAAGGCTTTACCGCACCGATTTTCATTCTGAAAGAGAATTCAGAATCGCTGTAAAGGAGTACGTAGAGTTCTATAACAAAAAGCGACCGCATTCCGTACTCCGTTATCGAACACCGAACAAGTGTGAAGAGGAATACATCAGGAAGCAAGCCGCTTTACAGAATATTTAATTGTACACAAATGGTTCGTTTGGAAATTATTTTGCAAATTCATTTCGTGATTTGGGTAGTTTTAGAAAAAGTGTCCGATAAACTCAATTCCATAAAAGCCGCATAAATACAGAGTTTATAAAAGAAAATCAACCCTTTATCGAACACGAATGGTTCAGATATAAGGGTTGATTATCGTTTAAGCCTTAAAACACAGCCCTTTCTTCCTAAATTATAATCCTATTCATAATTTGTATTAAAGAGACGAAATAGCACAATACTAACTGTCTTGACGTTTATTACCGCTATGTGGATTAGCCTTGTTTACGCAAACCTTTAATTTCATTCAACAATTATGTTAAAGTCATACCTGTTCCGTCACAAAATAAGATATTTCAAAATGTTAGCCTTCCATATTGGTTAATTCACAAGGCATATCAACAACTTTAAGCATTTCGTTAGTCGAATATTATTTTGGCTTTTTATAAATAATTCATTTATATAGCCCTTGTATTAACGCATAGTTCACCCTAAAACTGCGTTGCAAAAGAAAAGCACTATTACAACATCAAAATCCGGAATCCAACAGACTGCTTCCAGCGCACGGAAACAAGACTTCCCTATTTGCTACCGTTCCAACCTCTTCTCCTCTTTCGTGGCCCCTATAGAAGAACCAAAACAGTTTACTTAAGAAAGCTACTCTTTTTTCACCCTTCGACTTGTCTTGTGCTTCAAGCCGTTCTGATGTTTTGTTGTACTCATTATACCATTGCCGAAATACTAGGTCAATGGGTTTAGCAGAAACATGCCCCCACAGGTCATGCAAATTTTTATTCGAACAATTCAGCTACTGTGACCTTCAGAGCAGATGCGATATCAAACAGCACCTCAAAAGAAGGATCTTTTTTACCATTGAATATAGCGGTCGAATTGAACACCCTGGCCGTTTTGAACTGAACACCTTCGTCGCTTATGACTGAACAGTGGCGACGGAACGGTTGTACATTGACTTTATCTGATATGAATGGTATTATTAAGTTGCTTTTAACCATACCGGAGGATAAGGCTACGCTGAGGAGCGACCTGAGCGCCGTGTATGGGGTTTGGCAAGGAGAGTGATACCGTGGGTGTATCACTCTTTTCTTTTTTCTGCACATTAACCACTCTCCTTGGAAAACCCTGATGCGTTAAACCTCAGGTTCGGACAGCGTCCGATGCACCGAAGGTGCCTTAAATATCTGTTACGCCCTTGCGTTTACGCATTGATTCCTTACACTCTATCAAAATTGAATATGAATCGTGCACAATTCTGTCGCATATCGCATCAGCGAGTATGGGATCGCCTATCTTTTCTCGCCAGCCGGGGATATCGAATTGTGAGCAGAAAATTGTTGAGGCTTTTTTGTACCTTGCCTCGGCAATTTCAAGTAAATCCCTGGCTTCGTTTTCTTTAAGCGGATAAAGAAGCCATTCATCAAGAATTAGCAATGCCGGCTTTTTGTATTGCTGTACAACTTTTCTGTAGGTCCCGTTTCCACGAGCAATTGCAAGTTCTGTAAGCAATTCGGGAAGTCGTATGTATTTTACGGGCAGAAAATTGCGAATTGCAGACATTCCAAGGGCACATGCAATATATGTTTTTCCACTACCGGTAGCACCAAGCAGTAAAAGGTTATGATGCTCAGTAATGAAATCGCAAGCTGAAAGTCTGGCAATCTGAGTTTTGTCAAGATTTCGGTCTGCATGATATTCAATATCTTCAACGCAAGCCCCCGTGTCCGAAAATTTCGCCTGCTTGATTAAACGTTTCAAGTGGTTGTTTTTCCGGGAAGTCCATTCCTGATCAACAAGCAATCCAAAACGGTCTTCAAACGGCAAACTGCTGATATTGGTATCTGTAAGCTGTTCCCTAAATGCTTTTGCCATCATGGTCAGCTTCATTTCCTGTAATTTGCTTAAGGTATTTTCGATTAGCATTAGCCGTCTCTCCTCTCGTAATATCCTGCACCACGTGTGAAACCGTAATGTGATGTTGAGGCTTTTTCCGGTTGCTCAGGTTCGATTTTATCCTGACCTGAAGATAAAATTGCCTGTATGTTTTTGAGAGATGGTCTGGGAGTGAATGAGAGTGCCTTGAAACAAGCATTTTCCAAACGCTCTGCCGAATATTTGTCAGCCAGCTTTAATATTCCCATACATGCCTTGTAACCTTGTTGTTCAACCTTGTAACCGCTTAAAATGGCAGCAACAACAGTTTCTGTATTATTGCCGATTTTAGCCGCCCACTTTCTGAAACGCTCTCCGTTCCACTGAACATATTGCTGATGATTAGGCGGCATATGAGCATCAAGAGTGCTGTACTGATTGGATCTTCCGTAAAGTCTTGGATGAGATGAAATACGATTTCCACCGTAAAATATTTCTATCGTAGATTTCGTGATACGGACATCAACCTTTTGTTTAATGTATTCGTATGGAACTGAGTAATTCTGCTTGCAGACGGATATGTGATAGTTAGGTGCTACAGTTGCAATTTTCCACTCTGAAAGTTCAAATGACTTTGGCGGTAATGGCATAAGAAAAGCCTTTTCATCTTCAAAGGCATCAGCACGACTTCCGTCACGCTTTTGAAAATCCTTATGATTAAACTTGTGCAAACGCTCAGATATTGCATCATTCAATTCTTTAAGGGACAAAAAGCGACGATTACGCAATGCTGCCAATATGAAATTTGAGATAACACCTACAGTACCTTCCACCATAGCTTTGTCCTTAGGAGAACGAACTCTGCACGGGAGAATTGCCGTTCCATAATATTCAGCCATTTCATTGTATGACTTGTTTAATGTGACCTCGCTCCGTCCGTGTTCAATAACACCTGTTTTAAGATTGTCACACTGTAGTATTTTTGTTATGCCATCAAAATATTTAAAAGCATTTACATGGGCAGAAATCCAACATTCCTGATTCATCGATAAAAATGCTTCTACATAGGCATAACCGCTGTATGGCAGTGTTGCAACAAAGATGTATGCCGGTAACATAATAATTTCGAATTAATGTTATTTTTAATTATTTGTGTTTTTTTATTCTTTAAAATCTCACTTAATTGTTGTCGGTAAATATTACCTAAACAAATATCCGAGTTTAAATCATAACAGCAAGGACAAACATCACCATTGGATCGTATTAATAGTTGTCCGGCAATACCGTCACATCTACCGACGTAAGCTTTATACGGATTTTCAAAGTAATTACCCCAATTCAAAAAGGGAAACGTTTCAACATATACCTGCTTTAATATTTCTATTTTACAATGCCTATTTAATTGAATTTTTTTCAATATATTCTTTTTCTCATCTTCAAGTCTTGTTTTATTTAATTGAAAATAAATTTTTTCTACCTCTGAAACAAAATCATCTATTGTAGTTATTCCTGTAATTAAAGATCCATTGTAATATGAATTATCATCAGTAATTAGTAACTTGATTTTAATTTTCCCTTTAAAACCGCTAGTTAGAAGCATACTTACCGAATTTATGATACTCTCCCTATATTCATTTAATGTCAAAGTCATCCCCCTAAACCCGTGTTCTAATGGGTTCGAAATTTGATAAGAAATATTCAACGTATGAATATTAGACTTTGCCAATTCAGTTATATGTTTGTTAAGTAATAAACCGTTTGTGGTCAATCCAAATCGAATATTCTTCTCATCACAGTATGTGACTAAATCATTTATATACGGATATAGCAAGGGTTCGTTCACATTATGGAAATACACGATTCGATAATCTATGTTTTCATTAATATCATCTAAAATATGCTTCACACACTCTAAACTAAGTTCTTGCTTTTCCGTTTTAATATAATGATACGGACAAAATCTGCAATTTAAGTTGCATTTATTATTTAACTCTATATATATTCTTCTTGTAGAGGTTATTCGATACATAACTACACACCTAATTTATAACGACAATAGATTATTTAACGGATCATCAGCTAAAATATTATTATAATATATACTTGCCATGGCAGGGCAACCAGAGCATCCATTCTTGTTCTTTCTTATTTGGACTATCTCAGAAAAAGAACGAATTTTTGAAATACAATCGTCTAATTTGCCTTTTTCCCACTTTAAAGAATATTTTGAGTTGTCTGATTTTGCAAGCCAAGAACAAGGAGAAATCAGTCCATTAGATGAAATATGTAATATTTTTGTTCCAGCTTTGCAATCTAAAGAATATTGATTTATGGCTTTATTTCTTCTCAGTGAAACTTGAAATGAATCTGTAGAGTGCTTCTGAGCAAGTATTTCAATCATGCGGACCAACTTGTTATATGGCTCTACAGCTTCAATATCATTCTTCTGAGCTCTTCCTACCTTTATCGGAATAGTAAAATGAATTTGATAAACACCAAGAGATTTAGCCAATTCAATCATTTCTTCAATTTGGCATACATTCTTTTTCCATACTACTGAACTTATCCTAACAGGAATACCACACTCTATCAGCAATCTTATATTATCTATGGTTTTATCAAATGCTCCTATTTTATTCCTAAACTCGTCATGTATTTCCCCTATTCCATCAACACTTACAAAGACACCCGCCTTCTTCGAAATTTTTTCTTTTAAAAAATCAATATAAGAAGAAATATCATATGCATTCGTCGCCAGAATCACTTCTATATTATTTTCGATAAAATAATTAACCACATCATAAAAATATGGATAACATGTAGGCTCGCCTCCTGTAATGTAAACATTATTAATACCTAATTCTGCCAATTCATCGATCAAGGCAAAAACTTCTTCTTTATTTAATCCGTTATGTCCCACCTTATCAGATTTATTAAAACAATGCTTGCACTCCAAATTGCAACAGTTGGTCAATTCGAAAGACACTTGATATAAATCATTCTCTAAATTAACACCAAAAAAACAAGGATCACTTTTATCAATTTTCATAATGCCATCTCCTAAATTTTTTCATATCAATAGATTAGTAAATAAGAGTAAATACTTCTTTTAATTTATTTAATGTTTCTGCAGCAATCGGTCTAGCAGATTCACTGCCCTTCTTCAGCATATTTAATACTTCTGCTTTATCTTTCTCAAACATAAGTCTTCTTTCCCTAATAGGCTCTAATGTTTGCTGCATTATATCATTTAATCTTCTCTTAACTTTCATATCTCCTAATCCGCCTTTTTTATAATGTTCCTTCCATTCTTGTAACTCTTGCAAATCAGGATCAAATGCATCCAAATATTTAAATACCGTATTAACTTCAACATTCCCCGGATCTTCAACCCGCAAATGATTCGGATCCGTAAACATATTCATTATCTTCTCTTTTATTATTTCTGATGAATCCTTTAGATATATAGCATTATTTAATGACTTGCCCATTTTTTCCTGTCCATCTATTCCTGGTAAACGAGTCACTTTTGATAACAATGGTTTGCATTCCCTCAGTATATCGGTATTGAAGTGTCTGTTAATATGACGTACAATTTCATTCGTTTGTTCAATCATAGGTAGCTGATCTTCTCCTACCGGAATTACATTTGCTTGGAAAGCAGTAATATCCGCAGCTTGACTAACAGGGTATGTTAAAAAACCAACTGGTATTTCATTACCATATTTTTTTTGATGCATTTCATTCTTTACAGTAGGATTTCGTTTTAAACGAGCCAATGTAACAAAGTTTAAATTGAAGCGGATAATCTTGCAGCAGCAAAAGCCCGCCTGTCCCGTATCGAAACCGACGTACTCAATAATTTTAAGGTGCTTGGCGTAACCGCCC